>Ga0265337_1000843_pt1 | contig 16086 bp, 19 predicted proteins | sample 42122metaG_FD_192441 | JGI IMG/M metagenome (GOLD analysis project Ga0265337, IMG submission 192441) | Rhizosphere microbial communities from Carex aquatilis grown in University of Washington, Seatle, WA, United States - 4-21-22 metaG | ecosystem: Host-associated > Plants > Roots > Rhizosphere >... | reverse complement strand
GGATCTTGCTGCATGCCAACAGCTCCGGCAGCTTTTGAGACGGCGCCGCGGCCAACGTCATAGACCGACTGCGCGGTTTCGATGGGATGGGCGACCGTGTGGGCGACCGAAGCGCCCATGTTGTAGGCGCTCGAGGGAAGATTCTGGACCGCCTGCGTGGCGACGTCGCCCCAGGACTGCGACGAGTGATCCGGGAACTGCGCCCAAGGGTCGGCCGTCTTCGGAGGGTCGGGGAATTGGTCCCAAACGTCAGCCATCAGGGTCTAACCTTCAATCGGCCATCCGGGGTCATGAACGGCGTGCCGGGCGGCAGCTTCAGCGCATCCTCAGGCGTGTTGACGCGGACGGGCGCAGGAGCGGCCGGCGCGCCACTTGGACCAGCTCCGGCGGGCGCTGGCTGTGCTGTCGCCGCGGGCGGGCTACCCGCCGGTGCCTCGCCGCCTTGCGACGGCTGGCCGCCGCCGACGTAGCGATTGGCTGTGCCCGGGCCCAGCGTCTGCATGTTCGGAATGCCATTCAGGCGATAGCGCAACAGGCGCTGCACTTCGCCGAGAGAGGCGCCCAACTCGTCAACACCGTAGTTGCCATTGATCTGCTGATTGGCGAGCCCCCATGCCGCTTCTGTCGGCGCGTAGCCGCCCTGAGCGAGGTTGGCGAATTCTTCCTTCAGGGTGTTGACCGCAGCGTTGTATTTGGCGGCCATCTGGCCTTGCTGCGTATTGCCGGCGGTATTGATGAGCGTCGCGATCTTGGCGGCATTCAGCCCCGTCACGCCGCTGTTGGCCATTTGCTTCGATAGCCCGTTGACCTCGTCGATCGTGTTGAGCACGCTGTTCGAAAGTCCCGCATAACGGACCATCTGCGGGCCATTCAGAGACAAGATTTGCTTGTGAGCGGCTTCCCATTCGAGATTGGCCTTAGTCAGATCAAAGCCGCGTTTTTGCAGTTCGGACTTCACGGCCGCGTTGATCTTGGCGCCCGTCCCCTGACCACCAGTCAAGACGGGTAGTTGCTTGCCTGATTGAATCCCGTCGGCGAGGTTCTTGACCACGTCCTCGCCCGCACCCTGCCCGGCGTCGACGCGCGAGATGACATCGCCCGTAAGCGGGTTGACCTTGCCATATTGCGTGCCGAATACGTCCTGGCCGATCGCCTGAAGCTTCGGAGCGCGCGCAAGTTCCGTCTCGCTCTGGGTCTGGGAGATCTGCGCTTTCTTCGCCTGAACATCGAGCGGGTTCTGACCGTAGTTTGCGAAGAACTGCAGGCCGGCATCTGCATTCTGCGGATCAACTCCGGCTTTGGTCAGCGAGTCGGCCATGTCAGGATGGCCTTTGAGATATCCCTGCCAGACTTGCGAGCGCGCCGCAGGGTCCTGAACCGCGAGCGTCCCTTGCGCGATACTGGCCGCGAGCTGGTGTGTCTTCTGCTCGTAATCGAGCGCTTGGTTTTTCAACGCGGCCGCCGTCTCCTGCTTTTGCAGCGCGAGCTGCTCGTCGGCGCGTGCCGATTGCTGCTGCTGCAATCCAAATGAGCGGTTGGCATTGTTCTGCTGCGTGACAGCGGTGAGCGCGTTGTTGACCGGCGCAAAATCAACCGGGTTTGCGACAGCGTTAGGAGCTGTGAGTTGCGCGAAGTAATTCATCAGACGGCCCTCGCATACCCGCTGCCACCGCCCTTGTTATAGAGCGCGTTGTAGCCGCTGATCCCGGTGCCCAGGATGCCGAGAACGTTATTGATGCCGGTATTGCGGTTGGCCGCCATGGCGTTGCCATACTGGGTCGCTTGGTTCGCTTTGCTCGCCCCGTAGCCATAGGCGTTGTCGCCCTGCCCGGTCAGCACATTGGCCTTGGCGCCGGTTGCCTGGAAGCCCTGAGCGCCAAGGTTCGCATAGCGATCGAGCGCGTTGTTATAGTTCTGATAGAGGTTGTTCTGCGCCGCTTGAATGAAAGCCCCGCCAGCCCCGCTGCCGCGCGCATTCATGGCGGCCTGCGTGTTGCCGTTCTGAAGAGCCAGCGCCCCGGTAAATAGCGGATCAGATGTGATCGTACTCTCAGCCGCGGTTCGCGCATCCGCGCCGTTGAGCCCGAGCGCGTTGCCATAGAAGGTGTTCGCGGCGCCGCCCTGCTGCACGTAGGGGTCGAACGATCCCGCCGCCTGATTGTAGTAGCCCTGCGACGCGCCATAGCCCTGGGCCAGATCAGCGTTGGCCGTCTTGTTGGCCTTGCTGATATCCTTTGCCTGGTCGCTGCCAAACAGCGATCCGAAAAAGCTCATGATCTCGTCCTCGTCAGTCTGAGGGTGAAGTGGAAGCGTCGGTGGGCGCGCCGTTGATCGTGTAGTTGCCGCCAGAACCTTTATTGGTGCCGGCCGTTGATGCCGGCCCGGTCAGATAGACAATCGGCTGCACGCCAAGCGGCCCCGACCCGTCCGAGCCAACCGCCGCCGGCTTGCCGCCTGCCGTGCGAAACTTCTGCAGGTTTGCCGCAACGGAGAGATCGATGAAGCTCGGATGAAAGAACACCTCCGCCAGATCGCCCGTGAACTTGTTGGTGCCATCCGGCCGCGCTGCAATCCCGAGCGTCGTTGCCGCATAGTTGATGGCGCCCGTCGAGCCGCCCGACACGTCCAGCGCGCCATCGATATAGAGGCCGCCCGAGCCCGACTGCCATGAGCCGATGATGTGCCGCCAGCCCGTACCGGCCAGCAGCGTCGACGCCGTCGTCAAAGTCAGCCGCGTCGTGCCGCCCGAATTGCGCCCGGTGAGTGTTAGAAGATTTCCACCGGTCAGATCTGCAAACAGCTTTGGCGCGCCGACGCCCGTTGACCAGATTTGAAACAGCGACCGCGACGTGCCATCGCCACTCGGGATCTTCATCCAGAACGACAGCGTGCCGTCGGTGCCATCTGAAAGACCCGAGAGCGCGCTCGACCGCGACAGATAATCGGTTGAGCCGTTATAGGTGACTGCTTTGGCTCGGTAGCGTGAACCCCCAGCGATCGGGCATGCACCCGGAATCATGCTGGGTTATTCAGTGCCGCGGTCACAATAATGCGGCTCGACGTATCAACCCAATAGAAGATATAGGCCGTCTGCCCGGAGGCTATTGAAATCGGAAAGACGAGATCTGAGGTCTTCTTGTAGTTGGTGCCGAGTGCGATCGTGCGCGTGCCGCCCGATGCGGTGATCACAAAGCATCCAGCCTGCCCGGGCTTGGCGTTTGAAGGATTGGCAAGCGTCCGATTGCCGCCAATCGTGCAAGAGAAGTTGAAGCCGGTCGACATGTCGACCGTAATCGAACTGGCATCGGTCAAGGCGACCTGCCCGGCTGCCGACCAGACCGTTTCAGGCGTCAGAGCGAGCAGACTATTTGCCGTGTCGGCCTGATAATCCGAAGCAGCAGCTTCGCTCATCGCCGCAGCGCCGACTGAGTTGACGCCATTGGCGACCTGCTGCAGCCAGGCATAACCTTGGATCGACAGCTTGCCGGCCGAATCGATAAAGCCTTTCCAGGCCGGGATCGGCGGCGCCGTGTTGGCCACCTAAGCGGCGTCCTTAACGATGTCGGCAGCGACCTCATATATGGCGCGGGCCGTCTTCCCGGACCATGAAATCGCGATCACGGCACCCTTTTCGGTGAACTGCCCGAGCCGGTGCGAGCGCACCCGTGTCAGGTTCTTGCCCTGCTGACCGAGCGATAGGGTTCGCTGCATGCCGAAGGTGATGCCGCTGTCTTTGGAAACCTCGAGCATCAGATAAGGATCGATGTCCTGGCTATCGCCCTGTCCGGTACCGACGCCGACCTGCACGTCAAAGAACACCGCGTTCAGCGTCATTCGATAGGGGAAGCCATGGGCCGGCGCGAACTGCACTCTGCTGATGATCGGCGTGCCTGCATCGTCAAAGAAGTTCGGGCTCATCTCATAGAGATTGCCGGTTGTCGCATCGCCGGCGATGATCTTGCCGTTGAAGGCCTCGATGAACGAGATATTCCAGTTCAGTTGCCCGTAGGACCGGCGGCGATGCCACTGTTGGGTCAGCGTATCATAGACCCAGGTGAACGACGGGCAGGAGAGCTTATAGAACGTGTGCCCGTTGCGCGTCCAACTGGTTGCCGTCAGGGTCGACTTGTCCGCCAGTTTGGCAATGTCGATCTCCTGGGCAGGCTTTGAGATCCTGACTGCATCGTAGCCATCTAGCATGCGGACCGTGAAATCATGCGCCACAAATGCAATCGTGCCGTTCAGCGTTGCGACTGAACCCTGTGCCCCACAGCCCCATTCGATGACGGCGACGCGCTCATAGGGAAATGGGTTGTCGCCAACGTCGCGGTGAATTTCGATAGTCTTTTCCCCGATAACGAGGATGTCCTGCTGCAAGGTCGACAGCGTAATGATGGCGTCCGGGTTGGCGTCAGCGCGTGAGAAGGCCAGCGCATTCCAGCTCGAAGCATCATCAATGATACCCGATTGAAACTGGTTGGCGACCGTCGCGATGATGAAATACCCGTCATTGCCGGTCATCGATAGAGGCGCCAGGAGATCAGCATCGGTGACCTGGGCGAGAACGCCGGCGCGGGAATAGTAGGCGAGCCCGTCGCAGACGATCATAACGTCCGGTGTCGAGCCGCGGTATCGATGTTCATCGAGCCGATGAGCGTATCTGTGCCATTGGTGGCAACCGTATGCAATTGCGTGCCGGCGACGACATAGAGCACATCGTCGACATTGAGCAGCGCCCGGATCGGCCCGTTGGCACCGGCCAGCGCGCAGAAGCCTTGCAGGCCATCCGAGCCATAGACCGCGAAGCCGGACTTGGCTTCACTGCCCAGATCTTCCTTATAGCAGTTGATCAGCTCTTGATTGCCGCCCTGAGGATACCGCGTCGGGTTGGAGCCCGAAGGAAGCGTGAGCGGGATGATTGGCATCAGCGCTTCAAGAGCGCCATCGAAGCGCGATCAGGCACCAGAACATCGAGCACGCCACCGCGTGCCTCAGCCTCCGAATAAAGCCGCGTGCCGTCGACATGGCCACCATCGAGCCTGCACTGAGCCAGAAGAAAGTATTCTTCGTCCGACGCAGCGTCATAGAGCTTCACGTAGTATTTGGTGACCTCAGTCATTTATCCCCCTTAGGTCGTTGCCTGCAGGCCGGTCGAGCGGCTACCCTCGACGCGCCGCCAGATCCAAACGCAAGTGCCGTCAGTGATCCCGTCCCCGGTCCCAGTCGGCCCGCCAGACGCGGCGCTCGTTCCCGCCGTCGTGCATTCATAGATGTTGGCGTTGTTCGAGATCGTATCGCGCAACTGATAGGCCGTGCTGCCAGTCCACTTCGATAGCGCATCGATCGTGTTGCCGAGGAAGTAGCCATAATCGGTATAGTTGCCGGTCCACTTCAAAGCCCGATCAAAGGTCGACTGTGGCACCGCAATGAAGGCTGATTGCAGCGCCGTCCAGCCATTGTCGGCGTCGCGCTGCAGAACCGGACCGATCTGCTTGCCGAAGTCCTCGGCCATGCGAACGGCGAGCATAGCAACGACGCCGGCTGTAAAGCGCGCATCGAGCAGCGTGACGTCAGCCGGTAGCCCGGAAAGCCCTTCGGATTCCCAGCCATCGAACATCTCTCCCAAGGCAGTGATCGCATCAGAGGAATCGGCGGCGCTGAGTGTTTCCCCGGCCGCGATGACGTTGATGCGCTTCAGCGCCTTGGTGGCGAACTCGGTTGTCGTCGTCACGTCAGATCCAGCCCATCGCCTTGGCGTGCTTGCGCGACTTGTGCGCATAGATCTTGACGAGTGCCCAACCGAGGATGCCGCCGTCCGCAAAAACGTGCAGGCAGCGACGACCGAAATTGATGGTCACCCGGTCATGGTGCCAATGCGGCCTCCATATCCGGCGACCGTAATTGGTGCAGAGCTGAACGGTCAGATGCTTGCGCCGAATGAGAACCCCGTTGCTCATTCGGCCGCTTCCTTCATCGCTGGAGGCCGGCCAGGGCCGCGCTTTGGCGTCTCGTTGCCGTTGATCTTGGCGAGCATCTCAAGCAGCTCTTCCTTGGTATACTCGCGCGGCTTTGAGACCTTCTCGCTGTCGGGAATCCAGCCGCAATATTTGATATAAAGCGGGTCGTTATAGAGCCGCCGCTTCTCCGATTCGTAGTTGTCCATTAGGCTGCCTCTTCGTTGGTTAGAACGCTTGGTGATGGTTGCTGATGAGTTTCCTTGAAGTCTGGCGACGACGTGGTGCGGCGTTCAGACGTATCCTCGAACCAGTCGGAAAGCTGGCCGAGAAACGTCTTGAAGCCGGTATGGCCGGTGTAAATCGATGGGTCGATGAACACACGACCGCCGATGTCCCGCCACCGCTGGCAGAAGGCATAATCCTCGCCGAGCTTGGTCTTGGTTTCCTTGACCCAATAGGGATCGAAGAAAGCCCAGGCTTCCATGCGCGGCTTCACCGTGCCGTCGACGAACTTGCCGCGCTCGACCATGAACGAGAGATCAGAGTAGGCCTCGACCATCTGCCGGCACATTTTCTTGGTCAGGCAGACGATGCCGAAGGGCACGCCCCAGACCTCGAGCAGTCCGGTCTTTTCGTCGATCTCGAGCCCCTCGCCCTTGTCGAGCTGAGAGCGGAAGTTGAAGGTCAGCGGATCGGAGCGCTGCGGATAGAGCGCGCAGACAAGCTCCACCTCGGGCTTCTGTGTCTGCTCGACGAGCTGCACCAGAGCGCCCGTTGCCCACTTCACATCCCAATCGATCATGATCAGGTGCGTGAAGGCTTCATTCTCCAGGAAGTCGGCGATGATCTTTGCCCGGCAGTCGCCGATGATGGCGTTGCCGCATTCGTCCGCGATCGACACCTGAATGCCGCGGACGGCAAACTGCATGATGTCGGCGACGACCGAGCGCATGGTGCCCATATGCACGGTGCCGGTGTAGGCTGGGAACGCGATGCAGACGTGGGTTGGTTTTTTCTTCAGCGTGATAGCCATTTATCCCCTCAACAAAATGGGGAAGGCCAGAAAGCCTTCCCCTCCCTCTAGAATTACGTGCCGCTCGATCGGACAGCCAAGCGCCCATCGATCAGCGCCCGGCCATAGAGCAGGTCGAGACGCCATTTCGATTTGTCGTTCACCCCGTCATAGTAGGGCTGGACGCGCACATTCAGCCCTTTGTAGCTTCGCCTTGCGCCGCCTATGGCGCCTTGCGGCATTTCCATCGGCACCACCGCCAGCGCCATGGCGTTCTTGTGGAAGAACATGTTCTGCCGGTAGGTCGTCGCAGCCGCGCCGACCATGGCGATGACCTGCGTGTCGAGGTTGCCCGAATAGGTGCAGGTCTGGTACGGGCCAGCGACGATCAGCGGCGGCGAGACAACGAGGCCGGTGGTGTTGGTCGTCGTCTGGTTGGCCGTCACGTCAGCCGTCACAACGAACTGCTGCAGGACGTTGGTCGTCGCCTTGGTCTTCGGGTTGACCATGTAGACGTTGGCGATCGTGAACACCGTGCCAGCCGTAATGGTCGAGGATGAGCCCCAGCCCTTCGTCACCAGCGCCTGCGTGAAGGTGTTCTTGGCCGTGTCGTAGGTGACTTCCTGGGTGTTGCCGGAGACGACTGCGTTGGTCGTCGCGGATGAGCCATTCGTATGGTTCGGCATCACCTGCGACATCATCGTTTCGATGCCGCCGATCTTACCAAGTGTGCCATCCTGCCAGGCATCGCCGACGATCTTGTTGTTCAAGAGCGCCGTCGCCGCGCCTGCCAGGCCCCAATAGTCAGAGGGATGCAGCACGGCATAGCGATTGTCTTGCGGGATCGCCATGCGGTCCATCTGGGCGCCGGGGACCGCGAAATCCGAGAAGCTGTCGATGGTGTTGCCGGCCGTGCCGACCCAGTTCCAGCAACCCTGATACATCTTGGTGGCAACGTCTTTGGCCATGCCGTTGGCGACGATGGACATAGCCGGCTTGATAACGCGCTCGGCAAGGTCACTGACCTTCAAGGTCAAGTCAGAGGTCGTGAACTCGAAATCGACGCCGATCTGCTGATCGACGGTCAAGGTCGTATAACCTTCGATCACGTCCTGCGTTGAGACGGTGGCGCCGGTACGGAGGATAAAGTCAGCCGGGCGGCGAATGCGCACCGAGCCATTTTTCTTGTAGCCATTGACCTCGTTGGCGAACTCTTCCTCATGAGGGCGGTAGAGGTTGTTAACCCAGCCGAGCTCGTTTTCGAGGATGGGGAGCGCAATCTTGGCGACCACATCCGCGGTTAAGGTTGTGTTGGACATTTCGATCTTCTTTCAGGTGAGGTGCCCCTCAACCTCGGCGGATAATGCCGGCTTTCTTGAGCTCGGCAGCCATATCCGACACGCTCGACTTGTGCGGATCGAATCCCAGAGGGGAAACGCCGCCGTTGAGCACGGGCGCTGGTTTGGGTGCGGTTGAAACGAGCTTGGGCGCCGGCGCACTTAAGCGTGCTTCGATACGGCCAAGCTCACGTTCGGCTAACCGCGGAGCAGTCTTTGCGAGACGATCGAGCTCTTGAGCTTTGTCGGGGTTCTGACCGAGATAAAGAGCGACATCGCCGCCCTTTTCCGAATCGAGAATGAACTCGGCGACCTGCTTGGAAATCGGCACGCTCTGAACGAGCTTGTCGAAGTCGGGCGCTCTCGCCACCATTTCATCTCGGATCGTTGCCCAAATCTGAGTATCCTGCACCTCGCGGGCAGCACGCTCAGCGGTGACGCGGGCTTCGTTATCTTCGGTCTGACCCTTGCGGAGAATATTCGCCGTCTTAGCCGCTATGACTTCATCAGGATCGGTCAACGTCGATAGATCGGGCTGGCCTTTCTTCAGTCGCTCGATCTCGCCGAGATAGAACTGTTCTCGACGTAGACTGTTATCGCGATCCTGCTTCATCGCCTGCCAGCGCTCTTTATTGCGCTCGCGGCGTTTCTCGTCGGCTGTCGGCTCGGGCTTTTGTTCGCCGGGTTTTTCGACTTGCTCTTGCTCTGTGCCAGCGGGCTTTTCAGCCTGCGGAGAACTCTGCTGCTGCTCTGCGCTCTGCACCTTTTCCGCAGGTGCCGCGGATGGGACCGTAAGGTCCGGGTTCGTGATGGTCGGACTTACCGCGTCCGCAACGGAGGTCGTGTCGGTCATTGGTTACCCATTAAAAAACCCGCCGAAATGGCGGGGTGATCAGTTCTGATTTGCCGGCCCCTTTGGTTGAGGCGGTGGTTCACGCAACTTCTTGACTAACAAAGCGTTCTGTAGTGCCGCGCCATTGGCCCGATGATGAGCCTCGATAACGCGGGCCTGCTCCTGCGCGGCCTTGGCATGCGCCGCCATGACGTCGGCATCCTGGGTCGGCGATGGCGGCTCAGGTTGCTGACCACCGCCGTTTTCGAATGCTGCAAAGGCTTGTGCATCAAACTGCAGAGATTGAGCCGTAGCGTAAGCCTGCGCGGCTTTGGCCATATTGAGCTCGACCGTGCTGCGGACGGTCGGATCATCCATCGGATTAGGCGGCTGCGGCGGTGGCGCGCCGTGCTCCTGCTGCTCGAGTTGCAGGATCGCCGGCGGCAACATGGTGTGCAGACGCTCGGCGAGCTCGTCGGCCTGGTCGATATCGAGGTTCTTGGCAATGATATCGGCGCCGAGCTGCGCCACCTGCGGCATCGATTGCGCGAGCTGCAGCAGCGTTTGCGCCGTCTGCGCCTTACGGGAGGCGAAGTTCTGACCGAGCACAACGCGCACGCTGTTGAACGACATCTGGCTCATGTCGTTGTGCACCATCTCCTGCCCGTCATAGTTGAGCACGGGCTTGTTGATGGTGATCGTCTGCTCCTGCGCGTCGCCGGCCTTGATGCGCATGGTGCGCTCGGTGTCATAGACCTTCGGGATCATATTGAGCACTACGCGGCCCAGATGCTCGAGCCCGTGCTCGAGGTTGTCGACGTAGTGGAACGTCGCCTGATCGCCCTGCTGAACGCGCTGGTTGATAGCAACGCCCGAAGTCTCATTCGACTGATTGCCGAGCGCCGCGTCATAAATGCCCGTCGTCGCCTTCATATCGTCGGCAAGCATCTGCCCAAACTGGACGACGCCGGCGGGCAATGCAGGGGGCATGATCCGCGTTGGCTGGCCGCTCGGCACCGAGGCATCGGGCTCATAAAGCAGATACGGCGTCGGCGTCCGGTTGGCGTTGTCCCACATCGATTTGAATTTGCCCATCTGCTTGGGCGTCATCAGATAGGGTGCCTTGGGCTGCTGGCCGAGCTGTTCGGCCGCGACGCTCATGAAGTAATTGTGCAACTGCTGCGGCTCACGCTGAAAGCGAATAAGCCCGTGCCGATAGGTGCCCTGCTCGATCGGGATTTCCGCGCCGATGACCGGAATGACGGGTATCCACTTGCACGGGCATTCATAGGGCTGCTCGAGAACCTCGGCGCCCGAGACCATGAACATCTCGACCGTGTGGCCCTTAACGTCACGCGAATTGGCGATCAGCGGCTTGATGGCTTCGGCGTGCTGCGGTGCCACCTTCATCAGCAGGTCCATGTCGGCGATCGATCCGTCATGCAACTGCGCCATTTTCTTGGTCGTTTCCTTGCGGCGCCAGTATTCGGCAACGCGCACGGTGTCGGCCGAGCCCCAGGAAATCGCCTGCTGAGCCGAGTTGTTGTTGGGCGCGTCAAGTCCCGCCATCGAGGCGCCCCGCCATTTCTTCTTGAACGCCTCGTTGGGCCACAGCTCAGCAACGAGGCACCAGTTCATGTCCGAGCGATCGGGCTCGAGCGACGACGGATCGGGATAGACCGACAGCGGGTTGAAGACCCGCTTGATCAGGATTTCCTGATTGAACGAGTTATCGTCCGTGTAGTCCTGGCAAACCCGAAACCAGCCAATGCCGCAGGCAACCATGTGCTCGACCGCATTCGCAAACACATGCGAAGCCGAAGAGTTGTAGAGAATGCGCCGGATGATGCCGTTGGCGACGTCGGCCATCTGCGCCTGATCATCGCCGTCGGGCTCGACCTTGATCGTCGGCATGTTCTGCCGGATCGGGTTGGACACCTGGCGAATGAACTGGCCAGAGCGGTTGATGGTGATCAGCGGCCGGCCCTGGCGCTCCTGACGGGCCGAATCCGACCATTGGAAACCGGCCACAAAGCGCAGATCCTCGACAGCTTCCTTGCGGTTGTCCTTGTCGAATTGATACGAGAGGTCGATGGCCTCGCGGGCTTCCTTGACGATGTCGTCAGTCACCTGCCTTCGGCCCCTTCCTCAATTTCAGAAACGCCCGAAGCGGGTCAACGATGTTGAACGGCGAGCCTGTCTTGGTGTGGCGAAGCACATCGCCCGGCTGGAACTTCTGCTCTGGATCGCGGCGAATGAGCTGCATGACCCGCTCGCCCGAAGCACCCGTGTCGAAGTCATAGGTTGGAATGACGACGCACTCGATGCCGCTGCGGGTTTCGATGTGAGCACCGGGGCAAACAACCTTGATGGCTTCGAAGCCTTCGACTGTGCAGGTTTTCACGATAGTTGGAAATCCATTTCAGCGGCGCGGTGGCGACCTGTCATTTTCTGGAATGTCATTCTACACTCCAAGCCAATCGGCGCCGGCGGCCGCCGGCCGATAGTTCCAATCGACTTCGGCCAGCGACGTCAGATCGATGGCAAAGGTGAGTGCGGCCGCGTCGCCAAGGTCTGGAGAAAAGCTAAGTCTTTCTCGAACATGGTCCTTAGGCTCGAGTATAAGCTGGCCAGAACTGTTGAATCTGGTGGCGCCAGCTCCTCGTATGATGGAGCAGAGATCGCCTTGGAGTTCGTCCGAGTCCGGGATTTGGACACCTGCAGCATCGTCAAACCAGAGCCGCATGTTGTCCCAGATTTCAGCGCGTCGGTTGGCATAATGCTCTCTGTCCCAGGCTGAAGCTCCGAAGTTCACGCCGTCGACCTGGCTACCGAGCAGCTCGCGCAGCCGGTCGTAGAGGCCGGCGCCTAGGCCCGTGGTGTCGACGACGATCTTTGCGGCGTTGATCTCTTTGGCTATGCGCTGGATCTCACCAGCCGTCGCCATAAGATCGTTGCTGTCGAGGCGTCTGCAAACTCGTAAACCGAGCTGTCGGCCTTGTCGGTCAATGAGCCCAGTCTTGTCACCACCTCCGCGGGCCGGATCAACGCCAAGTACCACGGCCCCGTGCCCAGTTGAGCGGTTCTTGCGGGCTTTGAGGACCGTGACAGGGTCGATGAAGGCTTGCTCGCCCGACGTTTGGAACGCTTCATCGGCATTGGCGGGATATTCCTGTCGAAACTGCCAGCATGGCTCCTCGGGCGTGCCGCCGGCGACGATCGCCAGCTCCCGGTTCTTGAGCCATGCCCAATAGGTTTGCGGCCTGGTTAGGCTGTAGGCCGCTTCGTACTCATGCCAAGCTTCGGGCGGCCGCCAGTCTTCAGGCGCCGAGCGGGCGTACTCTTCATGCCAGAACCACGGTATAAAGATCGCCTCGTATTCGCTATCGCCGCGCTCTGCCGCTTTCCATTCAGCATAAAAGGCATTGCCGATCCCGTTCGCAGTAGATTCTCTAATATCTTCCGTTCCATCGACAGATGCGATGGCCTGACGGATACCGGCGCTGTGGTTCTGGGCATTTGGCCAAAACGCGACCTCGCTCCCATGAAAGAGCTGGATCGTCTCAGAGCGACCAACCTCTGCACTTCCGGCAGTCGCAACTTTGTACCCAGAATCAAGACGCGAGAACGACAGTTCCTTCGCATTCGCCTTCCCTGTTTCCGGCCGCACAAGTTCCGGGCAGCCTTCGTGATACCGCTTGGCAATCCCGAACAGGTTATCAGAAGCCGTGTCGAGATGCGTCAGGATGAAGGCCCGATACCCGAACTTATGCGTGATCTTCCAGTAGAAGCGGCCGGCGATGTAGGTCGAGATGCCGACCTGGCGGCCTTTGAGGACAATGGCGCGGACCTTGCCCTTGCGGGCCTGCATTTCCTCGAGCCGCTCGTGCAAATAGCGCTGCGAGCGGTTGAGCTGGAATGGCGTGACCTCGCCGGACTTGGTGCGAATCTTCAGGCAACGGTTAGCGTAATGCTCGAAGTCGCCCTTGAGCTTGACGAAGATCTGGCGCTCGCGAACGGCAAGGCTGCTCATTCGGCCAGTGCCTTCAGCCTGTCTTCGTGCGTCATCTCGAGCTTGCCTGAGTGCTCGGTTGCAGCAAGGCGGGCGTGAATGTAGGGCGCCGCAGCGATGGCCATCGCGTCCTTGCGCTTCTGGTCTGTGTTCGGGTCATTCAACACGCGCAGCATGTATTCGAGCGGCGTCGCCTCTTGTTTGGCAACGGCCGCTTTGGTCCTTTCATTAAGGAGGTGGCGGAAGCGGCCAACGTCGCCCTTCTTGCGACCGGAACCAGGACGAGGCCCACCGCGGTTTGATTTTTTCGCGGGCGCTTCAATGACTTCCGGTTCGACTTGGATTGAATCAAACATCGGTTGCGCTTTCAACCTCGTAGCGGTTGGTTACCTATTGTGAGTTGACGGAACAACGTGAGACTTACGCCCACATATTCCGTTGATTGCTGATCGTCGCCGGGTCAAATGCCCGCGCAATCCCGCCAGTTTCAGAGACGGCGCACTGGTAGCCCGGCGGCACCGGAGCTTCGGTCGTTGACCATTGGGGGGCTTGTCCGGTCCGCGCATTCACGAGATCAAGAATATGCGTGCGGGCAAATAGCCCAAGCTGCTTGCCATTGGCATCTGTCTGCGCAAGGCCGGCGAGCAGCGTTTGCTCTGACGCGCCATAGAAGCGTAGGTTGAAATGATGCCCAGGCACCACGGTTGCTGGAGTGACGATGTGCCCGTCAGCATCGAAGGTCGCGGGTGTCTCGACAACGATCAGCGTTTCGTCTTTGCGCTGCGGATAGATGTTGCACTCGGCAATCGGGACGATGTTGCCATTTGCATCCGTCGTGGCGACGTTGATCGACTGGAGAAACGCAATCGCTGTTGCTCTGTCGGTAGCCCAGGCTGTTACGTCGATGGTCATGGGGTACTCTGAGCCTTTAGTTCTGCTGTGGACATAGCCCTTGGCAGTACCAGCGCTTGAGCAAGATAGCCGTTGAGTACGCTCCCGCCACCAGAGTCACGGAGGCCAAATAGGAGCGTTGTAGCGGCGCCCATTGTTCCATCAAAAGAGCCAGTAACCGCATTCGATCCAGCTACGGAGATAGCTAATGTGGAAGCTGCCCAAGAAGACGCGGCTTTTTGCATAGAGGCAGAGGCAAGTACCCCGCTATCGAGAACCGCAGTCCCATCATATGAGTCTAGATGGCCGGTAATACCGCTGCCAGCGTAGTGCGCATAAAGCATACGCCCCGCTTGGTCTGTCATGGTCAGAATGCCGGCATCACTGCTGACGGTCGGAGCTGTATTGGCAAAAGCATACTTAGCGTAAGCCGACCCGGTAACATTACTTGTCGGGAATGCTGACGCCGCTAGCGTCGGCTGATCCGCTGCCCTCGTCACCGTCGCCGTTGTCGTGAAGATCGGTGAGCCGCCGAGCGGAGATGAGATATAAGAGGCTTGTTCAAGTTGGGCTTGATAGATGTAGCAGCCGTTACCGATGGTGCCGGCATATGAGTTGGACAGAGCGCCAGTGCCGGAGCCACTATCATTGCCCCAGCTACCTTTGAGTGTCGTGCCGGTGCTCGTCGTGGCGATCAGGATGCAGCGATAGACGCCATTGCCAAGGCTGATGATTTGAGCCGAGAGTGAGGTAAACGGCGTGCCAAGCCCCGTTGCCGTAACACCAACCTGTCCGCCAGCGAGATCAAAGACGGCATAGACGCCGTTGCCCGACCCGTCATCAAGCTGGCCATAGACGCGGGTTCTGCCAACGCCCTGCTTGGCGAAAACGGTCGAGACATAGGCGAGAGCGCTCGCCGCCTTCGTGATGCTCTGATTGACATTGTGCGCGGCGTTTGTGGTCGTCTCGTTGAGACGCACCATGCTTCCCGCAACGCCATCGGGACCTGTCGTGGTCGTCGTCAGGTCAGTTAAGTTGGTAGCTGTCCACGTCGTCCCGAAGGTATTGGACTGCAGCCAAAGACTGGCGCGCTGTTCCTCTTCGAGGACGCCCTGACAGACGCCGCTCGTGTTCCATTCGTAGGGGAGGGAGTAGACGGCACTTGCGCCGGTCGCGACATAGGTTGACGCCGATGGCGTGCGGCGGACTTGAACCGTCCCAGAGCCGCTTGTTGAACCAAACGTCAACGTGCCAGTTGCAGCCGTGAACGCCGTAGTGCCTGCCGTCAGAGTGCCAGTTGCCGCGCCCGACACAGCTACCGAAACGCTGCCAGTGATATCGATTGCGTAAGTCAGGCCAGAAATTACCGTGACGGACTGATTAGCTGGCGATCCACTGTTGAGATAGAGATTATGCGGCGTCCAACCGAACAGCCCATTGCTCTGCAAGCACATCTTCGGCGATGGCGAGTTTGCAGAGTAAGCGAGCTTACCGCCGGGTCCAATCAGCTTGCCAGAACCGTCAGCAATGCCTTTTGACGTATAGTTGTTCGCAGGCGTGCCGGTGTCTTTAATCTGCATCGACTGATCGGTGAAGTCGATAGCGAGGCCTTGCGACTCCGAGGCGAGTAGAAGCGCGGCGAGAGAGAGGGCCCGCCGTGATCTCAGAATGACCCCGAGCGCCGCCGATGTCATTTAGACCGCCACGGCTTGCAGGTTGATCTTATGAACCCGTGCCGAGGTTGGCGTGTAGCCGCCTACGGTCACGAGGTAGGCGAATAGGTCCGTACCGGCCAAGGCGATCTGCTTGTTGATGCCATCCGTCTGGATGTAGAGGGTCGAGCCTTCGTCGACCGGCGTGCCGAGCGAGATTTTGCCGAGCAGAGAGGCGCGATCGCCCGAGGGAATATCGAAGGCCGCGTTATCGCCGAGCGCTGAGGGAGGGCTCACGCTGTAGAGATAAAGGTTGTAGCTCGTTTCCCCGGAGATCACCGCCGTCGCGTCAATCTCGAGCGTAGCACTGGTGATGATGATCTTGCCGCCGCT
>Ga0265337_1000836_pt1 | contig 16153 bp, 15 predicted proteins | sample 42122metaG_FD_192441 | JGI IMG/M metagenome (GOLD analysis project Ga0265337, IMG submission 192441) | Rhizosphere microbial communities from Carex aquatilis grown in University of Washington, Seatle, WA, United States - 4-21-22 metaG | ecosystem: Host-associated > Plants > Roots > Rhizosphere >... | reverse complement strand
TGTCTTTGTGCTTTTCCAGCTCTTTTTGCAGAACGTCACTAGCCCGCAACTTATCGCCGCGGACTAACATGTCAATGTGGCTGGCAAATTTAGTCAAAAACATGCCTTCCTGGACCGCCGAATTGCCGCCACCCACTACTACCAGTCTTTTATCACGGTAAAACGCGCCATCGCAAGTAGCGCAGTAATGCACGCCGCGGGCGTAATATTCCATTTCGCCCGGGACGCCAATCTTGCGGTATTCGCTGCCGGTGGCAATCAGCACGGCTTTGGTTTTAAGCTCGCCGCTGGTGGTTTCTAATTTAATAAGTTTGTCTTCCTTGGTGAGCTTTTGGACCTCGCCCAATTCTATTTTGGCACCGAAGCGCTCGGCTTGCTTGCGCATGGCCTCTGATAAGTCCAGCCCGGCAACGCCGTCGGCAAAACCTGGGTAATTATCTACCCAGTCAGTGACTGCCGCCAGGCCGCCAATAGCGCCTTTTTCAAATAATAAAGTGTCTATGTCTTCGCGGCAGGTGTATATAGCCGCGCTCAAAGCCGCCGGACCGGCTCCCACAATTACCAGATCATGAACCGCTTTAGTGTCTAGCTCCATTTGTTTTAGGCGATAGCTGGGGCGAGGCGGGCCAGGTTGTAACCCACGACTACTTCTTTAGTATCGTCTTGCTTAGTAATGACAGTGATTGGCACGGTCAAAGCGCCGCCGCTGACATCCAGGGCTTCCTGGTTGCGTTCCGGGTGTTCGTCTAAATTGACCACGTCGTAGTGCTGACCTTTCATGTCCAGAAACCGCTTGACCATGACGCAGTAGCTGCAGGTGTTAGTCGTGAAGATAGTAATATCCTTAGCCATTGTTCCCTCCTTTTTGGTGTTTTTGTTTGGCTACTTATGTACTGGCACTTAGTGTAGCCTAGTGTTACAGCCTAAGTCAATACCACTAGATGTAGTGTTTTTAGCAGCGTTTTTAGCCCTATTGGACAGCTAAAACGGTTACGTCAAAGACCAGGTCGGCGTTGGCCGGGATGCCGGAGTTGGCCGGCGGATTAGCGCCATAAGCCAGTGCCGCCGGAACGTAAAGACGCCGCTCGCCGCCGGCCTTCATACCCAGTAGGCCCTGCTGCCAACCGGGGATCACACCACTAAGAGCGGTTGTAAACGGTTGGCCGTTGTTATCCAGGGAGCTTTGGAATATCACGCCGGTGGCAGCCACCGCGCCGGTATAGTTGGCAGTTATGCTGCTACTGGACTTAACGGCCTGGCCAATAGTGCCAACTTTTACGTCGGTACATTCCACAGCCGCCATTTTAGCTACCAGTGTGTAGTCTGATAACTTGACGCCGGCCAGTTTAGCGCTGCCGGTCGAGGAGTTGAATTGGATAGACGGGTCGTTAGCGCATTTAATCGCCTGCGTCGTTGAGGTTTGAGAATTTTGGCTATTCTTGGCCGGATGCGTTGCTTGCCAGAAGGCCAACAGTCCTACTCCCAAACCGGTGACTACGAATAATCCTGCTAAAAGCGCCCAGCCGGCGCGTCTAAGAAAGTCTCTCAATTTTATACCCTCTCTGCGTTTAGTTTATCTTTGGCGCGTTTTGCTAACTCATCCAGCAGACTATTAGTCTCCTGGGTAGTCAGCGTACGCTCCGGATGAGATAAGATTATACGCCATGTCGTTTGCTTGCGCGCTTTGTCTGCCGGTTTCTGGAAAATATCCAGCGGACTTATCTCGTAAAGGTAGCCGTGAGGCTTGACTAGCTCTTTTAGGTTAGCGGAGATGAACTCCGTGAGTTGCTCATAGCTGTGCCCGGCTGCCGAGCGCAAACAAAAGTCCTGCTCAAGTTCCGGGAAGCGATTTAACGGCTGATAGGTGTCGTGCGGTGGCATGACAGTTAGCAATTGCTCAATGCCGATCTCAAAGCCAGCGCTGTAAGGGGGTAGCTTGAGGTTAGAGATAACTGACTGTTTGTACTCACCAACACAGCCCAGCGGCACTTTGCCGCTGCTATCCCAGACCTGAGCAGAACGCGTCTGGTCGAAGGGCTGCATTACGGGATAATTTTCCTCGGCCTTGAACGGCCGATATTCCAGAACGACGCCCAGCTCGCTGGCCAGGTAATCCAGAAGTGTCCGGGCTTGGTAAAGCGGCGAGCCATGGGGTTTGGCTGATTTCTCGGTAGAGGTAACAACCAGTGACAGCATTTGGAATTCTTTGGGCAGATTTTTGTCGGTTTGGTCTTTCATTTTTTGGTTATGGCCTTTGCCGATTTCAAAGAGCGCAAATTTGTCAAAGCCGGCGCGAATATTCGGATATATCTTTTCCAGCAGGCTCGGGGTAATGCTCAGGCGATAATATTGTAAATCCGGGCTGAGGGCGTTGGCGAGTTGGTAGGCGTTTCTAGGGTCTTGGCCGACTTTTTCCATCAACGAGCTGTGGACGAAACTGTAGGTCAGGACTTCGTTGGCGCCGGCCGTACGCAGGAGGTCGCGCAAGCGGGCTTTGAAATCTAGCATCTGGTTGCGCGCGGCTGGCGCCAAATCCCGCGCCGGCAGTTTCAGCGGCAATCCGTCATAGCCATACAGCCGGCCAACCTCTTCCACGATGTCTTCCGAAATTTCAATGTCAGTACGCCAGAAAGGCACGCTAATTTTTAGAATCCCGCCGCTAAGTTCGACTTTAAACTCCACATTTTCCAGCAGTTTCTTCATCTCTTTAGCTGCCAGCTCCAGCCCCAAACGCCGGTTAACGAATTCGGCGTTGAGCTTTAGCTCGGGCTGCCTTCTTAGCGGCTGATGGATATCAATTGCCTCGCTAGCTTGGCGGCCACCGGCAAACTGTTTGATAAGGCCTGCCGCCCGTGCAACCGCGGTCATGTTTTGCAGCGGCGACTGGCCTTTGGTGAACCGGGTCGCCGCGTCCGTAAATAGGCCGTAAGCCATGGCCGTGCGACGGGTGGCATTCATGTCAAAGGTAGCGGCTTCTAAAATAATATTCTTGGTGTGCTTGTCGACTTCAGTATCCGCGCCGCCCATTACACCGCCCAGACCGACGGGCTTGCTACCGTTAGTTATGACTATTGCTTCGTGCTCCAGTTTGATGGTTTTGCCGCCGATGATTTTCAGCTCCTCATTTTTTTTGCTTAGACGAACACCGAGGATACCGGTTTTGAGCTTGTCATAATCATAGGCGTGCAACGGCTGGCCAGTTTCCAACATCACTAAGTTGGTGATATCCACAATGTTATTGATTGGCCGCACTCCCACGCGCGCCAGGAAACTTTGCAGCCACGCCGGGCTGGGTCCAACTTTGACGTCCTTAAAGGCTACGACGCAAAAACGCGGGACCAGTTCTGGCAGCTCATTTTTAACCGCTAACTTTAGCACGTTTTTGCGCCCGTCAGTCGGCAGGCCGGCATTAGCCCGGTACCAATCCGGGCTCTTGAAAACTTGATGGTTGATGCCGGCAATTTCCCGAGCCACGCCCAGCTGGCCAAAGCAATCCGGTCGATGCGTAAACATTTTATTTTCAATATCAATGACGTAATCGTCCAGCCACAATGTCTTAACAAAGCTATCACCAGGTTTGCCGCTGTCCAAGAGCAAAATGCCATCATGATTATCGCCTAGGTCCAATTCTTTGGAGCTAGCTAACATCCCATGGCTGGTTTTACCCCTTATATCACGCGCTTCGATAACAAACGGTTCTTTATCAAAAGTACTCGGTACAGTATTCCCTGGCGGAACCCAGACCGCCAGTTGGCCAGCCTTAACGTTGGGCGCGCCGCAGACTACTTCAACCAAGCCATCGGCATTGCGCTTAACTTTCTTATTCTTGCCGCCGTCATCTACCAGACAAAAGCTTAGGTGGTCAGAGTTTTCCATTTTTTGGCTCTCAACAACTTTGACTACCAAAATGCCTTCGTACTTCTTGCCGAGGTCTACTATTTCTTCCACCGCACCCAGCTGGCTGCCAATTTTCTCCACCAGCTCATTAATTGGCAGCGTAATCTGGCCAAACTCCCGCATCCAATTCAAACTGACTCTCATCTTACATGCTCCACGAATTCGTCTACGGTCGGGAAGATTCCGTCAAATATGAAATAGAGGGTCTCGGCTTTTTCGGGGATGCCGATGCCGTAGCATTTCTTGCCCATGCCATAAGCCGCACCCAGTTCTGTATGCGCGGAGAAGCCAAGAGGGAAAACCGCAACTATCGCGTCCGAATCGCGCAATGCCTGCATATCGGTTTCGAAGATTTTGCGGAAAGTTGGATTATTTTGCCAGTCCTTGATACTCTCGTTATCTTTCATCTGGCTTTCAACGTCCTTTGGCTCCAGCTCGTTTTTAACACCGTGACCATCGTATTCGTTTTCTATGAAACAATAAGCAGTCTTGCCGGTAGCTCGGATTTTAGCCGCAACCGGCCGGATATTTTTAAAGTTTCGCCATCTTCCGGCAACAAAATAATCGTATTGGCTCACGAAAATTGCCTCAGGAATTTTAGGTTGCCGCTATGGAAATAGCGGACGTCTTCAATGCCGTACTTAATCATCACCAGTCGCTCAATGCCGCCGCCCCAGGCGAAACCGGTGTATTCTTTGGCGTCGATACCGCCTTCTTTTAGAACGTTGGGGTGAATCATACCGCAGCCGAGTAGTTCTATCCAACCGGTATAGCTGCAGATATTGCAGCCCTTTTCGTCACAGAACGGGCAAGATGCCGCAAATTCAAAACTCGGTTCCGTAAATGGAAAGTAAAAGGGCTGAGTCTTGACCTTAACGTCCTTCTGGAAGTACTCGCTGAAGAAGGTTTTGAGCGTAGCTATGAGATTGCCGGCGTTAATATCTTTATCTATATATACGCCTTCCAGTTGGTAGAAGGTGTGTTCGTGGCGGGCATCCAGGTCTTCATTGCGAAAAACCCGCCCGGGGATTACCGCTCGGATGGGCGGTTTTTGGCTCTTCATCACCCGGTTTTGCATAATGGAAGTGTGTGCCGGCGCAATCAAACCCTCGGTCGTCATGAAGGTGTCGTATTCATCGCGCGCTGGGTGGCCCGGCGGAAAGTTCAGGCTGGTGAACATGTGGTAATCGTCGTCGATTTCGCGCGATTCCACAGCTATGAAGCCCATACGGCCAAAAATGTCTAAGATAATGCTTAGTTCGGTGTTGATGGGGTGGATGCTGCCATTTTTGGCCGGCAGCAGCTGCGGACGGTCTTCCGGCGCGACGTTGACATCAAAAGGCGCGGTGACATCGATGGGCTTGAGTTTGGCGGCTTTTGGCTGCGAAGCTGCTTTGACCATTTTTTCAAGTTCATTCTTTAAGGCATTTACTTCCTTGCCAAAAGCCGCCCGCTTTGTGCCCGCCGGCAGGGTTTTTAGCCTTTCATACAAGGCTCCCATTTCCGGCGCGCGCATAATCGACCGTTTGTCATCCAGTGATTCAAACTTCTCTCTCAGCTGCTTAGCAGCCTTGGCAATTTCGGGATTTTCAAACTCCATAATTCGTTAATAAGTATACCAGTTTCCCGCCCCTGATGGGCAATCAGTTATACTTAAGAAGTATGGCTGAAGAGAACATTGACCAGTTGCTGAAGGAAGCCGCTCGAGTCCTAAAACATAATGACCGCGGCCAGTGGATTGTGCCGGCCGCCGATTTGTACCCGCATCAGTGGCTGTGGGACAGCTGCTTTATCGCCATTGGTCTGCGCCATCTTGATGTAGGGCGCGCCCAAGTAGAACTCAAGAGTCTACTCCGAGGCCAGTGGAGCAACGGCATGCTACCCAACATCATTTTTGTGCCCGATAAAAAGTACCGCCGCGACCGCGAAATTTGGCGCAGCTATGTCAGCCCGTATGCGCCGGATGATGTAGCCACCACCGGCTTAACCCAGCCGCCGATGCTGGCCGAGGCCGTCGTGCAGGTGGGCAAGAAGCTTAAAATGCCCGAGCGCCGGAGCTGGTATCAACAGATGTACCCGGCATTGGTCGGCTATCATGAGTGGCTGTACCGTGACCGCGATCCGCACAAAGAGGGTCTAATTATTTTGATTCACCCATATGAGTCAGGCCTAGACAGCTCGCCGCCCTGGCTCAGCGAACTGCGCAAACATAACATGCCGCTTTGGATAAAAGCGGTTGAAAAAGCCCATCTGGACTGGATTGCCAGCGTGGTGCGGCGCGACACGCAACATGTTACGCCCGGCCAACGCATGGGCAACATTGACGCCATGGCTTATTGGGCCGCTTTGCATCGAATTCGCCGTAAAGCTTACAACTCGGAGGCGATTTTGAGCCGCTCGTTGTTTGCCGTCGAGGATTTGGCGTTCAATTCCATCCTGATTCGAGCTAACACCTTGCTGCGCGATATCGCCAAAAATATTAAGCGGGAACTGCCGCCGGAACTGGTCGCCGATATGACCCGGACCGAAAAGGCGCTAGCTGGATTATGGGATGAAACCACCGGCCAGTATTATTACCGCAGTTTTGTCGGCCATCACTTGATAGAAGAATCAACCGTGGCCACCCTGCTGCCGCTTTACGCCGGGACAATCAGCAAAGAGCGCGCCGAACGCCTGGTGGAATTGATGAAAAAATCCAAATGGTTCGGCGCCAGTTGGCCGGTGCCCAGCGTGCCCCTTAATTCACCCTATTTTGACCCCTTTAAGTACTGGCAGGGACCGACCTGGGTAAATATAAACTGGCTGATAATTGATGGCCTGCGGCGTAACGGTTTTGAGATTGAAGCCCGGCAGCTGCGAGAGCGGACACTGCAAATGGTGACTAAAGGCGGGTTCGCCGAATATTTCAACCCACTCACTGGCGAACCCGCCGGCGCCGAGAACTTCTCCTGGACCGCCGCCCTGACCATCGACCTGCTTAAAACTTAGTCGTCTAGGGTTGGGCGTTCGAGCAAGATTGGTTCAACAGTCGGTTCGGTGTCGGCGATTTTGACGACGTCCTTATCGATTTTACCGAGTTCTTTGTAGGTAGTGTTGAAGTGGCCAACCGTCGTCCCAAGTGAGTTACCGAGTTTTTGCATGTAGCCATTGTGCGCTAGCAAATGCTTGCTAAGCTGCTCGATATTCTTGCGGATTTTTTCGGTGTCTTTATGGATTTCTACGCTGCGCAGCCCCTGCACGATAACCTGCAACATGGCGCTCAAGGTGCTGGGCCCGACAATCGTCACCTTTTTATCTTTGGCGGCGTACTGCATTAAGTTGCGGCCGCTGACGCCGGCGGCGCCAACTTTGTTGGCCAGCAAATCATAATAAATCGCCTCGGACGGGATGAACATTAGCGCCTGGTCCAGCGTGCCATGGTTGGTGTTGATATATTTGGCAGTCTCGTCGATCCGGCGCTTTAAGTCTTCTTTGAACGCCCGTTCCAGCGCCGGACGTTCGGCTTCCTTGGCGTCGATTAAACGGTTGTAGTTTTCCAGGCTGAACTTGCTGTCGATGGGCAGCAACTTATCGTCCAGCTTAATTACAGCGTCAACAGTCATTGCCGGCCCCATTTTGTACTGCAGCTCATAGGTGCCGGGCGGTAGGAGGTTCTTAAGAATTTGGTCCAGATAATATTCACCCAGCACACCACGCTGTTTGGGATTTTGCAGGACGTTTTGCAATGTTTTGAGCTCGGCTGCCACGTCGCCGACGCTTTTGTTGGTTCTATCCAGTTCGGTCAGTTTTTGGGTTACATCGGCGATAATTTTGGCACTAGCCGTAAACTGAGCCTGCATTTGTTTGTTACTGGTGCCCAATTGCTCGGTCAATTGCTTTTGCAGTCCTTGCTGCAAGCTGCCCATGGCCTTAGTTAGCTCGGTCATGTCAGCTTTGAGCAGCATCGTGGCGTCGGAATCGGTGGAGTCCTTTTTCTTAGGCTGCACTAGAGTCCAAAAAACAAACCCCGCCAGGGCAACAACCAAAACTGCTAAAACAATAACCGCCACAATCATACTTACTAACTACCTTGAGATTTTAATTTATAAAAACATGGGCAAAGAAGCGGTGATCGGCCGCTTCTTTGCGTTGGAGGGTTCGTGCGTTTCGATAGCTTTCGGCGAGAGTACGCTCTCTTATAACAATTATATGTACCTAGGCGACTTCTAATTTGCCACGAGTTTTCCAAGAACCCAGACCTCAGATCGTCATATAGTATTGACGGCCAGTGACCTCATGAAATGCAGTTTAACCGTTAGTCGTACCTATCCTATTCCACTTATTGGTCCAGCTTAAATTATAACTCGCACTACTTTAACTGAGTGTTGTGATTTTAGCTCACTATGTTGACTGTAGTGCCAACGGAGGCCCAGTCGTAGAGCCATTTCATGGCGGCTAACGGCATTTCCACGCAGCCGTGGCTGGCGTGCTTGGCAGCGGTGTATGGCGCGTTGATATCAATATTGCCAAAGTCGCTATCGGCCCGGCCGTTGGCACCATTGGCGGCCTGAGTCAGGTCGTGAAAACCGTAAGAGCCATATTGGTTATATAAGAATGGCATCCAATAGTTCACGAAGTCGTTCCAGTGGCCGGTACTGTCCGAGCCGGCCAAAGTCTGGTCAGTCAGTTTGCCGGTGATTTTATAAGTACCCGTTGGGGTCAGGTCTGCCGGATATAATTCCATGCCGGTTATCACCGGGTTGTTGTAAGCAACTGTTGAGCCATCACAGGCCCACAGATGCTGGGCACTAATACTGACTATAATTTCCTGGTCAGTCGCCCCGGCGCAGTGGCTAGCCAGTTCAGCCGCGGCTTTTTTAGTTGCGTCAGCTTTAGCAGTGACCGCAGCTTTTTGGGCATCTTGCGTTATTGTCGTCTGATGGTGGCGGTTATAAACAAAATAGCCAACCAGTACGACGGCCAAAATGCCAATGAGTAATTTTATTTTGAGCATGTCCAGCCATTATATCGGACTTATACAAAACGAGTCACTAGGAATATGAAGGCTACGCCTAGCAGTGTTAGGCCGAAGGAGTTGCGTGAACTGTTTTTGGAGTGGGCTTGCGGTAATAGGTTGCTGGCCGCCACATATAGAATAAGCCCGGCAAAAAACGCTAGATAAATTCCCAGAACCTTCTCGCTTAAATTAAACGCCAGGCTTAGCAGGCCACCCACTATCGGCATTAGAACCACTAGCCACAGCCAGCCTTTGATCTGGCGTAGTTTGTTTTTATGGAAGACCATAAAAGTGGTGGTATCAAAGCCGTCTGCAAAACGGTGTCCAACTACCGCCAGGGCTACAGCCAACCCCACCGATGAGCTGGCTTGAAAAGCTACGCCAATGCTTAGCCCGTCCATAAAACTATGCCCGGTAAGCGCGACTGCCCGTACTGTACCCAGGCGCGGATGGCGGTGCGGGCCATAGGCTTCTTCGCTCGCTTCGTGCACCGGCACCCAGCGTTCAAACGTGTGGAACAGCAAAAATCCCGTAGTCATAGCTATCATCGGATAAACTGAATCTAGGTTGTCGTTTTTAACGATATCGAAAATTTCGGGTAGTAGATCGAACATTACCAAACCCAACACCAGTCCGGCAGTTAAGGCCAATGCACGGTTTAGCCACTTGCGGCTACGCAGAGCCGTTATACCGCCGGCCAGAGCCGCAATAGACGCGGCAACCGTAAATAAGAAAACTTCCATGCGTCCAATCATAATTAAGCTTTATTATATTTGCAAATTTGTCGCAATTAACTGTATTATTGATACATGCATCACGATAACCTTAAGGCAATTTTAAAGAAAAACGGCTCTAGCCTAACTAAAACCCGGCGGATGGTTTTTGACCTGCTTATAGGTGAGGATCCGCAAAGCATGCAGGTACTTATCAAACGAGCCGGCGATAAATTGGATCGGGCGACAATCTACCGCACAATAGATTTATTTGAACAATTGGGTATAGTGCACCGGCTTAACGTCGGTTGGAAATATAAAATCGAACTTAGTGACTTATTTGTTAGTCACCACCACCACTTTTATTGCACCAACTGCGGAGCGACTTTTAACCTATCGCCCGGGACTATGCTGGAGAAAATGATAGATTCAACCGCCGCTAAAGAAGGCTTGTCAACCCGTTCGCACCAGCTAGAGATTTACGGCCTGTGCAGCCAGTGCTCTAAACCCTAAACACCGGCAGTAATATCGGGTTTAACTTTTTCGTTTTTGACAACCAGCAGCGCAACAACTGCCGCCACCGCGGCCAGGCCGCAGCCTACAAGCAAACCGTCATGGAAGCCACTAACTTGGGCATGGGCGTACGAAACGCCGGTGGCAATTTGGCTCTTGAATGTCGAGGCGTAAACCGCTGATAGAATTGCCAGGCCAATGGCGCCGCCAATTTGTTGGCTGGTGTTTAGAATACCCGAAGCAATCCCGGAAAAGTGTTTGGGTACGCCCGAGGTAGCGGCCAAGGTCATCGATATGAATGATAGCCCCATGCCGAACGCGCAAAGCGCCAAACCGGGGAAGACGTTGTGCCAATAGTTGCCGCCGACTTCCATGGTGGTGCTGATGGTATAGAGGCCTAGGCTAAGGACTATCGGGCCGGCAACCAAAAATGGTTTGTAGCCGATTTTATTGACCAGATTTGAAACTACGCCCGAAGTAATTGCGATAATTATGGTTACCGGCAAGAAAGACACGCCGGCCTTAGCTGGGCCATAACCCAGTACGGTCTGAACGTAAAGGGTCATGAAGAAAAACATAGAAAACAAAGTACAGGCAATGGCCAAAGCCGTGGCGTTGCCTCCGGCCACGTTTCTGATCCTAAATAACTTGAGCGGTAACAATGGCTGGTCGGTGCGGGATTCGTTGATAACAAACGCTATCAACAGTATGGCGCTGGCTGCCAAAAAACTTATCACCCTGGAGGAACCCCAACCGTGCTTTGGTGCCTCAGACAAACCGTAGACCAAGGCCATCAAACCGGTTGTGGCCAGTACTGCTCCCGGTAAATCGAGCTTGAGCTTCTTATTTTCCTCACCGATTTGGTGCGCCAGCAGACGCATCGACGCCAAAACTACGAAAATGCCAACCGGCACATTCACAAAGAAGTTCCAGCGCCAGCTCAGATACTGAGTTAGAATACCGCCCAAAAGCACGCCAACGGCCGCACCGCCGGCGGCCACGGCTGCCCAAACTCCCAGTGCGGTATTGCGTTCTTTGCCTTCCCTGAACTCAGATAGCACAATCGATAGGGCCGCCGGCGACATGAAAGCCGCCGCCAAACCCTGAAATGCCCGGGCGATAATTACTTGGGTATCGGTGGCAGCCATCCCGCACAAAAAGGACATTAGAACAAAGAAGGATACGGCGGCAATAAAGATTTTACGGCGCCCGTAAAGGTCGGCGGCTCGGCCGCCAAGCAGTAAAAAGCCGCCGAAGGTCAGAGTATAAGCAGTCACCACCCACTGCAATGAACTGGGCGCAAAGTGCAGGTCGCGGGCCATAGAAGGCAGCGCCACGTTAACAATCGATACGTCCAGTACAACCATGAACTGGGCCAGTGCCAGCAACGCCAAAATCACCCATTTATTTTCCGAATGCTTAGATAGTTCTTTTTTGACTTTAGCGACCATCAAACCTCCCTAATTTAGACTTACAACTATCATAACTAAGTTAGAGTCAGCCACCAAATCAAAACTTACTTTAGACTGAAAAATCGGCTAAACTAAAGCGTGATGGACGATCCTAAGAAAAAAGTATTAATTCTAGGTGGTGGCTTTGCCGGCATTAAAGCCGCGCTAGAGCTATCCAGAGACCTCGATTTTGAAGTCACACTGCTGTCTGACCAGTCCAGTTTCCGCTACTATCCTACGCTGTTTCACGCCGCTACCGGCGGCAAAATGTCTGCTTCGTCGATAGCGTTGGATGAAATCTTTGAAGGCAAGCCGGTAAAAATAGTTAAGGGTAGCGCTAAGTCTTTGGACGGCTCAGCTAAAAAAGTCAGCTCTGCTGGCGGCAAGGTTTACGATTACGACATTTTGATTGTCGCTCTGGGCGTGATTACTAATTATTTTGGTATCAAAGGTCTGGAAAAATACGCCTACGGTATTAAGACTCAGGACGAGGCCAGCAGACTGCGTGACCATATTCACAGGCAAATAGTCGACGACAAAAAACCGGACGTTAACTATGTGGTGATTGGTGGTGGTCCGACCGGCGTGGAGTTGGCCGGAGCCCTGCCAACTTATATAAAGCATGTGATGCAGCGCCACAATTTGCCAGACACCCGTTTGCACATAGATTTGGTCGAAGCCGCTCCGCGGCTGATGGCCCGTATGCCCGGCAGCTATTCTTATGCCGCGCAAAAGCATCTGCGCAAACTGGGTATTAAACTCTACCTGGGCCAAACCGTAGAGGCCGAGACAGTGGACGGGCTGACGGTCAGCGGCCATTCAATCGATAGCCATACGGTCATTTGGACTGCCGGCGTCACCAACCACCCCTTTTTGAAAGACAACAATTTTGTGCTGGATAACCATGGTAAAGCGGTGGTGGATGAATTTTTGCAAAGTGAGCATGATATTTACGTGATTGGCGATAATGCCTCGACCCAGTATTCAGGTATGGCCCAGACCGCGCTGTATGACGCCAGTTTTGTAGCCGCGAATATCAAACGCCTGGCGGCGGGCAAAAATCCAAAAGCTTACAAGCCCAAACGACCGGTCTACGTAACGCCGGCCGGACCGCGCTGGGCAGCTGTACAGTGGGGCGGCCTGCACCTTTACGGCTGGATTGGCTGGGCGCTGCGCAGCGCCGCCGATTTAATGGGCTTTCACGATTACGAGCCCTGGTGGAAGGCCTCACAGCTATGGCTGGACGAAAACGAAGAAGAAAAGATCTGCACTATTTGCTCTTAGCCGGTTCTCAGCTTGGCGTGCTGATATGATTTAGGTAAGTTATGAATACTTTAGCGAAATTCTACCAGCGGCCAATGGATATGATTGATGGGCTGCTCGATGGCCTGACGTCTTACAGACTGCTGCTGTATTTTCTTATAACGCTCCTGGGCTGGGCGACGCTAATTAGTTTTGACCATAAATTACCCTATAACTGGCATGCGATTCTGTTGTCGGCGCTATTACTCGTAGTTGTTTGCCGGGCTTTTGGCGAGTTATTCGCCCGGGTTTTAAATATCCCCCGAAACTTTGAGTCAGATTACATCACGGCTTTGATTTTAGCTCTGATTTTGTCACCGACTACTGGCCGTGTCGGCTTCGCGGTGTTAGCTGGCGCCGGTTTTGCGGCTATCGCTTCAAAATATCTGTTGATAATCCATCGGCAGCACATTTTTAATCCGGCAGCTTTTGGCGCAGCAGTAGCCGGTATTTTATTCCATCAGTATGCCAGTTGGTGGGTTGGCACGGCCTCGCTTGCCCCGCTGGTGTTAGTTGGCGGCCTTCTAATAATGCGTAAAATGAAGCGTTTTTGGATGATAACTATTTTTACGTTGGTCTATGGTGTGTTTTTACACCAACAATTTGACGGCGCTCCGCCGCTGCACACTATCTGGCTGGCAGCCTCCGCTACCGGTGTGATGTTCTTCGCGTTTGTTATGTTAACCGAACCACTGACTTCGCCCGACGCGTTTAGCAAATATCTGCCCTACAGTATTCTGGTCGGAGTATTGTACAGCGTAACTAAATTGCGTCTCAGCCCCGAAGAGGCTTTGCTGATTGGCAATGCCTTCGCCTACGCGCTAGTGCGCGGCAAACGCTTGCAACTTTATGCTAGCAACGCAGTCAAAGAGGCTGAAGGCATTTACAGCTTTAGCTTCGAATATCATGGCCTGTTCGATTTCAATCCTGGACAATATATGGAATGGACCCTGCCGCTGCGTCACAGCGACAGCCGCGGCAACCGCCGCTATTTCACATTGTCATCTTCACCTACCGAGCACCAGCTGGCGTTCACTGTCCGGATACCCAAAGACTCCAGCCACTTCAAACAGGCCCTAAAGAGCTTCCAGCCGAATGACAAAATGTTGGCCTCACATCTTGGCGGTTCATTCTTGCTGCCTAAAAACCAGCAACAAAAGTTGGCGTTTGTTGCTGGCGGCATCGGCGTCACGCCATTCCGCTCAATGATTAAATACCTAATAGATAAACGCCAGGAACGCGACGTTAGTCTGATTTACGCGGCCAATAAAGAAAGTGAGTTCGCCTTTACGGAGATTTTTGCCCAGGCAAAAAATATTGGCCTCAAGACTAACTACTTGTTGACTGCTCGGCAGCCGCTGCGGGCACCGGACATCACCGCCGCCATTCCGGATTATCATGAAAGGCTGTTTTATTTGTCCGGGCCTTACGGCTTTGTAAAATCTGCCAGAGAGTCGTTGCTAGGGGTCGGCGTTAGCGTGAAAAATATCAAATCAGACTACTTCCCGGGCTACAATTAGCGCCCGATAATCCTTCTGCTTTTTCATGAAATTCTCGGCCCTCAAACCCATGGCAAAACAAGCCGTGGCCAGCGCATCAGCCGTGATAATATCCGGGCCAACGACTGTCACACTTAATAGTTCATCAGCCGGCCGGCCGGTCTTTGGATTGATGATGTGCTGGCCACGTTCGTAGTTGCCGCTGGTAGCAACCGCTCCGGAAAAAATACTTAACTTGTTAAGTATTTTTTTACTATCGGTTGGATCCTGAATGCCTATCTTCCACTCTTTGTTGCCGTCGCTTCTGGCCAGAATATCGCCGCCAATACTCATGCAAAATGTCTTAATTCCTTTTTTGTCCAGAAGCTTCCCTGCCTCAGCGATGGCCCAACCTTTGACATAGCCGGTTGGATCAAATTTGCCGGAAAAATAAGCCGAGAAATATCCATCCGTCAGTCTTTCGAACTTGGTGCAGGCTTTTTTAATGGTTGCCATTTCCTCGCTCAAACCAACTTCTCCCCGCTGATACCTCGCCAGCTCGCTATTTTTTTTGTAAGAGCTAAAGCGTTCGTCAATTTTTCTTAATAATTTAAAGACTTCTTCGAATATGGCTTCATCCTTAGCCGCGGGGACGTCCAGGCTCACTCCTGTCCCCATAATAACTCGGTTGCGACGCATAAGTTTTACGAGCTAGCGGCTTTATCTAACGCTGCTTGAAGAGACTGCTCAAAGCCATAGCTGTCGCTGGTAGCTCCAGAGACAAAATCGATATGCGCACTTTGTTTTTGCAGGGCTGTTTGCTTTAGGAGTGGCTCGGCCGCGGCTGCGATGGCACGCGAATTTCCCAAATCATTGGGCATCTGCAAGAAATTGATATCGGTTATTTTGCCACCGCTGATTACGGCCGCAACTTGGACGGTACCATAGGGCGTTTGAGCGGCAGAGCCTATATAGTTGCCGTCCTTGTAGCCTTGGCCTGAGGCAGCGTTACTTGAATTACTGGACGCCACGGTTGAGACTGCGCTGCCACCCTGATTAGTGGCTATGACTGCCGGCGTATTAGTTTTGGGACTACTTATTAGCAAAGCGCTGGTATTCCCGCTCTTATTAACGTAAAGCCCAAGGCCGCCTAAAATGGCTATAGTCATAACTACTAGGAGTGATCTTTTCATCTACCTAATTCTAGCAAGTTCTTGCTGAGATTTAACTTAGGCTAATGTAAGTTCAGTCTGCCGGAAAAAGCGTCGTCTAAGCTTCAGCCCGTTATAATAAAGCTAGCATGAGATTTATATTACTTTTGCTAGAAATTATTTTCCTGTTGAGCCTGTCGGCTATCTGCTCCGGTCTGAATGTATCCTTCACTTCGTTGGATATGGCCGATTTGGAGCGCAAGAGCAAATTGGGCAACAAGGGCGCTCAGAGGATTCTGGCTTTGCGGCGGAACAGCCACCTAACGCTGGCCAGTATTCTAATGACCAATGTGGCAGTTATTTCGACGACTTCGCTGGTTCTGCATAGCTGGGTCAACAGCATCGCCGCCGGAATTATCAGCACGCTTCTGATTGTCGTCTTTGGCGAAGTTATACCTCAGGCCTTCTTCACTCGCTACGCCCTGGGCTTCACAGCCTTCTTCGCGCCATTCCTAAGGCTAATTACCGTCATCACCTACCCTGTATCCAAGCCTCTGCAGCTGGTACTGGATAGACTCATCGGCCAGGAAAAGATGCAGCTTCAAAGCCGGGCCGAGTTAGGCTTGCTCATAACCCAGCACAGCGGACGGCA
>Ga0265337_1000835_pt1 | contig 16182 bp, 16 predicted proteins | sample 42122metaG_FD_192441 | JGI IMG/M metagenome (GOLD analysis project Ga0265337, IMG submission 192441) | Rhizosphere microbial communities from Carex aquatilis grown in University of Washington, Seatle, WA, United States - 4-21-22 metaG | ecosystem: Host-associated > Plants > Roots > Rhizosphere >... | reverse complement strand
GCGTCTTCATTTGTGGGGTTGGGGCGCGCGCTTTCGCGCGCGCCCCTCCCGACTATTGCGGCTTGTTCAGCCGCAGTACTGGTGACCGAACTGATCGGTCATCAACTGTCCGACGGTGCCGTCGGGTTTGTAGCAGATGCCGCCACTGCCGGAACTACCGCTACCACCGCTAACCGAACCGCCGCTGGAACCGGGAACATTCGAACCCGGACCCTGCGTGCTGTTCTTGGGGGGCGTTGATGGAGGCGGTGTTGACGGAGGCGGTGTGCTCGGTACTTCTTGATTCTTGAAGCTGATCCGAGCGCCGGTGGGGGTGCAGTTGACCGTCTGGTCCTTGCTGGTCCCAGAGGCTGGCTGCCAGCCGGGCACATCGTGCTCGACTGCCCGAACCGTGCTTCCCACCGTGCACTGCCCGGCGACGACGTTGTCCTTGCCCGGATCGGGGTTGTACACCACGTTCGGGAATGACTTGCCGTCACTGGTCGTGACATCGAAGTAGAACGTGTTCGTCGGGCAACCGCCAGCGAGCTGGCTGTCGTCCGCGGCCACGCAGGACTTACCGATGTAGATCGGCGCCGTAGGCGACGACGCACCGCACTTGAGGATGAGGGTCGCCTTGACCTTGAGGTCAGCCTGGACCTTGATCCAGAGCTTGGCGGCACCTTGCACCTGTCCATACGTCCGGCCATAGATGACGCCCTTGACGGTCACGGTCAACAGACCGCTCACTTCCTGCCCTGACGGGCAGACGATGCTGGCCCGCTTCACGACCTTGCGGTTGATCGGCAGAGCAACACCGAGGTGAACAGGCTGCCACGGGATCGGAATTACGCGGAACATCCGGAGATTGCCGCACCGCACCATCACGAAAGCAACGCGCTTTGTGTGGATGTTGATGATGGCGACCACTTTCACGGACTGACTGCCGGCATGGTCGCCCATAGGGACGACCTCGCCGACGCCGTTCGCTGCCGAGTTGGACGAGCCAGCGGGAGCGTGATCCCGGTAGCCGTCCTCCTTGTAGGCGGCCGGATTGAACGATGCGTCACCGGTCTGCTGAGCCAGAGCCTTCGCGTAGAGCGGGTTCTGCTCGGCGTACTGGATGACCTGCTGTGTGGCGTGCTTCACGTTGTTCGCGTCAATCCCGTTCGGGATGAAGCGGTAGAGGTCGCCCGAGGTATCGGGCGCCTGCGCGACGGACACGAGGCTCGGCAGACCGGCAATCGACGCAATGGGCGCCGCGCGGGCGGTCTTCACCTGAGCGGCGAGCGTCGCAATCCCTGCCACCAGGACGGCGGCCAGGATCCGATACAGATACTTCTTCACGGCTGTCACCTCCTGGTGACGAGTGATGGGATAGAAAAAACCGTGCGACACGAACCTGGATCCGGGTCCGGTCGCACGGAGCTTATGCTCGCGTACTGGGCGAGAGTGAGCCACCTAGACGATAAAGGTTTGTCGTTTAGGTGGCTCACTCTTGATGCCAACCGGGCCAAAATGAAATGAATAGTCGGGATGGGACAAACTGCTGTCGCTTTAAAAGCGCCGTCAGACTTAAAGCCCCATAACTATCTAGTTTGCGAATTCGAACAATTCATATTTTGTCCTTTCACAAACTTTGTCTAATTTTTAAATTGCTCCGGGGCCACAAACATCAAGGACTGAGTTCCCACTCTGCCCCCTACAGTGATTCTTATCATCCTCTCGGACGATTACACCTCACCTTGCCTTCTGTGGCGCGGATGTGAATACTCTACCACAAGCTTTATGGTATGTCAATAGCTACTTGTGCGCTTAACACCTTCGTAGGAATTCTTACAAACTTTTTTATGCAATTGAACAAGCCCCCGGCGACGGAGGCTTGTTTCTGAGAATCGATTATAGATACTTAGTTTTCGGGCAGACCGCGTGGTTCGCCAAAGTCTTCAGAAATCACCTGGCCAGGGAAGTTAATAAGAATCCGATTGATGGCTTCCCCTTTTGTGAGTTGACGACCGCGAGAAGTTCTATCGGCTAAAACCACCTCATGAAGTCCCTGCACTGCTAGCTGAGCGCGCTTATCAGCGGCGTCGCCAGACGCTTTCTCGGGAACCCCATCAACAATAATAGATTCAGGCATTTTCTTTAACTCTCTATTTACACGTGGTTAGCCGGGGAAATTATACGCCCTTTTCGAGTCACCGCAATACCTTTCTTGAGGTAAAATAAGGATATGAGAATCGGTATTGTCGGCTGGGGCATTGAAGGTCAAAGCGCCTATAGATACTTTGGGCCGGATAACGAGTATCTTATCTGTAATGAGGAACCACGTGATGATTTTCCACCTCAATCAGATAGGCTGAGGGTTCAGTTCGTAAATCAGAGAAGGACGCCAGGACTAACCGGCAACGTCTCTGATCTCGCCTACCTCGCTGGCATCGAAGATTGCGACAAAATCGTTTATTCACCCACTGCCCGAAAGAACTTAGAGAAACTTTTTCCTGACAACAACCCGTTTTGGGAAAAAGCCACGACCGACCGCCATATCTTCTTCGAAAAGGTTAAAACCAAAAATATCATCGGTGTTACCGGCACTAAGGGCAAAGGCACAACTAGCACACTGATAGCTAAAATGCTGGAAGCGGCCGGCAATAAGGTGTTTTTGGGTGGCAATATCGGCCGAAGTGTTTTAGATTTTGTCACTGAGGTAACCGAGAATGACTGGGTCGTCTTAGAGTTGGCCAATTTCCAGCTCTACAAGTTCCCCTACAGCCCGCACATCGGTGTTTGTCTGATGATTGCCGAGGAGCATATGGACTGGCATCCCGATATGGTGGATTACGTTGATGCCAAGACTAACCTCTTCCGCCACCAAACGGAAGGCGATATCGCCATCTATCTGGCGGGCAACGAACACTCGGAGAAGGCTGCTGGTTACTCCAAGGGTAAAAAAATCCCTTACTTTGCCGCGCCTGGCGCTCGGGTGCGCGAGGACGGCATGATTGTCATCGGCGAAGACGAAACCGAGATCATAAAAACCGGTGAACTTAAATTAATCGGCAAGCACAACTGGCAAAATGTTTGTGCGGCGATCACAGCGGTTTGGCAGGTTAGCCAAGAAGTTGAGCCGCTACGCCAGGTCCTGACCAGCTTCTCAGGCCTGGAGCACCGGTTGGAGCTCGTCCGAGAACTTGACCACGTCAGTTATTACGACGATTCTTTTGGCACTACCCCCGATACGGCAATCGTCGCCCTGCAGGCTTTTTCCCAACCGGCGGTAATCATTCTGGGCGGTTCGGATAAAGGCATCCCCTTTGACCGGCTGGCTGACGAAGTTGCTGGTAAAGACCGAGTACGTCATGTGATTGCTATCGGTAAGACCGGGCCAAAGATCGCCCAGCTTCTACGGGAGCGGAATTTCACGAATATAACCGAAGGTCTGGAGAAGATGCCGGACATCGTCGCCGAAGCCCATGCCAAAACCCAGCCTGGCGATGTGGTTCTGCTTTCGACCGGTTGCGCCAGTTTCGGCTTATTCAAAGATTACAAGGACCGCGGCAATCAATTTAAGGAAGCGGTTAAGGCTTTAAGCTAACCGCCCGAATAACGTTTTCAAACAGGGCACAAACAGTTAAAGGACCTACCCCGCCCTTTTGAGGCGTAATCGTCAGGTCGTCACGTTCATAAACATCAGGCGCCAAATCGCCGACCGTCTTGCCGGATTCACTAGCCACGCCAGCGTCTACCACCACCGTTCCCCGCTTGATCATGTCGCCCTTGAGCACAGCCGGACTACCGGTGGCCGTGACGATAATGTCCGCTGTCTTGGTTTTATCGGCTAAATCCTTGGTGTTCTCATCGGCGACGCTAACATCAAGTTTAGATTTTATGAGCATTCGGCTTAGCGGCGTGCCGACCAGTTTGCCGTGACCGATTATCAGAATTTGTTTGCCGGCCAGCCCGATATTGTAGCCATTGAGTAACCACAGGATGGCCATCGGCGTAGCCGGATCAAACTTGGCCTTAGCGCCGAGGGCATCGACATCCTTTTTGGGGGCGACCAGATCGACAATTTCATCGGTCTGAGCCGGATCGGCAAGTGGCAGTTGAACAATAATACCGTGCACTGATTTATCACCGTTGAGTTTATTAATTAAAGCTGGTGCCTCGGCTTGGGAAACCTGGTGAGCTTCGACCTCAATACCAATATCGGCGCCATACTTTTTCTTCAAACGTACGTAAGTGTTAATAACCGGGTCATCCTTGACCTGAACGATGGCCAGCTTAGGAAAGATTTTATGGCCGCGTAGTGAACGGACCTGCGCCGCGTGGCGCTCTTTTATAAATCCGGCTAATTCCGTACCGTTGAGTATTTTCATAAATTGGAGGGCCTGGAGGGATTCGAACCCTCGACACGCGGCTTAAGAGGCCGCTGCTCTAACCAACTGAGCTACAGGCCCTCGTCGCAACCTACGCGCCTGCCTCGTTTTACTGTTTCGTAAAAGCTTCGACTTAGCGCTATGTCGCTCCTCTCAATTTTGCAAACGGTTGCTAGCGCCCCGATTTACAAAATTGAACGAACAGGCCACCGAATATTAGCACATCCACCCCTGTTAATCAATAATTATAAAGTTGGTACCCGCGGCAGGATTTGAACCTGCGACCCCTTGGTTCGAAGCCAAGTACTCTAATCCACTGAGCTACGCGGGCATGCTTAAAGTATAGATTATGAATGCCTAGTCGACCTGAAAACTGTTGGGCGGAGTGTCGAAGTTCTCCGAACAGCTCAAGCTGTATACTATTTCGTGGTTACTGTCCCAGGGATAATACCACGCGGCCATAGAGCAATCGCCTGCCGATGCGCCATACAAGGTGTAGCCGCTTATTGGTTGGCCGTTAAAATTGTTCGGTATGGAATCAATGCTCACCCCAGTCAAACTAAACGGGTTCTTGGCTTCTCTCATGCCCTGGCTTTGAGAAGCTTTGGCCAGCGATTCGAAGATCTGAGCAATTTCACTCGGAGTTTTTGAAACAACGTCTATGTTCTTCTTCACTGAGACACTACAGTTATATGGCAGAGAATAGGGATCGGGTCCAGGGTAGTCCCTGTATTGACTGCAATATTTTATAAAATCGTTTTTCGAGGCTTGTCCACCAATAGCTTTGAACTGTACCGAGTAATAATTGAAGGCGACTTTTTCTAATTTACTAGCTTTGCTATCGCTTTCCAGTTTTGGCAGAACGACGCCAAAAAAGATTATCACGAGAAAGACACCGACTGCAATTATGATGGCGATTTTTCTGGAGATTCTTAGTTCAAGCTTAAACTTCTTCATCGACACAGAGCTCTTGCGGGCTCAGGGACAATTATATGTCTAAAGAAGGGTTTTGACTAAAGGTTGGCGTTGTCCTGGACAGTGTATGTCGTTTGGCCATTAGCGGTAGTTCCAGTAGCACATTTTGGCTCAATCTGTTTGGTGAACTTGTTGTCATTAAGCATTGTACAAGTCGGATAGGTAGCACCACTGACTGTCACCCACTGATTGGTTGGACTGATTGTTTGCCAAGCAGTGCTGGTTTTTTTGGCCAGGAGGTAGGTCGCGGTGCCCGTTGGAGTTGTTTGGGTTGGACTGACACAGCCATATTGCATCTTGGCGAAAGCGTCGTTGGTTTCTTTTACTATCTGGAACCAACCGATTGGCGTATCTGTATTCTTGTAACAGCCGGTATTATTGGCGCCCAAGGACAGTGAGAGATCTATTGTACTGCCGCTACCGGTCGTGTCTTTGACAGTATTAGGTAAAGCCGCCAAAGCTTTTTGACTGCCAGCGGCTTGAGCCGAAGAGGTTGATAGTTGAGACGTTAGGTTCGTGACTTTAACATTAAGATCGTTAACTTTTTTATGCTGCCAATAATAAACTCCGGCCACGACCAGAACTGCTACGACCGGCCATACCAGCATAGTTAAAACCGAACGGTTACTTCTGGCGGGTTGTGGCGCCGGCTGAGGGTTAGTCGTTGGTGCTTGATTTGTTGGTGAAAGAGGGTTCATTTGTGGTTCCATGTCGTCTATTATGGCTCCGCTTTGGCTTAAGCACAAGCTTCATCAGTCATTTTTTAGCTTACTGGTGTCTATGGTCAAAAACCGTGTGCCGCTGATGACGCCGCTCTTTTTGAGTTTGGACAACTGGATGGTGACAGTCTCGCGCGATAGGCCGCAAAGGTCGGCGATATCTTGGGAGGTTAGCGGTATTTTAAGCTTGCTCGCTCCGGCGTCCGGCTCGGTGCCGGCCCGTTCGACAAGATAGTGCAGCAACGAAACGACTTTGCGGTGGGCGCTGTTGGAAGACAAGGCTGAAATCCTATCTAAGAATTGCTGGCTGATATCCATCGTGTAGTGAATGAATTCCTCGCCAGCGTTCAGGTTGCCGCGCAGTAGCTCCTGGAAGCGGGCCTGGGGAATGATTTGCAGATTGACATCTGTCATACACTCGTAAAAGTAGCGGCCGATGCCGACGCCAGACAAGAAAGTGGTCAGTGGAAACATATCGTTCGGGCTATAGATGAAGATGATGCGTGCCGCGCCATCGGACTGGATGTTATAAACCTTTACATAACCTTCCATAATTCGGAACAAGTTACTGATGGGGTCGCCCTCGTAAATCAGAATCTGGCCCTTCGACAATCGGCGCTGGCGGGCTTCGCGAAATATGTCCTCCATGGAGTTCTTAATCCTTGTTTTTGAGCCATTTCAGGGCGTCGATACGGTTGTCAAACACCCTCACCTTGTTACGTTTGCCGGCAATCAGCGCCATAGTGTTGACCAGTACCTGGGTAGCCATATTGCCATAAACCGCTAGCCGGTCGTATGGCTCCTCCTTCATCGCTTTGACCATGGCTTGTCTAGTTTCCTTCATCCGATCCGAAGTGTTAACTTTCGATATGCCAGTTATGTCTACCAGGATTAGCACGCGTTTCTTTTGGCCCTTTAATTTACGCGTCAGCTTTATAAGTTGGTCGACAGCCGTCTGCGCAGACTCGGGGGTCTGGCGGCCAATAAATTTTTCCTCGATGAAGCCACTCGGGCTTATAAAAAGTTCAAACTTTTCCGTATGGTTCATAGGCACCTCCCTTTTATAAGTGCGCATTATAAACCAATGCTCGTATCAAAACTGCGGGATTATAAGCTGGTACCCCGTGCAGGAATCGAACCTACATCACTAGCTCCGGAAGCTAGCATTCTATCCGTTGAACTAACGGGGCTTCCCTGAGTTATCTTAGCAAATATAAATCTTAGTTGTCCGTCTGGGCATTTTTGGAGCGGGCTTGCGACTGTTCCGTACGATCCAGGGTATTTTGCAAAATCTGCAGGATACTCTTGGCGTGTTCGCGGCTCATGCCGACACGGGCGACGCTGGTTGGAGCCGTGCCAGGGCCGCTATTCTGCATGAAGTTCATAATCACACCGTAATTGTTAACAAGGATATCAACGACATCCGTGAATAAAACCGGGCTGGCGGTTTTCTCGGATTGTTTTGCCGGCCGGCCATGTTCCGGCGTCTCGGCGGTCTTGGTTGAGCCGTAACCGGCGACTTCCCACAGCTGGACGGCTTCATGGTCCGCGGCACCAAAGTGACTGATTAGAAGCAACAGCACGTCCTCGGCTGGGCGGCGATCGCCCAGCTCAAAACTGGCCAGTTCCATAACGTCGATTTCAACGGCGCCGGAGGCTTCTGCCAGGCTCTCGCCCAAGCGCGTCCGAAGAGCCTTCAAGTGCGTCCCCAATTTTTGATATGGCCTGCTAGTGTTTTGTTTTCCCATCTCTTCATATTGTACCATCGGGCGAATATAATTAACTTTGTGAAGATTAAAGAGAATATCAGCTTGGCCGATTACTCGACTATGCGCTTGGGCGGTAAAGCGCGCTACTTAGCCGAAGCCTCAAAGGACGAGGATGTGCCTGAACTCGTTAAATGGGCCAAGCAAAAGCAGCTGCCGTTTATCACGATTGGCCGCGGCAGTAATGTCATCTGGAGTGACAAGGGTTTTGACGGTTTGGTAATTATAGATAAGATTGCCGGCCGGGAGGTTCTGGAAGATGACCAGACAAGCACGACCGTACGGTTGGCATCAGGCGAGAACTGGGACGCGTGCGTCGACTGGTTGGTCGGCCAGAACCTGACTGGCGTAGAGTTCATGTCGCTTATACCCGGAACGGTGGGCGCCGCGCCAGTCCAGAATATCGGCGCTTACGGCGGCGAGTTGTCCAAGACGGTCGTCGGTGTACAGGCTTACGATACCAAGCAGGAATGTTTTGTCGGCTTGACGCCCGAAGCTTGCGGTTTTGGTTACCGCAGTAGCCGGTTTAAAACGACCAACAAAGGCCGTTTTATTATTACCGCCGTGTGTCTAAAGCTTAAAAAAGGCAGCCCGGAACCGCCGTTTTACGAAGTCTTGCAGAATTATTTAGACGAGCACGGGATTACCGAGTTTAGTCCACACATAGTCCGCGAGGCCGTTATAGCCATTCGCCAAAGCAAAATGCCCGACCCTGAAAAGGTTGCCAACAATGGCTCGTTTTTCACTAATCCGTTCGTGGACAGCGGAAAATTTGACCAGCTTAAAGCAAAGTACCCCGAGATCAAAGGCTGGCCGGAAGACGGCAAAGTAAAACTGTCCGCCGGCTGGCTGGTTGAAACCGCCGGTTTCCGCGGCATCCATGATGAGCAGACTGGCATGGCCACCAGCGACAAGACAGCTCTGGTTTTGATTAACGAACATGCTCATTCGACCGCTGATCTCATCAAGTTCAGGCAAAAAATCGTCGACAAAGTCAAAGATATGTTCGACGTCACGCTCGAACAAGAACCCGAATTTTTACCCTAGGACTTTTTGTCGCTGGGCAACGGAAATTGTGTGCTGAATTCTTTGACCTGATTACTTAACTTGTTAAGTATTTTGTCATCTTTACGATTTTTGATAGCCTGTATCATCCATTCAGCAATTAGAGCCATGTCTTTTTCTTTTAGGCCGCGAGTGGTCATGGCTGGCGTGCCGAGCCTGAGGCCGCTCGGCCGGAATGGCGGCAGGACGTCGTCGGGTATAGAATTGCAGTTTGCAGATAAGCCGACCTTGTCCAGGATATCCTGCACTTCCCTACCGTCCACGCCGAAACTGGTGTGAACGTCGGCCATGATCAGGTGGTTGTCTGTGCCGTTGGTAACTAGTTTGAAGCCGCGCTGCATCATCTCGTCTGCCAGAGTCTTGGCATTAGACAAAATCTGCTTGGCGTAAACTTTAAATTCCGGTTTGGCGGCCTCTCCCAGAGCCACGGCTTTAGCGGCGGTATTGTTCATGTGCGGACCGCCCTGGAAGCCAGGGAATATCTCGCGATCAATTAGCGTCGGCAAGTTGTCCAGCGTTTTTTCGACCGGTTTCAGCGGATTGCCGACCGTGCCTTTCGTTAATATCATGCCGCCGCGCGGACCGCGCAGAGTCTTATGTGTCGTCGTAGTGATGACATGGAAACCAAAGTCGAACGGGTTCGGTAGGGCTTTGCCGGCAATCAACCCGGCGATATGGGCCATGTCGGCCATCAGTAACGCGCCGACCTCATTGCCAATTTCAGCAAACTTGGCATAGTCTAAATTGCGCGGATAACCGGAGAATCCGGCCAGAATGATTTTTGGTTTTTCTTTAAGGGCAACCTGGCGCATCTGCTCGTAGTCAATCTCGCCGGTCTCCACGTCTTTGATGCCGTAGCGCACAAAATTGTAAAGTTTAGCCATGGTCGTGACCGGATGGCCGTGGGTCAGATGGCCGCCGTGGTCCAACTTCATACCTAAAACCGTGTCACCAGGTTCCAGCCAAGCGAAATAGACTGCGATGTTAGCCGGAGCACCGGAGTGCGGCTGAACGTTTGCGTGGTCGGCCTTGAATAGTTTCTTGGCCCGTTCAATTGCTAACGTTTCGACTTTATCCGTGAAATCCTGGCCGCCGTAGTAGCGCCGCCCAGGATAACCTTCTGAATACTTGTTGGTGAAGACGCTACCGAGAGCATCAAGCACGTCCCGACTGACATAGTTCTCAGACGGAATTAACTCCAGGCCCTCACGCTGTCTTTTTTCCTCGGCGGCGATTAACGCCGCTACCTCTTTATCGTTCATCTTAATAACTCCTCTTTTCACAGTTGATAGTTCAGGTGAAATTGAGGCAGCTAGATCATTGCCCTATTGTACCATCTGCCTGCGAAAAAAATCGCTGGCTATCGTTGAGGAATATTTACCATATGTGATATGATAAGTCCGCAAATGCAGAAGACAAACGAGCAAATAGGCCAATTGATTGCCCAGATTAGGCAAGAAAGAGGTTTGACCCAGGCTGAATTTTCTCGACAACTCGGCACCAGCCAATCAGCCGTCAACCGTATTGAGCACGGCAAACAAAACCTCAGCCTGGAAACAATCGGTCGTATTAGCAACGTACTTAATAAGCAAATTATTTCACTAGGCGGTAGCGGCATTAACCTCCAGATCGAGGGCGACCACTCACTATCCGGTGAGATTGAAGTCAAAACTTCTAAAAACGCCGCGGTAGCATTACTCTGTGCCAGCCTTTTAAACCACGGTACTACTCGGCTTAAACGCGTCCCGAGAATCGAGGAAGTTAACCGGATTATCGAAGTGCTGACCAGCATCGGCGTACACATCCGCTGGTTGCCCGGTAACGAACTAGAGATCAAACCGCCCAGTGTTCTGAAACTTGACCAAATGAATAAAGAGTCAGCCCGTAAAACACGGATTGTCATCTTGCTGGCTGGCGCCCTGATGCATGAACATTCCGAATTTAAAATCCCCTATGCCGGCGGCTGCGAGCTCGGCCGGCGGACTATTATCCCGCATATTTATGCCCTAGCGGAATTTGGCGCGCAGATCGAAGCCCACAACGGTCATTACCAGATTTCTGTTCGCCGCAAGTTGCCAAGTTCGCCGGTTGTTATGTATGAGATGAGCGACGTGGCAACCGAGAACGCCATACTAGCTGCCGCCCGTATCGAAGGCCAAACCGTAATCAAGCAAGCCAGCGCCAACTATCAGGTCCAGGATGTTTGTTTCTTCTTACAAAAGTTGGGCGTCAAAATTGACGGTATCGGCACGCCGACGCTGAAAATTCGTGGGCTCAAAACCATTAAGCGCAATGTCAGCTACAGCCCTACAGAAGATCCGGTCGAAGCTATGACCTTTATTTCAGCTGCCGTTACGACCAATTCGCAAATTACCATCAAGCGTGCGCCGATTGATTTTCTTGACTTAGAGTTGCTCAAACTTAAGATGATGGGCCTGCGCATGAAACTCAGTGAGATTTACAAGTCCGATAATGGCTATGCCGATCTGGCTGATATTACAATCTATAAACATAACGGCGAGCTTAAGGCGCCAGAGGAAAAACTACACCCGCTAGCCGGTGGCTCGGGGATCAACATCGATAATCTGCCTTACTTTGTACCGATCGCCGCCGTAGCCAAGGGCCGCACCCTGATCCACGACTGGGTTTACGAGGGCCGGGCGTTGATGTATACCGAAATGAATAAAATCGGCGTGGATTTGGAACTTGCTGATCCACACCGCGTATTTATCAACGGCCCGACCAAGTGGCGGGCGGCCGAAGTAGTCGCGCCCAGCGGATTAAGGCCCGCGGTAATTTTGCTCATCGGCATGATGGCCGCTGAAGGCACGTCTATGTTGCGCAATATTTATACAATTAACCGCGGCTACGAGGACTTAGCCGAGCGGCTCAACACGCTTGGCGCGCATATTAGCGTCGTTCACGAAACTTAGACCCCAGAACCAAAAACTTGAAGCTCCGCAATCTGATTGCAGACTGCTCCGCTCAGGTTTTGGTACGGGATTAGACTTTTTCGATTTTGACAGCTGTGCCGTAGGCGGCGACTTCATTCATGATATTGCCCATGCCGCCGGAATCGAAGTTCATGCCAATTATGGCATTAGCGCCTTTGGCTTTAGCTTCCTCGCACATTCGCTCGATGGCTTGTTCGCGAGTGGCCGCCAGCAGTTTGGTGTAGCCGCGAACTTCGCCGCCGAAAATCGTGCGCAGTCCGGCGCCGACATTGCTAAAAATGTTTCGGCTACGAACTATCAGTCCAAAGACCTCGCCGTACACCTTGGTTATTTTGTAGCCCGGTATGTCATTAGTGGTGGTTGTGACCACCAAAAAATCTTTGTCCATAATTCTCCTCTTTCTATTCTCAGTGTACTCTCCAGCTTGTAGAATTAGGAGGAGGAGTATAGGCTTAAGCCGTGCTTCAACGAGCGGGTGTCGTACAGCGGTTAGTATATGAGTTTTCCAAACTCAGGATGAGGGTTCGACTCCCTCCACCCGCACCAGCCCCGGTAGCTCAGTTGGATAGAGCAGGAGACTTCTAAGCTCAAGGCCGCAGGTTCGAATCCTGCCCGGGGTACCACAGAAAAAGATTCGGTTCTACGACCCTGGCAGTGATTAGCTGGTATGGTACGCGGGTTCGACTAGGAGTTTTATACGGCGGGAGCTATCCCTCTAACGTCTATATGGTCATGTCTTAGCGACCAAACACCAATTACCGCCATAAATGGGGCGGCAAAGTAACCGATGGTGATATATATGATGCCAATCAATAGCATCATTGATAATCCAGTGTATGGGAATGCCACATACGCGCTTATAGAGAATACTAGCAAGGTTAAGCCAATTAGGGTTTCCTCCTTGGTAGAATATAAAGCTGCCCAATAAGATTCGGAGGACTTAAATTTGCTCGTACGACTCCACTCAGCGCTACCTGTAACTGCCGTTCGAATGGCTGCGTATGATACAACGTGCGATAAAGCCTTGGTGGCAATTGCTTGTCCCAAAATTTCTAAACTGGTAGCGTTAACAGTTACTCTGTAGAGCATGAAGTTTAGGAGGGGCGAGGCTAAAAATGTAATTGTGGCGGCGATCCAGAGTTCAATTGGAACTTTAATAATCTCGTGATGCATAACTAGCGAAACGGTGATAGCAACGCTCAAGATAAGGATAGGTATATTGAAAGCGAGTAAAAAATTGCCGAGGCCATGATTGAGGTGAAAAATTCTTTGCTTTAACTTAAACTTACTTTGCTTATTCGCAAGGCCAATAAAGTGAGGATAGTAGTGTCTAAACTCTTGTATTGGACCTGCGGTCCATCGATACCGTTGTTTCTTGTAGCCTTCAAAAGTGTCAGGAATCAAACCTTGCCCGTAACTTTTATCTACATAGACTGAAGAGTAGCCTAGATCGTGGATACGAATGGCAAGCTCTGAATCCTCAGTAACGCACCATTCCGACCAGCCGCCCGCTTGCTCTAGCGCATCTTTCCGGATCAAGCACATTGTTCCAACTGTAATACCCGCTTCTCTCTCGTTAAGGCTAATCATAGCGGTATGAAAAAATAGTCGATACTCCCAGTAGCACATAGTCAGAAAGAGGTTGTTGCGCCAGGCGCGATAATCGTGCGGTGTTTGCACAAAACCAATATTTGGATCACGAAAGAAGCTGACAAGAGACTCCAGAAAAGTTTTGTCTGCTTGATAGTCAGCATCAACTACGCCAATGACTGTGGTGCGAGGGTCGGCGTACTTAGTTATATAGTTGAGTGCGCCGGCTTTGGCGCCCTCTAAATTGTCTATGTGTAGAAACTTAAATCGTTTGCCTAATTTAAGGCAATGGTCTTGAACCGGTTTCCATAATGACGGGTCCTGTGTGTTGTTATCGATGACAATCACTTCGTAATTCTTATATTCAAGTTGCGCTAAAGAATTAAGCGTCTGTATAACTACTTCAGGTGGTTCGCTATACGTAGGAACTTGTATAGATACAAATGGTTCAAAATTAATCCAACCTTTGGGAAAAGGATGTCTAAGGCGGCGCCAGTGTTCTTTACAAACTACATCATACAGCTCGAACATGTGTAAGAATCTGGAAGGTAGGGCTATTAATAAGAAGGGTACTGTACTCCAGATAAGAGCCTTCGTTACGACGCTTACGGGTAGTGTGTATAGAAAAATACCTGTCCAAGCAAGACCAGATAAGGCTGCCGCGCAAAGGGCGAGATAAAAATTAACCCCCGGGATTGAATAGCGCCAGAATGTAATTTTCCCAAAAATCACCAAAGCCAGAGAACAGCCAAGGTTGATAAACATGAGAGATGGTTGGTAGAGAAACCACAATGATATAGGGGTTATAGCCGAGACAACGACAGCTAAAAGCAAAAAGTCCACTACTACCGGTAGTCGCTTTAATACCAAGTTTTTTATTACCAGAGCTATGACCGATGCCGCGAAATATAACGCATAAAAGACCAGTAAAAATGATAGCTGTGTGCGCAAACTAACGTGGTTAGTCGCCAGGGGATGTTTTGAATACAGAAAAGCACGCAAGACTAAAGTAATTGTGAGCAACAGCCCGCTAAAAACCAGGGCAAATGTAATGGGTGCGCTTAAGGAGTTCACTCTTGACACACGGCCCCTAGCTCGGCCTATGGGATCACTAATGTATGCAGCATTCTTAATCGCTTCCTCATACGATTGGACCAGATGCCTTTGTTTTAGTATTCCTGACATGGGTTCTTGCTGTTCAACGATTAGTATAATCATACACCAGTACTATTAGGCCCTCTTTGACCAATCGTCTCTTTTCAGATGAGAGTCATAGCTACATGTCTGGTCATCAAGTTCGCTAGCAAAAACTTGCTTTGAGAACTAGCGTAAATGCACGCTCATCTTGCCCGGGGTACCATTGTTTATTCCGCACTACCCAAAGCAAAGCATTTTCGTTTACTATTAAAGTAATATGTCAGCGATCGAATATGAACAGCTCGATTTAGGAGAATCTATGCCGCCTCCAGAGAATCTCCCCCGCGTCTTGACAGACGAGGAGCTAGAGGAAAGACGACGACAGTGGGCCGAAGAGAGATACAGTGTTCCGGTAGTAAAAGTGCGCGCACTTGGTTATATTCCTGTGACTGAAGCTATGGGGCAACTTGAACTTGACGGAGTCTCTGAAGAACCCGCAGCTTCCCAGTAAACTGGTGTGCCCACTACTTTGCTGTTATAATCACCCCTGTTACGGCGAACGTAGCTCAGTTGGTTAGAGCGCCGGGTTGTGGTCCCGGAGGTCGTGGGTTCAAGACCCATCGTTCGCCCCAGCGTCGTTTTATATTTCAGCTTCCGTAAATCAGCGGAAGCTGTTTTTACTTCAGTTTACATATAAATCCTCGTTGACCCCATTGTTTATCCTCAAACAATGGGGACCCCCTATAATAGAATCATGGCCAAATTAAATCCTTTCTCTTGGCCTATAGGTCTGGGCGGTAAAACACCACGGACTGAAGAAGAGTATAACCGTTTCGTTTTGCAGACAGTCCAGCCCGGCCTGGCTGGCTTGATTGATGGTTCAATCTCTACCCTAGCGCCAATCTTCGCGGCGGCGTTCGCATCGCACAAACCGCACTTCGCGTTCGTTATTGGCTTGTCGGCCGCTGTCGGCGCCGGCATTTCTATGGCCTTCGCTGAAGGATTATCCGACACCGGCGAATTGACTGGCCGAGGCCGCCCAGTCCGGCGCGGCATGATAATCGGCGCCATGACCTTCCTCGGCGGTATCTTTCATACCCTGCCATTCTTGAGCGGCAACATTCACACTGCCCTGACCTTTGCCTACCTAGTCGTTGGGGTCGAACTGCTAATCATCGCGTACATCCGTTACCGTTTCTTCGAAATGAAAGCTTGGATTTCGGCGCTTCAAGTTATAGTCGGCGGCGGCTTGGTTTTTCTAGCCGGTATTATAATCGGTTCGTCTAATTTATGAGTCGTAAGGCCAGCACCACGGCCAGCGCAACGGCCAGATTGTCTGTTCCATAAATCGCGAGGTTTTCCAGCCAGGTTAAAGCTGGCGGCAAAAGTAGCAGCAACCAGAAGTAGTGGTGCGGACTAACTTGATAAAACAGTAGGCCGACGCCCAATATTAAAACCGAGCTTAGCCAGAACGCCATAGAGCCTATGACAGTCTTGGTTTGCCCAAAAACCTTGTAGCGGAAATGCTGGCCGAAGTGGTTGCCCACAACCGCGGCCACACCATCGGCCACCGAAAGATTTAAGATCGCCAAGGCAAAGATGATTTTGCTGTGTGCCA
>Ga0265337_1000830_pt1 | contig 16238 bp, 17 predicted proteins | sample 42122metaG_FD_192441 | JGI IMG/M metagenome (GOLD analysis project Ga0265337, IMG submission 192441) | Rhizosphere microbial communities from Carex aquatilis grown in University of Washington, Seatle, WA, United States - 4-21-22 metaG | ecosystem: Host-associated > Plants > Roots > Rhizosphere >... | reverse complement strand
GCGGTGAGGCCGGTCATTACCGCCTCGCTCATCTTGTGCAGCCAGCCCTGGTCGTAGCCGAACATGCGGTAGGCTTCGAGCACCTCGCGATGCTCGCCGCCGTCGGCCACCTCGCCGTGCTCGAGCAGGCGGTCGAGATCGGCGCGGAACGTGGCGATGGCCGCGTCCAGCCGCTTGAGTTCCTTCGGTATGTCGTCGGCGATGACATTGGTGATGACCACGCGCGGCTCGTGCAGCACCACATGGCCGAGCGCGATGCCATCAGACAGCGCGGTGCCTGAAAATTTGATCGCGTGGCGCGCGACCGGCTCGGCGCCGGGACGGGCGAGCGCGGACAGTTCGCCCGAGGCGATCATCTCGGCGAGCACCATCGCCGTGGTCTGCAGCGCCTCTTCTTCCTCCTCGGTGTAGGTGCGGCGTGCGCGGTTCTGCACCACCAGCACGCCGAGCGTATTGCCCGCGCGCAGCACCGGCACGCCGAGGAACGAGTGGTAGATTTCTTCGCCGGTTTCCGGGCGGAACGAGAACGCCGGGTGCGCCTGCGCGTCCGACAGGTTGATCGGATTGGCCTCGCTGGCGACCAGGCCGACCAGGCCTTCGTCGGCCTTCAGCACGGTCTGGTGGACCGCCTCGTGCTTCAAGCCTTCGGTGGCGTATAGCTCGAGGGTTCCGTCTACGCGCAAGACGTAGACAGAGCACACCTCCGCCACCATGTTGGCGGCGATCAGCACCACCACCTTGTCGAGGCGTTCCTGCGCGCTGACCGGCTCCGCCATCACTTCGCGAAGCCGGCGTAACAGCACGCGCGGACCGCCCAGCGCGCCACGCATTGTAAGGTCCTTCAACCGCGGCTCGGGCCGCAGCCTCGTTTACGGCCCAATCATGTACGAATAGCGACCGCGAATCCGGCACGCGCGGCCGCATATGACTCAGGCTATAGCCAATGGCCTATGCAAGGGGCAAGCCAAACCGCATTTCCCTCTTAGGCGGCACACCGCACTGCGGCAAAGAATGAGATGTGCTACGCTCAAGCTGGCAGCCCAACTCTATTGGGCCTTATTAGCCCGCGGGCGCCATGGATCAGAACATCCGTTTCTGCAAGTCCTCCGACGGCGTGAGGCTTGCCTATGCGATCAGCGGCGAGGGACCGCCGCTGGTGATGTCGGCGACCTGGCTGACCCACCTCGAGCATCAGTGGCAGAGCCTTGCTTGGCGGCCGTGGCTTGAGGCCTTCTCCCGCGACCGCAAATTGTTGCGCTACGACTCCCGCGGCTGTGGACTCTCGGACCGGGACGCCGGCGACCTTTCATTCGAGAGCTGGATCAAGGATTTCGAATGCGTCATCGAGGCCGCCTCGTTCCGCCGATTTGATCTGCTGGCCACATGCCAGGGTGGGCCGATCGCCATCGAATACGCGGCCCGGCATCCTGAGCGGGTCAACCGTCTCATCCTCTACGGCACCTATGCGCTCGGACGATTGCGCTGGAACGATCGGCCGAACGAGGTCGAGAAAGGGCGAGTATTACTCGATCTCACGCAGCTCGGCTGGGGACAGGAGAACCACGCGTTCCTGCAGGTTTGGGCGTCGCATTTCCAACCAGGCGGCACCCTTGAGCATTTGCGTTCATGGTGCGACCAGCAGTGCGCGGCAACCTCCGCCGAGACAGCCGTCCGCTTGCTTCGGATTGGTTGGAACGTGGACGTAAGCGAGGCAGCCCGCAAGATCAAATGTCCCGTTCTGATCGTGCATCCCGAGCGTGATGCGGTGGTGCCGATCGAGCAAGGCCGTTTGCTGTTGAGCCTCATTCCTAACTGCCGCTTTGTCCAACTCGATACCGAAAACCATATGCCACTCGCCGACGAGCCGGCATGGCCGCGATTGGTCGATGAGATGCGAAGGTTTCTCGCAGAACCGGCCGCTACACCCGCCAATGGCCGCAACGCCCTGCCGCTCGGTGAGCTTACGCCGCGCGAGCGCGCGGTGCTGGAAGGAATTGCCGAGGGACTCGACAACGCGGAGATCGCTACATCGCTTGGGCTTTCGGAAAAAACGGTTCGCAACCACATCACGCGGGTGTTCGACAAGATCGGCGTCGAGCACCGTTACGAGGCCATTGTGCGAGCCCGCGATGCGGGCCTCGGCATGAACAGCAGACTGACCAGCACGCGTTGATGCGGGACATCTGTCCCTAGTATCCCGCGCACGCCAATTGTCGCGTCGGGGCTTTCGCCTCAAGACATCCGCTTACGAAAACCCCAGCCTCCTGCACAGGGCTTGCGTCATGCATGCCCGATGACCCAGAGGAGCACAGCATGCCCAAATTCGTGATCGAACGGGAAATCGCCGGAGCCGGAAAACTGCCGAAGCAGGAGCTGCAAGCGATCTCTCAGAAATCGTGCAGCGTCCTGCAAAGCATGGGCCCGCAGATTCAATGGGTGGAGAGCTACGTGACCGACGACAAGATCTACTGCGTCTATGTGGCGCCCGATGAAGCGGCCGTGCGTGCGCATGCCCAGAAGGGCGGCTTCCCGGCCAATAAGATCTCGCGGGTGCGGACGATCATCGACCCGACGACGGCCGAGGCCGCCTGATCGAAATAGCGGTGCGCGATCGCGCTGCGCTTTACGTCTTGTCCAGCCCGTACAGCGTATGCAGGGTGCGCACCGCCAGGTCGGTCTGCGAAGCCTTGATCAGCACCGAGAACTTGATCTCCGAGGTGGTGATGGCGAGGATGTTGATCTTCTTCTCGGACAGCGCCTTGAACGCCTGGGCGGCGACGCCGGCATGGCTGCGCATGCCGATGCCGATCACCGACACCTTGGCGACATCGGTGGCCCCGTCCATCCGCTCATAGCCGATCGAGCTCTTGGCCTTCTCGATGGTGACCCGGGCGCGCTCGTAGTCGGCCGACGGCACGGTGAAGGTGAGGTCGGTGGTGGCGCCATCGGCCGAGACGTTCTGCACGATCATGTCCACGTTGATGCTGGCGTCGGCGAGCGGGCCGAAGATCGCGGCGGCGACCCCGGGCTTGTCCTGCACGCGGCGGATCGAGATCTGCGCCTCGTCCTTGGAGAAGGCGATGCCGGTGACGGTTTGCTGTTCCACGATGTCTCCCTCGTCGCAAATGAGTGTGCCGGACGGCGGCTTCTTTGGATCGATGTCCTCCGGCTTTTCGAAGCTCGAGCGCACGAAAATGCGCACATTATGCACCATGCCGAGCTCGACCGAGCGCACCTGCATGACCTTGGCGCCAAGCGATGCGAGCTCGAGCATTTCCTCGTAGGCGATCTTGGACATGCGGTGCGCCTTCGGCACCACGCGCGGATCGGTGGTGTAGACGCCATCCACGTCGGTATAGATGTCGCAGCGCTCGGCGCCGATGGCGGCGGCGATCGCCACCGCCGAGGTATCGGAGCCGCCGCGGCCGAGCGTGGTGATGCGGCCGGTCTCCTTGTGTAGGCCCTGAAAGCCGGAGATCACGGCGACCTGGCTCATCTCCTTGAAGCGGCGGATCAGTTCGGCGCCGTTGATCTCAAGAATGCGCGCGGAGGCGTGCGCGTTGTCGGTCAGGATCGGCAACTGCCAGCCCTGCCAGGAACGCGCATTGACGCCCATGCCTTCCAGCACGATGGCCAAAAGCCCGGCGGTGACCTGCTCGCCGGTGGCGACAACCGCGTCGTATTCGCGCGCGTCATGCAGCATGGCGGCTTGCCGGCACCACTCGACCAGCTGATTGGTCACGCCCGACATGGCGGAGACCACGACGGCCACGTCATGGCCGGCGTCGACCTCGCGCTTGACGTGGCGCGCCACGTTGCGGATGCGGTCGAGATCGGCGACCGACGTTCCGCCGAATTTCATCACCAGGCGAGCCATGACTTATTAGAACCTGACGTTCCCGGACGCGCCAAAAGGCGCTAATAAGCGGCCGGCTGTGCCGGCCGCAAAAGGCGCGTATACATACCGGCGGGGTGCCGAGACTGCAACTTTAAGGGCCTTGCGGGCCTCGTTCGCGTTAATCTTTCGGGTGCTGGCGATGCGATATATCGAGCGAATTCTGCAGCCGGGCGAGACGCTGGTCTACTCGGGCAAGATTCACTGGGTCGTCTATCTGCCGGCACTGGCGTTGTGGGCCGCCGCCGTGGCCGCGCTCCTGGCGGGCGGTTTGTTTCCGCCCATCCTGGCGATCGCCGCGCTATGCGCGATAGTCGGATTCGGCGTGTTTTTTCAGGCCTGGTTCCGGCGCTGGACCACCGAGATCGACGTGACCAACCGGCGCGTCGTATACAAGCGCGGCTTCATCAAGCGGCACACGGTCGAAATGAACATGGACAAGGTGGAAAGCGTCGATGTCGACCAGTCGATTTTCGGCCGGCTGCTGAACTACGGCGACATCACCATTCACGGTACCGGCGAAGGCTGGGAGACGCTGCACGGCATCGGCGCCCCGCTCGATTTCCGCAACCACGTGACGGCGCGCTGACATGAAGCCTAGCGCATCCTCCGTCGACCACGCCGAAGTCGAGCGCTTTTCGCGCCACGCCGCCGATTGGTGGGACGCGCGCGGGCCGATGGCGGCGCTGCACAAGTTCAATCCGGTGCGGCTCGGCTATATCCGCGACAAGGCCGCCGAGCGGTTTGCGCGCGAACCCAAGAAGCTCGACTGCCTCAAAGGGCTGCGCATGCTCGATATTGGTTGCGGCGGCGGCATTTTGTCGGAACCATTGGCGCGGCTGGGCGCGCAGATGGTCGGCGCCGATCCGTCCAAGGAAAACATCGCCGTCGCGAGCGCGCATGCGCAGGAGAGCTGCGTCGCGGTCGACTACCGCGCCACCACGGCGGAGGAGCTCGCCGCCGCCAAGGAGCGCTTCGACGTGGTGCTGGCGATGGAAGTGGTCGAGCACGTCGCCGACGTTAACGCCTTCGTGGCGACCTGCGCCGCGATGGTGAAGCCCGGCGGGCTGATGATCGCGGCGACCTTGAACCGCACACTGAAGAGCTTCGCGCTGGCGATCGTCGGCGCCGAATATGTGCTGCGCTGGTTGCCGCGCGGCACCCATCAATGGGACAAGTTCGTCACCCCGAACGAGCTCGAACTGGCGTTCGAGCGCGGCGGCTTGCGGGTGATCGGCGAACGCGGCGTCATCTACAATCCGTTTGCCGACCGCTGGCAATTGTCGTCCGACATGGATGTGAATTACATGCTGGTGGCGGAACGAGCTAAGGAGAAATCGAAATGATCCTCGAACTGGTCGAATTCAATTCGCCGAAGGGCTGGAGCCGCCAGCAGGTGGCCGAAGAAGCCCGCAATGTCATCCCGCATTGGCAGGCCAACAAGGAGCTGCTGCGCAAGCATTTCCTGCTTGAGCTCGACGGCAAGACCGGCGCCGGCGTCTATATCTGGCCGTCGGTCGAGGCGGCGCGGAAGGCGCATAACGAGGAATGGCGGCAATCGGTGATCAAGCGCACCGGTGCTGCGCCGACTATGCGCTATTTCGATCTGTTCCTGCTGGTGGACAACGAAAAGGGCGCGGTGACCGAATTCCCCGCCGCCGCCGAACTGGCCGCCGCCTGAGCGCGCACCGCTAGCCACACGACATGCTCTGGGCCGTCTTTACGCTGATCGCCGCGGCGGCGCAGACCGCGCGCAATGCCATGCAGCGCGAGCTGACCGCGACGCTCGGCACGGTCGGCGCCACCCATGTGCGCTTCCTGTTCGGCTTTCCTTTCGCGCTGGTGTTTCTGGCCGGCGTGATGGTGGTGACCGGCGCGACACTGCCGCGTCCGGGGCTCGTGTTCTGGCCGTGGGTGCTCGCCGGCGCCTTCACCCAGATCGCCGCTACCGCGACCATGCTTTCGGTGATGGGCCAGCGCTCGTTCGTGGTCTCTTACGCCTTCATCAAGACCGAGCCGGTATCGGTGGCGCTGTTCGGGCTGATCTTCCTGGGCGACAAAATCACGCCGCTGAGCGGAGCCGCGATCATAATCGCTACCATCGGCGTGATCGTCATCTCGCTCAAGCAAGGCGCCAGCGAGGTCAGCACCACGCGCTCGACCATCATTGGCCTGTTCTCCGGAGCGCTGTTTGCGATGTCTGCCATCGGCTTTCGCGGCGCGATTCTGGCGCTCCAGCATCCGGATTTCGTGCTGGCGGCGACCTTCACGCTGGCGGTCGGACTGGTGCTGCAGGCGGCGCTCTTGTCGATCTATCTCTGGCTGCGCGACCCCAAAGTGCTGCACGACATCGTGCGCGCCTGGCGGCCGTCGCTGTTCGCCGGCTTCATGGGCGCGCTCGCCTCGCAATTCTGGTTTCTCGCCTTCGCCATCGCCACGGCGGCAAGCGTGCGTACGCTGGCGCTGGTTGAGGTGCTGTTCGCGCAAGCCATCTCGAAATTCATTTTCAAACAGCCGACCACGGCGCGCGAAGGCGTCGGCATCGTGCTGGTGGTGATCGGCGTCGCGTTATTGGTGTGGGCGCACTAACCCGCTTGAATGCGGGCTAATTCCGCTCGTCCGGCAAGATCGGCAGCGGATGGAATTCGATGCCTTCCTCGGCAAGCCGCCGGGCTTCCTCGGGCGAGGCCTCGCCGTAGATCGAGCGGTGCTTGGTCTCGCCGTAATGCATCTTGCGCGCTTCCTCGGGGAATTTCGGCCCGACATGGTCGGCATTTTTGGTGAGGTGCTCGCGCAGCTCCTTGAGCTTGCTGCGTAACTCTTTTTCCTGCGGCGAGATCATCGCGACCGGCGCTTTCTCGGGTACGGGCGCGACTGCCGGCGGCTCGGCGGTCATCTCACGCTTGCGGCTGCCTGCCAGCCGCGGCGCCATGATCGCCTTTTCGACTTTGGCCGAGCCGCAATGCGGGCAGGCGATCAGCTTGCGCTTGATCTGCTTGTCGTAAGCCGCGGAATCCTGGAACCAGCTTTCGAAGTCGTGGCCCTTCTCGCACACCAGAGCGTAGCGGATCATTCGGCCCCCCTGACCACGTGCAGGTGGGTCGGTTCCGCCATCGGTTCGACGATCTCGAAGCGCCGGCCGTGCTGCAGCGATGGGATACGCGCGCGCGCCTTCGCCACTTCCGCCAGGTCGATCTCGGCCATCACCATCCCCGGGTCGCTGCCGCCTTCCGCCAGGACGCGGCCCCAGGGGTCGACGATCAGCGAATGGCCGAAGGTCTCGCGGCCGTTCTCGTGCTTGCCGCCTTGCGCGGCGGCAAACACGAAACAGCCGTTCTCGATGGCGCGGGCGCGGATCAGTACATGCCAGTGCGCCTCACCGGTCTGCTGGGTGAAGGCGGAGGGGATCGTCAGCATAGTGGCGCCGGCTTCTGCCAGCGCGCGGTAGAGCGCGGGAAACCGCAGGTCGTAGCAGATCGTCAGTCCGAGCCGGCCCCACGGCAGATCGCTCAGCACCGCCTGTTCGCCCGGCCGGTAGCTGTTGGACTCGCGATAGCTCTCGCCGTTGCCAAGATCGACGTCGAACATGTGGATCTTGTCGTAGCGCGCGGCGATGTCGCCCTTGGGATCGATCAGGAACGAGCGGTTGGCGGCCTTGTCGGGCGAAACCTTGATCGCCAGCGAACCGACATGAATGTAAATCCCGAGCTTGCGCGCCAGCTCGCGCAAAGTGGCGAGCGAGGTGTCGGCGTCTTCCTCCACGATGGTGGCGAACAGCCGCTCTCGCTTGACCTCCATGATATTGGTCATTTCCGGCGTCAGCACGTAGTCGGCGCCGGCCGACTTCGCCTCGCCGATCATGCGCACGGCGGCATCGATATTGGCGGCGGGCGCCAGCCCGGAGCGCATCTGGATCATCGCGGCTTTGAAAGTGACGGCGGTCATGCGGAGGCCTTATCGCTGGCGAGCAGGGGATCGAGCTTGCCGGCGTCATCGAGCGCGTGCAGTTCGTCGCTGCCGCCGACATGCACGCTGCCGATGAAAATCTGCGGCACGGTCATGCCGCCATTCGCACGCTTGATCATTTCGTCGCGGCGCTCCCAATCGCGGCCGAGGTCGATCTCGGTGAACTCGACGCCCTTGCGTTTCAGCAGGGCCTTGGCCGCGTGGCAATAGGGGCAATAGCGGGTGGTATAGATTTCGATAAGAGGCATTTTGGTCTTTGGGCGCTCTGTGGCGATCCGGCCCCCGTTATATGGGACTGCGCCCGGCTGCGACAACCCGGGCGAATACCAGCACATCGACATGAGCGGCGCCCGCCCGCAGCAGCGCGCGGGCGCAAGTATCGACGGTGGCGCCGGAAGTGAGCACATCGTCGATCAGCACCAGCCGGCGGCCGGCCACATTGGCCTTTTCCTCGGCCGGCACGCGGAAGGCGCCTTGCACATTGTCGGCGCGTTCTGTCTTGGACAGGCCAACCTGCTGCGGCGTGGCGCGAACGCGCTTGAGCGCGCCATGCAGCACCGGCAGGCCGGCTATGTCCGAAATCGCCCCGGCGAGCGCCGCCGATTGATTAAAGCGCCGCGCCCACAATCTGCGCCAATGCAGCGGCACCGGCAGCAGCGCGTCGGCCTCGCTAAGCAGCTCGCGGCCGGCGCGCGCCATCCACTTTCCCATCATGGGCGTCAGATCGAGCCGGTCGCCGTATTTGAAGGAAAGCACCAGCGCGCGGGAAATGTCGTCATAGCGCACTGCGGCGCGCGCACGATCATAGGCCGGCGGATCGGCAATTGCCTCCATCGACAGCAGGCCGGGGCCGGGATCGTAGGTGAAGGGGATGCCGAGCCGCGCGCAGTAGGGCGGCTCGATGAGCGATAATTTCGACCAGCACGATGGGCACAGGCCGACCCCGTCGCCGAGCGGCGCGCGGCGCGCGGCAGGATGGGCATAGCGGCGGCAGCGCCACGTCGAGGGCAACGCGCAGCGCGGCCCGCAATCCACCCCGGAATTGCGTGAGCCGCGAGGGCGCCTTTGCCTCACTTGCCGAGACAAGCTCGTTCATGCTGCAAATGTATCAGATGCCGCAAAGCCCGACCATATTCGACCGCAAAATGCTGCGCGTGCGCCAGCAGCGCGCCCGCGCGCTTGGGGCCGAGACCTTCCTGATCGACCGGGTGGCCGCCGAGCTGGGCGAGCGGCTCGCCGTGGTGATGCGCCAGTTCAAGCGTGCCGTCGATCTCGGTACGCCCACCGACGCGGTGCGCCGCGTGCTGGCCGAAAGCGGCAAGGTCGCGACCATCGTTTCGGCCGCGCCGGCGGCCGGGCCGCGCGATGTGTCATTGCGTGTCGCCGCCGACGAGGAGGCCTTGCCGTTCGCCGACGGCTCGCTCGATCTGGTGGTGTCCGCGCTGGCGCTGCAGTTCGTGAATGATTTGCCCGGCACGCTGATCCAGATCCGCCGCACGCTGAAACCGGACGGTCTGCTGCTGGCGGCCTTGATCGGCGGCGACAGCCTCGCCGAATTGCGCGAAGCCTTCGCGCAAGCCGAAAGCGAGGTTGAAGGCGGGGCTTCGCCCCGGGTGGCGCCGTTCGCGGATATACGCGAACTGGGCACGCTGCTGCAACGCGCCGGGCTCGCTTTGCCGGTGGTCGATTCCGATCGCCTGACGGTGCGCTACAAATCTGTTTTTGACTTGATGCGCGATCTGCGCCGCATGGGCGCGACCAATGTGCTGAACGAGCGCCGGCGCACGCCGCTCAAGCGTGCGACCTTGCAACGGATGGCCGAGATCTATGGCGAGCGCTTTTCCGACCCCGACGGCCGCCTGCGTGCGACATTCGAGATCGCATGGTTGTCGGGATGGGCGCCGCATGAGAGCCAGCAGAAGCCGCTCAAGCCGGGCTCGGCGAAGCAGCGGCTCGCCGACGCGCTCGGCACGCGGGAAATTCCGGCTGGCGAGAAGCCGCGGCCCTGACGCCGCAATGGTCAGTTCAGGCTGGTGGAAACGGTCATATATATGCCGTTGAGCGACGTGCCCAAGGGCATGACCGCGGCGATGACGGCGCCGGCGATGCCGGAGGCGATCATCGCATATTCGATGGCGGTGGCGCCGCCGTCGTCGCGGACGAAATCGCGCAAGCTGCGCATCGTTAGGGGCCTACACACGGACGCGTCCTGTTCCATCGTTCTCGGACCTTTAGTTACAACAGTGCCATCAGGTGCGAGATCAGCGGAACGTCCGCCGGAGGCATTTCGTAATCCCGCAGCCGGTTCGGTTTCACCCAGGCGAGCTTCTGCCCCTCGGTTGCGCTGACTTGTCCCTCCCAGCGCCGGCACACATAGAGCGGCATCAGGAGATGAAAGTCGGGATAGGCATGGCTCGCGAAAGTGAGCGGCGCGAGACAGGCCTCATTGACGACGATGCCCAGTTCCTCCTGCAACTCCCGGATCAAACTTTGTTCCGGCGCTTCGCCATCTTCGACCTTGCCGCCGGGAAATTCCCACAAGCCCGCCATCGGCTTGCCGGCGGGACGCTGGGCGATGAGCACGCGGCCGTCGGCATCGACGAGCGCGCAGGCAGCAACAAGAACGATTTTGCTCACGAGCCTCATCCTCGACGATAGGCAGCCGTGGTTAAGGGGGCTTTCGGCCGATTGACGAGGTGCCCCGTCCTTCCGCAACGGTTCACCCTTGGTTTACGAGCGGTAGTCGCCATTGATGGCGATGTATTCCTTGGTCAGGTCGCAGGTGAGCACGCGGTCGCGGCCCTTGCCCAGGCCGAGCGCGACTTTCAGGCTGATCTCCGGCTTCTTCATCGCCGCGCTCACTTCGGCCTCGTCATAGGCCGGATCGCGCGCGCCCTTGTGCGCGACCCGGATGCCGCCGAACCAGATCGAGAGCTTGTCGCGGTCGGCCGGCTCGCCGGCCTTGCCGACCGCCATCACGACGCGGCCCCAATTGGCGTCCTCGCCGGCGATCGCCGTTTTCACCAGCGGCGAATTGGCGATCGACATGGCGATGCGGCGCGCCGAGGCCTTCGACACCGCGCCTTCCACCACGATCTCCACCAGTTTGCGGGCGCCTTCGCCGTCGCGCGCGATCTGCTCGGACAGATTGGCCAGCACCTGTTGCAACGCCTTCTTGAAATCCTTCAGGCGCGGATCTGCCGCGCGCGCGATCCGCGGATTGCCGGCTTTGCCGGTGGCGAAGATCATCAGCGTGTCGGAAGTCGAGGTATCGCCGTCGATGGTGACCGCGTTGAAGGTGTCGGCGACGCCGTCCTTGAGCAGCGCCTGCAGCGTGCTGCCTGAGATCGCGGCATCGGTGAAGACGAAGGAGAGCATGGTCGCCATGTCGGGCGCGATCATGCCGGCGCCCTTGGCAATGCCGTTGACGGTCACCGTCGCCTTGCCGATGCGCGCCTTGGCGGTCGCCACCTTGGGGAAGGTGTCGGTGGTCATGATCGCTTTCGCCGAGGACAGAAAATCGCCGGCCTTGGCGCGCGCGGCGAGGACGTCCATGACGGGTGCGAACTTGGAGGCATCGAGCGGCTCGCCGATCACCCCGGTGGAAGCGAGGAAAATTTCCGCCGGTTTACAGCCGGCCGCCTTGGCGGCGATCTCGGCGGTGAGCCGGGTCGCGGCGCGGCCGCTTTTCCCGGTGAAGGCATTGGCGTTGCCGGAATTGACCACCAGCGCGCGCGCTCTTCCGGCTTTGAGATGGGCCCGGCACCATTCGACCGGCGCCGACGGGCATTTCGATTTGGTGAACACGCCGGCCGTGCTGGTGCCGGCATCGAACAGCACCAGCAGTACGTCGGTGCGCCCGGCATAGCGGATGCCGGCCTCGGCGGTGGCCAGCCGCACGCCGGCGATGGCCGGCAGGTCCGGCACCTGTTGCGGGGCGAGGGGGGAGACTGAAGTGCTCATCCAATGACCTGTCATCACCGGGCTTGTCCCGGTGATCCCGCTTATGGATGCACAGTGCCTACCTAAGCGAGATGGCCGGCACAAGGCCGGCCATGACGAAATGAATTGATGCGCTTGATCGCTGTTACTTCTTTTCCGGCTCGGCCGGCTCGGCCGGTGCGGCCGGAGCCGCCGGCGCTGCCGGAGCCTCGGTCTTGTACATCTTCTCGACCTTGGCGCTGGCGCGCAGCGTGGTCACCAGCTCGGCCTGCGCCTTGCGTGTCACATATTGCTCGATCTGCGGCTTGACATCTTCGAACTTCGGCACCGGCTTGGCGCGCTTATCCTCGACCTTGATCACGTGCCAACCGAACTGGGTCTTCACCGGCTCGGAAATCTGGCCGTTTTCCAGCTTGAAGGCGGTGTCGGAGAATTCCGGCACCATCTGTTCCTTGCTGAAATAGCCGAGATCGCCGCCATTGGCTTTACCGGACGGGTCTTCGGTGACCTCGGCCGCGAGTTTGGTGAAATCCTCGCCCTTCTTCAGACGCACGATCACCGCCTTGATCTTGTCCTCGGCGTCCTTGCTTGCCTTGTCGTCGCCCGGCGCGGCGCGGATCAGGATGTGGCGGGCGTGTACCTCCACCTCCTGGCCCAGTTGCTTGACGGCTTCGTCATAGACCTTGTGCATCGCCTCGTCGGTGAGCGCTTCCTTGCCGACCGATGTCAGCAGCTGTTCCATCAGCAGCTTGTTGCGGGTAAAGGCGACCTTGCGCTTGAATTCGGCGCTGTCGCCCATTTTCTTGGCCTCGGCCGCCTTCGACACCAGGATCATGTCGGCCATGAACTGCACCAGGTAGTCCTTCTTGGCGTCCGGCGACATCGGCGGAAGCTGGCCGGCCTCCTCCTCGGCGACGGCAAGGTCGCTCTGGTGGATCTCGGTACCGTTGACCGTGGCGAGGAGCGGGTCCTTGTCCTGCGCTGCGACTGGGCCGGCCGCCACCAGCAGCAGCCCTAGCGCGGCGGCAAGGAAACCGGCCCGGCGGGCGAAAAGCGAGATCGTCATGGCGCTGTCCTTGGGAATGGAATGGTCCGCAAGAGAAGCGGACGGCGGCGGACTTGTCGCCCAACAACCACGGCTTTGCAATGGCCGAGTGGCCTGGACGGCTTAACGTCCGCGTGAATGCGCATGATCCCGAAAAAGCATGTCCTCGACTTGATCGGGGATGGGTACCGGTTTTCGGAAAAGATCATGCGCAGGCAAGGGTCTACTCGGTTAAGGCCGCACCCAGCCGGCAATTGACAACAATCCTACCCCCTCCTATCTCTCCGCTGATATCGGCTGGTTAAGCTTTGCAGGCGCGTTCGCGTCGAATTTGCCCGAAAAGTGCCGCATTTCCGGAGCGCCGGAAGCAAAATCCGGCCGTTGCGGCGTGTTAGAAGCGCCCAGAATTAATAAGGAGCTCGCCGATGATCGGCGCCGTCGCCCGCAAGCTGTTCGGCTCCGCCAATGAACGGCGGATTCGCAGCTATCAGCCGCGGGTGGCCGAGATCAACGCGCTGGAGCCGGAGCTGGAGGCGCTCTCCGACGAGGCGTTGCGGGCGCGCACCGACACTTTCAAGAAACAGGTCGCCGAGGGCGCCTCGCTCGACGACATCCTGGTGCCGGCCTTCGCCACCGTGCGCGAGGCGGCCAAGCGCACCATCGGCCAGCGCCATTTTGACGTGCAGTTGATCGGCGGCATTATCCTGCACGAGGGCAAGATTTCCGAAATGAAGACTGGCGAAGGCAAGACGCTGGTCGCCACGCTCGCGGTTTATCTCAATGCCGTGTCCGGGCGCGGCGTGCACGTGGTCACCGTCAACGACTACCTGGCCAAGCGCGACGCCGAGTGGATGGGGCAGATCTACGGTTTTCTCGGACTCAGCGTCGGTGTGATCGTGCACGGGCTCGACGACGAGCAGCGTAAGAAAGCCTACGACTGCGACGTCACCTACGGCACCAACAACGAGCTCGGCTTCGACTATCTGCGCGACAACATGAAGTACCGCATGGAGGACATGGTCCAGCGCGGCCACATCTACGCCATCGTCGACGAAGTGGATAGCATCCTGATCGACGAGGCGCGCACGCCACTGATCATTTCCGGCCCGCTCGACGACCGCTCCGAATTCTACAACACCATCGATACCTACATCCCGCTGCTCGACAAGACCGACTACGAGGTCGACGAGAAGCAGCGCACGGTGACGCTGACCGAAGCCGGCATGGAGAAGCTCGAGCGGCGCTTGGAAGCTGCCGGCCAGCTCAAGGGCGACTCGCTCTACGACGTCGAGAACGTCTCCGTCGTCCACCACGTCAACCAGGCGCTGCGCGCACACAAGCTATTCCAGCGCGACAAGGACTACATCGTGCGCAACGGCGAGGTGGTGATCATCGACGAATTCACCGGCCGCATGATGCCGGGCCGTCGCTATTCGGAAGGGCTGCATCAGGCGCTGGAGGCCAAGGAGCATCAGCCGATCCAGCCGGAAAACCAGACGCTCGCCTCGATCACCTTCCAGAATTATTTCCGTATGTACGAAAAGCTCGCCGGCATGACCGGCACGGCGCTCACCGAGGCCGACGAGTTCCTCGACATCTATAACCTCGACGTGCTGGAAGTGCCGACCAACATGCCGCTCATCCGCATCGACGATGACGACGAGGTCTATCGCACTGCCAAGGAAAAATACCGCTCGATCATTGCGCTGATCGAGGACTGCAAGCTGCGCGGCCAGCCGGTGCTGGTCGGCACGACCTCGATCGAGAAATCCGAGCAGCTCGCCGAAATGCTGCGCGAGGCCGGCTGGGAGGCGCACGACTTCACCGACCCGAACGCCTTCGCCGCGCTTTATTCCGGCGACGACGGCGCCACCAAGACCAAGGTGTTCGCCATCCTCAACGCCCGCTACCACGAGCAGGAGGCGTTTATCGTCTCGCAGGCCGGCGTGCCGGGCGCGATCACCATTGCCACCAACATGGCCGGCCGCGGCACCGACATCCAGCTCGGCGGCAATGCCGACATGCGCATCCGCCAGGAAATCGCCGACATCGAGAATCCGCGTGAGCGCGAAAAAAGCCCGCGCGCCGATGAGATCCGCGCGCAGATCGCGCGCCTCAAGCAAAAGGCGCTCGCCGCCGGCGGGTTGTTTGTGCTCGGCACCGAGCGGCACGAGAGCCGGCGCATCGACAATCAGTTGCGCGGCCGTTCCGGACGCCAGGGAGACCCCGGCCATTCCAAGTTCTTCCTGTCGCTGGAAGACGATCTGATGCGCATCTTCGGCTCCGACAAGCTCGACGGCATGCTGCAGAAGCTCGGCCTCAAGGAGAACGAGGCGATCATCCACCCGTGGATCAACAAGGCGCTGGAGAAGGCGCAGCAGAAGGTCGAGGCGCGCAACTTCGACATCCGCAAGAACCTGCTCAAGTTCGACAACGTGATGAACGATCAGCGCACGGTGATCTTCAAGGAGCGGCTCGACCTCATGCGCGACGAGGCGGTGGACGAGACCATCGCCGACATGCGCCGTTCGGTGATCGAGGATCTGGTCGCCAAGCATATTCCCGCCAACGCCTATGCCGAGCAGTGGGACGTCGCCGGCCTCGACACGGCGCTGCGCGAGGTGCTCACGCTCGATCTACCGGTGAAGGAGTGGGCCAAGGAAGAAGGCATCGCCGACGAGGAAGTGCTCGAACGCATCGAGCGCCGCGCCGACGAGCACATGGCGGGCAAGGTGGCCAAATGGAGCCCCGACGTCATGCGCTACGTGGAAAAATCGATCCTGCTGCAGACCGTCGACCATCTCTGGCGCGAGCATCTGGTCATGCTCGAGCATCTGCGCCAGGTGGTCGGCCTGCGCGGCTACGGTCAGCGCGATCCGCTCAACGAATACAAGGCGGAGGCCTTCAGCCTGTTCGAGGCGATGATGACGCGCCTGCGCGAGGCGGTCACCGGACAGTTGATGCGCGTGGAGATCGTGCAGCAGCCGCCGGCAGAAGAGCCCAGCAAGCTTCCCTACATGGAAGCGCACAAGGTCGATCCGGCGACCGGCGAAGACGAGTTGGCGCTCGCGCCGCTGGCGCCGATGCTGGTCGGCAACGGCAATGGCGCACAAAGTGGCGCGCAAGCCGAGCGCAATCCGAAAGACCCCGCGAGCTGGGGCAAAGTCGGCCGCAACGAGCCGTGCCCCTGCGGCTCCGGCAAGAAGTTCAAGCACTGCCACGGCAAATACGCTTAGACCGATTACAGCGGAACTGCAGCCCGATCGATGTTCCATGCCGGAACGAATGGACGGCAAGGGCGTTATAGGTCTGGTGTCGCATCCTTTGCGATGACCCGCTCAAACCGTTGGATTTTATCATGGCTTTCCGATCGCTCTCCGCGGGCAACGC
>Ga0265337_1000829_pt1 | contig 16242 bp, 17 predicted proteins | sample 42122metaG_FD_192441 | JGI IMG/M metagenome (GOLD analysis project Ga0265337, IMG submission 192441) | Rhizosphere microbial communities from Carex aquatilis grown in University of Washington, Seatle, WA, United States - 4-21-22 metaG | ecosystem: Host-associated > Plants > Roots > Rhizosphere >... | reverse complement strand
CGGCTCGGACAGCGGTTAGCTCGCCGTCTCGTGCCCGACCGAGAACTTCGTGTCGACCCTCGAGTTGTTCGCGCGCGTGTTCGCCGAACCGCTCCTCGACGGAATCGACGTCGAGCGGCGCATCGTGCGCGAAGAGATGCTCGAAGACGTCGACGAGGACGGCACTCTCATCGACGACTACGATTTGCTCCGGGCCGCGGCGTTCGAGGGCCACCCGCTCGGGCTGCCGGTGGTCGGAACGGTCGCGCACGTCGATCGATTCGAGGTCGCGCAGCTCCGCCGCCACCACGAGCGTCACTACGTCGGCGCGGGCACGGTCGTCGCCGTCGTGGGCCCGCTCGATCCGGAGCGGATGATTCAGAAAGTGGACGGCTGTTTCGCGCCGGTCCCGCGCGGTGCGGTCCTTGCGACGTCCCCGCCCGAGCCGCAGCTCGCGCCTCGGCTCCGGTTCGTGAAAAATTCGTCGAGCCAGACGTCGCTCCGCGTCGGATTTCGCGGCGGCGGGATCCACGCCGAAGACGAGCCGGCAGTCGAGCTGGTGCTCAGGCTCCTCGACGACGGCAATTCGACGCGGCTCTACACGAGGATCTGCGACGAACGCGGGCTCGCCTACGACGTCTCGGCCGGGTACGAGGCCGCCGCCGACGTCGGGCTCTGCGACATCGCGTCGGAAATGGCGCACGCCGAAGCGGGTACGGTGTTCGGCGAGATGCTCGACGTCGTGCGCTCGCTCCGCGACGACGGCCCGACCGCGCCCGAGCTCGACAAGGCAAAGGCACGTCACCGCTGGGGGCTCGAAGCGATGCTCGACGATCCGTCCGAGCTCGCGGAGTTTCTCGCCGACGCGGAGCTCAGGGGCTACGCGCAGAACGTCGCCGCGCGTCGCGATCGCATCGAAGCCGTCTCCAGCGACGCCGTGCGCGCCGCGGCCGAGCGGCTCTTCCGTCCACAGAACTTGTCGGCCGTGGTCGTCGGGCTCCAGCCCCGCCGGGCCCGCGTCGCTCTGTCACGCCTCGTCGAAGTCTTCAAATAGCGACGCACCACGAAGTCTCGTCCTACTATGGCGACGGCGGCGTGAAGCGATCCTCGACTTTCAATCGCTTGGCTTCGCCGAAGACGCGCTCGGTGACGAACGCGAGCCGCGCGGCGAGAGCACGCTCTCCGTCCGGGCCGCTCACGCGTGTCGTGAACACCAAGACGACGCAGTCCCGGATGCGGGCGCCGAACGCCGCCGCCACGCCGGAGAGTCCGCCTGCCGCCGGTACGACGCCGAAGCCGACCTCGGTGTCGAAGCCTTCGGGCGCGTCGAGCTTGCGGCGCGCGGTGAGCGCGGCGTCGCTCGGGCCGAGTAGGTCGGCTCGCCACGAACGCGCCTCGGCTTCGCAGGTCTGGTGCGCGACGACGGACCCTTCGCGCCACGCGCGGACGTAGAGCGCCGACTCCGACGCGGCGTGGGTGGCCACGAGCCATCGATTCGAACGATCGTCGATACTCCAGGTCCCAAAGTCGGGAAGCGGAAGCTCGATGAAGAATCGCGCCGAGCGCAAGCTTCCGAAGCCGCCGTCCGGAAGCGCGCGATCGGGGAAGTGCGCCGGAGGACCCGGATTTTGGGTTGGGGCGCGCGGTTCGGGCGCGCCGCACGCGGTGAGGGCGAGGACGCCGACCACGACCGCGAACGTTCGATTCAAACCTGGGTGAGCCACTCGGGATGCGAATCGTCCTTGCCGCGGACGATGTCGAAATAGCGTTCTTGCAGTATTTTCGTGATCTCGCCCGGGTTTCCGCCTCCGATTGTTCGATCGTCGATCTCACGCACCGGCATCACTTCGATCGCCGTACCCGTGAGAAAGACCTCGTCCGCGAGATAGAAGGCGTCTCGAGTGAGGGGCTCTTCGCGCACGATGAGGCCCTCTTCGCGCGCGAGCTCGAGCACCGTGTCGCGCGTGATGCCCGCGAGGATCGCCGACGAGAGCGGCGGCGTCGAGAGCCGGTCGTTCTTCACGAGGAACACGTTGGCGCCGGAGCCTTCGCTCACGTGCCCCTGCACGTCGAGGAGAAGCGCTTCGTCGTAGCCGGCGAGCTTCGCCTCTTCCAGAGCGAGAGTGGACGTCACGTAGTGGCCAGTGATCTTGCCGCGCACGAGCGCCGTCCCGACCGGGCCTCGCGCGAACGAAGAGACTTTGCAGCGAAGCCCGTCTCGAAGGAGGCGCTCTCGATCTCCCGCGTCGAAGGACCATCCCATGACGTAGGTCTCGACGGCCGACGTCTGTGGCACGAGCCCCATCTCGCCTTCCCCGCGCATCATGAGCGGGCGAAGATAGGCGTCGCTCATCTCATTTTCACGAACGACCGCGAGGCAGCCGCGCTCGACGTCCTCCCGGGTGACGCGAGGCGAGAGGCGGAGGAGGCGCGCCGAGTCGAAGAGCCGCGCCACGTGCTCATGCAATCGAAACACGATTGTTTCGCCGCGAGCCCGCCGGTACGAACGAATCCCCTCGAAGACGCCGGACCCGTAGTGAAGCGTGTGCGACAAGACCGAGACCGTCCCGGCTCGGTCCCGATCGGCAATCTCGCCGTCCTTCCAGAGTTTTTTCCCGTGCGTAGCCATGTGCGCTCTCGTCCGAGCTCTTCCTTCCCCCGGGCGTTGGCCGTCGAGTATCCGTCGGGCCGCGCCCGATTGCGACGGAGGCGACGGAGGCGCGCGATCTTTTTTGAGTGGAGCGAGGGCCTCCATGGTATGCGAGAGCGCGGTCGGAACCGACTGCCGAAGCTCGCTCCTGTGCGATGACGTCCACGGGGCTGAGCCGGCGAAGGTCGAGGCGGGACGCCGCACCGCTCAGCGGGAGCCAAAATATGGACGGACAGCGTCACAAATCCTCGTTCGGCAGAAGCCGTAGGCGAAAATCGCGAAGTGCCGCGCAGGCGCCGGCCATCGAGCTGGTTCGCATCGCGGCGCGGCGTCCGAATTCGCCGCTCCTCGGAAAAGCGCCACCTCGTACGATCGCCGCCTCCGCGGTGCCGCGTCACCACGGCGACGCACGTGCGTTACCGGACGTCGAAGTCGAAGAACAGTCATCGGTGAAGGCGTCGCCCGAGCCGCACCGACGAGCGGCGCGCATCGTTCAAGCCGGTGGCGGCGCGTCCGACGACCGCGAACGCGAGCGGCAAAAGCTGCTCCGGCGTCTGATGGAGTGCGAGGGGCGCGGCTCCATCACGCGGGCCGCGGACGAGTTCCTGAGTCATGGGTTCGAGTTGCCCGACCAACAAGAAGTGCACCTGCAGCTCCTCGAGCATTTCGACGAGTCGCGGGCCAGAGACAGCCTCATGGCGATGACGAGACTGCTGGACGACGAATCGCCGCTGAAAAAGCCGGTGCTGGACCAACGACTCCGCCGCTTGGAAGAGCACGCCGACGAGCCGGCGACACGCGAATTGGCCGCCGACCTTCGCCGTACGCTCCGCGCGTGAACCGGCTCGTGCCACCCGCTCCGGGTGTGCTCGGGGCCCGAGAGTTCGAGGCTCGATACCAGGAGCTCGAGGGGAAGCTCGCCGAGCGTCGCGACAACGAGCGGTGCGTCGAGTGCGACGGTTGCTTCGGGTGCCAAGCATCGACGTTCTGTCGCGACTCGGATCGCCTTTGCCGCTGCCACTATTGCATTCGCTGCGTGCTCTGCACCGATTCGTCCCATTGCCGCGACTCGCGGACTCTGGTCGCCTGCAATCACTGCATTCAATGCGAGGGCTCGGTCCGGTGTTCCTACGTCGTTCGTTCCGTCGCGTTGTCGGATTGCACGTATTGTTTCGGATGCGTGGGCATCAGCGGAAAAGACTTCTACGTCCTGAACGAACCGTATGATCGCTCGACGTACTTCGACGTAACCCGCCGTCTCTTGCAAGAGCTCGGCATCGTGGAGCGATGAGCGACCCGGCGCTCGAAGGTCACTGGAAAAAGGTCCTCGACGACTTTACCGACGAGACGCGCCACGGCGCATTTCTCGAATATTGTCGAGCGACGAATCAGCTCCTCGAAGCGGCCGTTCGATATCGCGGCATGGCCGGCGATCGCGATCGCGGAGCGAGGGCGCGACAAGGGCTCACCGCAGTGTCCTTGCTCGCGGTGGCTGCGCTCGACCAGCATCGAACCCTGCCCGCGAGACGATCGGCGGGGCGATGGATCATCGTCGCGTTCTTCGTGGTCGGGTCCTTCGCACTGATTTGGCTCTTCGGCCGCTGGTGACCGATCGACCGGGGTGTGGCGAAACTGCAGGAATTGACTCGGCGTTTACGTCGTTTTTCTGCCTCGAAACCGCTTCTGTCGCCCTTCGCTCAGCATTTGTCGGGCAGCGGGTCGGAAACCTTTCGACCTGGCACCGAGGTTTACGCTATGACGCATCGCGAGGGCGGCCGAGGCTTAGAACCTCGGTGAATGGAGCCTCGGAGGTGTGTGGAATGTCGATTCTCAAAGGTGCAGCGCTTCTCGTCGTCCTCGGCAGTTTCACGGCGTGCGGATCGGATCCGAAACCCCCGCCCGCGGCGCCGACCGGACCGACCGAGACGCCGACCGTCGCGCCGACGCCGACGCCGTCACCCGAGAAGCCGGACGACGACGCGACCCGCGGTCAGATCAATATTTCCGATGAGATCCGGAAAGCCTGCGGGATCAGCGACGCGGACGCCTACTTCGATTTCGACTCCGCCAACGTCCAGTCCGAGGCGCGCAACGTGCTGAACAAGCTCGCCAAGTGCTTCATCGATGGGCCGCTGAAGGGTCGCAAGATGAACCTCGTAGGCCATGCCGACCCGCGCGGCGAGGAAGAATACAACATGGTGCTCGGCGGTCGACGCGCCGACAACGTGCAGCACTTCCTGGTGTCCGCGGGGCTCCCCACGGGTCAGGCGATGACGACGTCGCGCGGCGAAATGGACGCGACGGGGACCGACGAAGCCGGGTGGGCGAAGGATCGCCGAGTGGACGTGGTCCTCGCGAACTGACCCTTGGAAGCGCTCTGGAGTAACACGCGCCGATGAACGCAGGAGCCGCCGGGACCCCCGAGGCGCACCAGATCGATCCGCTAGGCCTGATGCTGGCGTCGTCCGGCGTCGTGCGCGTCGTGCTCCTTCTCTTGATGCTCGCGTCGTTCGCGGTCTGGCTGATCTGGCTCTTGAAGACGCTGCAGATCGGGCGGCTCCGCTCGCTCAATCGGCGATTCGAGGAAGAGACGGAAGCCATCGTCAATTCGTCGGATCTGATCTCGGTCGCGCTCGGCAACGAGTCGGCGCCCGGGGCGCGCGTCGTGATCGAACTCGCGAAGCGCCATCATCAACACAACCTCAGCGCCCAGCTGCTCCAGGCCGTCGCGCGCCGCGCGATCGTCGACGAAGAGCAGCGCGCATCACGGCTGATGCCGACCATGGCCAGCATCGCGAGCGCGTCGCCGTTCGTCGGCTTGTTCGGAACGGTGTGGGGCATCATGGACGCGTTCTTGAAGATCGGCATCGAGAAGAGCGCGTCGCTTCCGGTCGTCGCGCCGGCGATCGGCGAAGCGCTCATCGCGACGGCGTTCGGTCTGGTCGCGGCCATTCCGGCGACCATCGGGTACAACTACGTCGACAAACGGATCGGCGACTTTCTCGGCGAGCTGACCTCGTCGAGCGAGGCGTGGGTCGAGACGATGGCCGCCGATCCGGGGTCGCCATCCGCGGCGATGCCCCTGGTGCGCCAATCGGATCGGCCGACCTCGGCGGGGTATTGAGCGATGGCCGGCGAGCTCCGCGGTCGAGGCCGAGGTGGGTTCGCGAGCATCAACATCACGCCGCTCGTCGACGTCATGTTGGTCTTGGTCATCGTGTTCATGGTGACGGCGCCGCTCCTCACGACGGGGCTCCGCATCGATTTGCCCGAAGTGAAGGCGGCGAGCACGCCGGTAAAAGACGCCCGGCTCCTCATCACCGTGACCAAGGACGAGCACATCCTCTTCGGTGAGCGCGACGTCACCGCGACCATCGAGGAAGAGCTCCGCACGAACGAGCGCGTGCAAACCGAGAGCGAGCTCTACATTCGCGCCGACAAGGACGCGCGCTACGGGGTCGTCGCCAAGGTCGTCGCCGCCGCGCGGTCGGCGAACGTGAAATCGCTCAACCTGCTCGTTCAGCCGGAGCTCGAGGACGTCCCCGACGACGCGACCAAGCCGGGCGTGCCGCCGAAGACCAAGTAGATGAACACGCTGCGGAGCTTCCAGCCCCATGAACTCGCGCTCGCGGCGGGCTTCGCGGTGATCATCGAATGCGGTCTCTCTATCTTGCTCGCGACGGCGTCGAACCAGGCCCACATCAAGGCCATCGACGAAGCCCCGCCCGAGCCGGTTCCCATCGAGGTGAAGCCGATCCTCGACGACGTTCCGATGTTGAAGCTCGGCGGCAAACGTCAGCGCGCGAAGCTGCCGGACATGTGGGTGAAGAAGCCGCCCGTCGTGAAGCGCTACGAAGCGACGAGCGCCCCGACGCCGAAGGCCCCCGAGAAAGTCGACAAGCTTCCCGACACGCCGCTCACCAAGCTGAACAAAGAGCCGCCGCCGCCCGACGCGTCGATCGCGAAGAAGGTCGAAGAGACGCCGAAGCCCGACGAAAAGCCCACCGAGGAACCGAACGTCGATCAGCCGGGCGCGGCCGACGGCGTCAAGGAAGGCACCGAGACGGACCCGCTGAAGGCGTTCGCGGTGAGCCAGTACCGAATCAAGATTTCGTCGTGGTTCAACTCGCGGTTCAAGCGTCCGAGCGACGAGATCCCTTGCGCCGAATTGAAAAAACTCCGCGCGTCGGTGACGGCCAGCATCAGCGGTGAGCGCACCGTGTCGAGCTATTCGATCACCAAGCCGAGCGGGAACGCGATCTTCGACGGGCGCGTGAAGTCCACGCTCGATGCCATCGTGAGCGGCGGCTCCGAGCTCCCGCCTCCGCCTCCCGATTACGCCGACGTCCTCGGTAGCTCCATCTCCGTCGCGTTTTTCGTGCCCTCATGCGAATAGCTCCCATTCTTTCCGTCGTCGCCGCGGTTCTTCTTCCGGAGATCTGCCGAGCACAGGCGCCCGCGACGCCGCCTCCGGACGAAACGGTGCTCGGCGAAATTCCGGTGACCGGCTCGACCGCCGAGCATTTCGTGAAGCTCGCGATCTTGCCGTCGCTCTCTCCGGATCTCGAAGACGTGGTCGTGCGCGGCGTCGTGCGGCGAGACTTCGAGATCAGCGGCATGTTCGACCTCATCCCGGACGGCAAGGCGCCGTCGGGCCTGTACGGCTTCGACGACCCGGTCGACGTGCCGGCCTGGAGCAATCTCGGCGCGGAAGTCGTGGTCAAGGTCGCGGCGCGCAAGCACGACACGAAGAGCATCGAGGTGTTCGGGGTCGCCTATCTCCTCGCGCACGGCCAGGAGCCGGTGTTTCAAAAGAAGCTCGTCGTGCCCGCCGCGGACGTTCGCGTGACCGCTCATCGCATCACCGACGCGCTGCTCGGCGCGCTCACCGGGCGCGCGGGCAGCTTCGCGAGTCACATGACGTACGCCGCGCCGTGGGGTCAGAGCCGTCGCGTGCTCACGATGGACGCGGACGGTCACGACCTCGTGCCGCGAAGCCCCGAGAAAGATACGTCGGTCGCGCCGACCTGGGGTCCGGCGGGGACGCTCTACTATTCCGAGAGCCACGAGTACTCGCCGTTCTTCGTCATGAAAGACGGCGGAACCGCCGAGCGCGTGAATTTGCCGTTCCCAACGTCGGTGTACAGCGTCGCCTTCGACAAAGAAGGGACGAAGATGGCCGTCGCCGTCGCGGAGAACTCCGGCAGCGCCATCTACGAGGGCAACGCCGACGGTTCGGAGATGAAGAAGATCTCGACGACCGATCTCTCGACGCACCCAGTCTTCAGTCCGTCGGGCAAGCTAGCGTGGGTCGGCGGTGGCGGTAAGCAAGGCACTCAGCGGATCTTCGTGGACGGGAAGCCCGTTTCCCCGAGCGGGTTCGCGGCCTCGGCGCCCGCCTTCTGCGACACGGAAGAAGGCGTGCGGCTCGTGTTCACGGTGCTCGTCGGGAATGACCGGCAAGATCTGGTGATGACGAACGAGCGCGGCGGCGGAATCGCACGGCTCACGCAGAACCAGGGAAGCAACACGTACCCCGCGTGCAGCCCCGATGGTCGACTCCTCGCGTTCTTCACGACGCGAACCCAGGGCGCTGGCGCCGGTCTCTACGTCCTCTCGCTCAAACGATGGACGACGCAGAAGATCTCGTCGCAAATCGGCGAGTCGCTCCGCTGGGCGCGCTTGCCTTAGCAGTCGCTGATTGCGCTCTAGCGCGCCGGGGCCGGGCTCGGCACGCCTCCATCTCCGGCCAGGGCAGCGGCCTCCGCGGCCTGCCAGACCTCGGACTCGAGCGGCGGGAGCGGCCCCGCACCGGGTTCGTCGAGCGGCGGATCGCCGGGACGTGCGGCGCACACGACGGTGACGCGTTCCGGTGCGTAAATGAAGAGCGAGAGCACGAGCAACGAGCCCTGCAAGAACGACGTTTCCGTGCGAAATTCCGACCATCCACGGGGACAGATTTTCGCGAGATCGTACGGCGGTGTCGCCGACACCGAGCCGAGCAAGAAGGCGCTGTGCCAGCGGTCGTGAAACCCGACGGGAGTTTTCCCCGCGGGAAGGCCGCTGCGCACGGTCGTCGTGAAGCAACCGGTCACGAGCAGCGACAGGGCCACGGCCCCGGCGAGCGACCCTCGGACGCCGCTCGTCATCGAACGTCACCTCGGACGGCGGGCACACGGGCGGCGTCCGTTCGCGACGCACCGGCGGCGCAATCGATCGCGACGTGCCTCGGTGTGTAGAGCCCGACCGTGAGCAGCGCGGTCACCGTCGTGAGCACGTCGCCGTCGGTGCGAATCGTCGCGGCGGGGCCGCCGCAGATCCGTCGCACGTCGAATTGCTCGTCGCCCACGAGGCCGAAAAAGAAAAAATGGGCCCAGCGCTCGCGCTCGACGTCCCCCCCACGCGTAGGGGCGCGCGCGCCGTCGACGACGGTGACGCGATAGCAACCCGACGCCACGACGAGCGTCGTCGCCGCGGCGAACAGGAGAGATCGCCGGGATCCGCGCACGCTCATGCGAGCGCGCCGGCGAGCGCCATGCCGATCTGCACGTTCCCGACCACCTTCAGCTTGCCGCCGATGAAGAGGTCGATCGGGCTCTTTGCGCCGGTCTCCGCTTCGACCCAGTCCGCGAGTCCGCATTCCACGGTGCACTCGGCGCCCGCGAAATCGGCTTTCCGGCGGCCGGGCGTAACGAGCAGACGGCGCTTCACGTCGCCGTCGCGGAGGACCAGGAGCACGCTGCCTGGCACGTGACGTACGAGCCGCGCCGTCTCCGGATCTTGCTTCAAGCCACGGAAGGCGCTCGCCTTCGTGAGGGGCCGGTCACTCGCTTCGAGTCGCTCGAGCGCTTCGACGACGAGCACCGAGAAATCTTCCCGCGATACCGTCACCTGGAGCACCACGTCGTCTTCCATCTCGCGGAGCGTTTCCAGCGAGCCGTCGCGAAGACGAAGGCTCCACTCTCCGACGCCGTCGACGCGGAAGAGCAAGCTACCGACCGAGCTCGTGTTGCCGAGGAGGCCCTGCGCCTTGGCGAAGCGTTCGGGCAAGTAGCTCGCGAAGAGCACTTCCGGATCATCGGGGACGGAAGGCATCGGTGCGCCTGCGTGGTCGTGAGCTCAGGCGCGCGTGCGGTGGACGACGGTCGTCAGCACGTGCGTCTCGCGAGCTCCGAGGAGACCGAACTGTGCGCCGAAGCCGTCCGGCTTCGTCCAGCGAACGACGCCGGGCAGGCGCATCCCGGGTGCACCGGGAAAGTCGCCAACGATGGTAAGCTCGGTCCCGAATGCGGGGACCTTCGGGGCCGTGATGTACAGGCCTCCGACGCTGAGATCGGTAATGATGCCGTCGAACGGGGCTTGGCCCACGATTTCACAACGGACCTGGACGTCGACTTGGACTCTCGGGTGGCGGCGCTTCTCTTGCACGAAACCTTGTCTTGAACTTACTCGACGGGCGCGCCCCGTAGCACGGAAAAACCCGATCCCGGCAGCGAGCCCGAAGGAACCTCGATTTGCCTAGGCTAGCCGCCCCCCGGCCGAGCTGGCAGCGGCACCTCGAAGGATGGCAGCTCGGGGTCGTCGCGGTCGGTATCGCCCTTTGTGGGACGGCGCTCCTCTTGCCGAGAGGCGTTTCACCCCGCGAGCTCCCGTTGCCTGCCGTCGATCGCGTCGAAGAGGCAGAAGCCGACGCACGCGACGCCGCGCGCCTCGCGTCGGCAGAACGGATTCCACTTCCGTACCTCGTGCGCGCCGCGGGCGAGTCCTTCCGGCGGTTCGGCGCCGCAGAGTCGGCGGGCGACGCGGCGAAGAGCGACGCTCAAGTCGCGGATCTTCAGGCGCGCTTCGACGCCGCGAAAGCCAGATACGGGAGCGAGCCACTGCTCGCCCTCCGCGCCGTGCAGACGGACCTGTTTGTGCGTGCAGTGCACACGTTCGAGCAGACGGGGCGAGCAAGCGGCGACCTCACCGAGCTCGGCGGCTCCTTTCTGACTCGCGCGGCGAAAAACGGATGGACCGACGCGGAGCGCCGTCTCGTGTTCGACGACGCGGCGCTCGCGTGCATCTTCCGGTTGCGCTGGTCGTTGCTTGCCGGCGCGCTCGAGACCTTTCCGTTTTCGCCGTCGCTCGACGAGTGGCGGCTCTACTTCCGAACTCTGCTCGTCCACCCGGAGGGCAGCGCGCGCGCCCGCGCCGATCGGCGGAGCTTGGCGATTCGGCTCACGTCGTACGTCGCGGCGCTCGCGAAACGTGATCCCGACTATCCGGAGCTCCTCGCGCGAGGGATCCTCGAGAGCTGGGCCGGCCATCCCCGCGCCGCTGCCGACGCGTTTCGGGAACACCTGCGCACGCACGACCGAGGGCCCTGGCATCTCCGCGCGCAAAATTACCTCGCCGACGCCGTGGAACGCGCCGCGGGCGGCGCGCCCTGAGCACGCGGGGACGGCGATGCACGCGCTCGGCCGTCAGCGTCGCGCCGCGGCGCGACGCAAGCGATCGGCGATGGCGACGCCGAGCCCGTGCAGAGGGACGGGCTCGACCCAGATCGCGTCGAGGTTTGCTCTATCGAGTCGATGGAGGCACGCGAACAGATTCGCGGCGGCCTCGACGACGTCTCCGGATGGCGCGAGCGCTTCCGTCGTGGCGAAGGCATCGGAAACGGCGCGCTCCGGCCTGCGAAACGCGAGGAGCCCCACTCGCGACGGGACGCGATCGCTCGTCGCGGGCCCGTCGAGTAATCGAAGGCGAGCGTGCGGCGCGTAGTGACTCTCGCTCAGGCCGGGCGCCCTCGCCGGATCGTGCGTCGCGGGGGCGTCGAGCGCGCCGAGGATCGGTTCGAGTCGCTCCACTTCGACGGCGCCGGGGCGGAGCAACACCGGGCGATCGCCGGAAAGGTCGACGATCGTCGACTCGAGGCCCAAGCTCGACGGTCCACCGTCGAGGATCCACTCCACCGCGTCCCCGAGCTGGAGGGCGACGTGCTCCGCGGTGGTCGGGCTCAGGTACCCGAAGGGGTTCGCGCTCGGCGCCGCGATCGGACGGCCCAGAGCCGCGAGCAGCGCGCGCGCCACGGGATGCGCGGGCACCCGGACGGCGACCGTCGGTCGCCCCGCGGTCACGAGATCCGGAACCCGCGGCGTCTTCGGAAGGACCAGGGTGAGCGGACCGGGCCAGAACGCAGCGGCGACGCGACGGATCCTGTCGTCGAGCCGCAGGACCAGACCGTCGAGCGCGTCCATGCCCTCGACATGAACGATGAGGGGGTCGAACTCGGGGCGGCGTTTCGCGGCGAAGACCCGAGCGCACGCCGCCGGGGACAGGGCGTCGGCGCCAAGGCCGTAGACCGTCTCCGTCGGGAACGCGACGATGCCGCCGGTCCGTAGGATCTCGGCGGCGCGCGCGACGTTCTCGTCCGTGGCTGAAACGACCGGCACTCTGCGCGACGCGTAGCATGACCGTGCCCGAGCGCGAGGCGCGGTCGCGTGCGCAGATCACGTGCTAGTAGGAGCGCCCCGGAATGCCGTCCGATCCCGCCGCGAACGACCCGAGGATCGTCCTCGAGCTGCCGAGCGACCGCACCGTGATTGCGACGAGTGCGCTCGCAAAGCGGGTGCTCGCGACGCCGGGGCTCACCCACGCGGTCGGCGCGGAAGGGTCGGCGCCCGCGCTCGTCGCGTTCGACCTCGCGCGGCAGAGTGAACGCCCGGTGGTGGTCGTCGCGCCGGACCTCGACCTCGCGCGTCGCGCCGCGGACGATCTCGCGTTCTTCGTCGCCAACGAAGCCCTGTCGCCCGCCGCGCACCCGCGAGGTGGTGTGCTGCTGTTCACGCCGTCGGAGACGAACCCCTACGCCGACGTCCACCCCGACCGGCGCTCCGCGATGGTCCGGCTCGCGACGTTGTTTCATCTCGCACGCGGACTCCCGTGGAGATTCCTCGTCGTGCCCGCCGCCGGGCTGTCACGGCGCGTGGTCCCGAAAAACCAGCTCCTCGCCGGAACCGAGCGCCTCGTCGCGGAAGACGCCCTCGACCTCGAGCGCATCGTCGAACGACTCTCGGCGTCGGGCTATCTTCGCGCGCCGGTCGTCGAGGACGCGGGCAGCTTCGCCGTTCGCGGCGGGATCCTCGACGTGTGGCCGCCGCACCTCGACGCGCCGGTGCGCGCCGAGCTGTACGGCGATCTCGTGGTGTCGCTCAAGGTGTTCGACCCCGAATCGCAGCGCACCGCCGAGTCGATCGGCGAGGCGTGGCTGCCGCCCGCCCGCGACGCGATCTTGAGCGCCGAGGTCACCGAGCGCGCGCGGGAAACGATGCGGACGCTCGCCGATTCGGTGAATCTGCCGAGCATCAAGGCGCGGCGCCTCGCCGACGACGTCGCCGACGCGAAGCAATTCTACGGCGGTGAGGGCTATCTACCCGCGTACTACGCGCTCGAAGATCTGTTCGACTATTTGCCGGCGCACGTCGCGGTCGTCGTGGAAGAGCCGGCCAAAGTCGTCAAGGCGATCGACGAGGAGCTCGAGACCGCGCGCGCCGGCGCGATCCGTCGCGGCGAGACGCCGCACTTTCCGATCGAAGCGCTCTTCGTCGATCCCGAGCGCATCGGCGACGAGCTCGGCGCGCGCACGACCGTCGCGCTCCACCGGTTCGGCGTCACGGGCGATCCCGCGACCGGACTTCGCGCGCTCGAGGTCGTGCCGCGGGACGCGCCGACGCTCGCGACGCAAGACAACGCCGATCTGTCGCGCGCCGCCGAGTCGGCCCGGACGGCGAGAGGCAAGCACGGCGTGCTCGACCCGCTCGTCGATCGGCTGCGCGCCTGGGAAGAACGCGGCCTCACCGTGACGATCGCGGCGCGCACGGCAACCCAAGCAGAACGACTCGCGGCGCTCTTGTCGCATCGAAGCGTCGCGGTCGACGTACGACTCGGTCAACGCGCGACCTTTCGCGGAGCCGATCGACACTCGCCGTCGCGGCCGGAGATCGTCGTCGGTTCGCTCTCGCGCGGCGTGATCGTCCTCGCCGAAGGGTTCGCGCTCGTCACCGAGGAAGAAATCTTCGGTCAGCGTGCGCATCGTCCGACGGAGAAGAAGCGACCGCGCGCGCTCCTCGAAGACCTTCGCGCGCTCGAGCCCGGCGATCACGTCGTGCACGTCGATCACGGGATCGGGCGGTACCTCGGGCTCGAGAAGAAGACGGTCGGCGCCGCCAGCGTCGATTTGCTCGTCGTGGAATACAGCGGCGGCGACAAGCTGTTTCTCCCCGTTCATCGGCTGAACCAGGTCGAGAAATATTCGGGCGGCGAAGGCACGCCGAGACTCGACCGCTTGGGTGGACAGACCTTCGCGAAGACGAAGGCCAAGGTTCGCCGCAAGGTGCGCGAAATGGCCGATGAGCTCCTGAAGCTCTACGCGGGCCGGCAAGCCATCACGAAGGAGCCGCTCCCGCCGCCCGACGACGAGTACCGCGCGCTCGAAGCGACGTTTCCGTACGAAGAGACCCGGGATCAAGCGTCCGCAATCCTCGACGTCCTTCGCGACCTCGAGAGCGAAAAGGTGATGGACCGACTCGTGTGCGGCGACGTCGGGTTCGGAAAAACCGAAGTCGCGCTCCGCGCGGCGTTCAGGAACGCGATGGCGGGCCGTCAGGTGGCGCTCCTGTGTCCGACGACCGTGCTCGCGCAGCAGCACTACCTCACGTTTTCGAACCGGCTCCGCGATTTTCCGATCACGGTGCGGGTCCTGTCGCGCTTCGAAACGAAGAGTGAACAGCAAGATACGGTTTCTGGGTTGCGCGCGGGAAACGTGGACATCGTGGTGGGGACGCATCGCCTCCTCTCGAAGGACGTCCATTTCAAGAACCTCGGGCTCCTCATCATCGACGAAGAACAGCGGTTCGGCGTCACGCACAAGGAGCGTCTGAAGCAGCTCCGGAACAACGTCGACGTCCTCACTTTGACCGCGACGCCGATCCCGCGAACGCTCCAGCTTGCGGTCGGCGGGCTCCGCGAAATGAGCGTCATCTCGACGCCGCCGATGGATCGGCGCTCCATTCGAACGGTGACGTCCCAGGCCGATCCGGGGCTCGTCCGCGAAGCCATCGAGCACGAGCTCGCGCGCGGTGGACAGGTCTTCTACGTGCACAACCGCGTCGAGGGTTTGTACGAACGCGCGGCTCGGCTTCGTGAGATCGTGCCGCGGGCGCGGGTGGCGGTCGGGCACGGGCAGCTCGACGAAGCGCTCCTCGAAGAGACGATGCTGAAGTTCGTCGAGGGGAAATACGACGTGCTCGTCTCGACGGCGATCATCGAGAGCGGCCTCGACATTCCGCGCGCGAACACGATGATCGTCGATCGCGCCGATCTCTTCGGTCTCGCGCAGCTCTATCAGTTGAGAGGCCGAGTCGGTCGCTCGAGCGAGCGCGCCTATTGCTACCTGCTCGTGCCGCCCCCGAGCGAGCTCACCGACGAGGCGCGCTATCGCATCGAGGCGCTCGAACGCTACACCGAGCTCGGGTCGGGGTTTCAAGTGGCCACTCTGGACATGGAGATCCGGGGCGCCGGCAACTTGCTCGGCGCGGATCAAAGTGGTTTCGTCGCGACCGTCGGGTTCGATCTGTTCTGTCAGATGCTGGAAGAAGCGACGCACGAACTTCGCGGCGAGGTCGTCGTGCACGACGTCGACCCCGAGCTCACCTTCGACGTCGATGCGTTCCTGCCCGACGGATACGTCTCGGAAGTCGGCGTTCGCTTGTCGCTCTACAAGCGACTCTCCGGCGCGTCCGACGAAATGGAAGTCAGCGACGTCGCCTCCGAGATGGAGGATCGATTCGGGCCGGCCCCCGTCGAAGCGCGGAAACTCGTCGAGCTGATGCGGCTCAAAGTGGAGCTCCGTCGCCTGCGCGCGCTCGGTTGTGAAGCGACGCGGCGCGGCGTGACCATTCATCTACGTGAAGACACGCCACTCGACCCCGTGAAGATCACGGCGCTGGTTACCGCAAAAAAGAGCCCGTATCGTGTCACCGCGGACATGCGGGTCGGCCGGCGGGTCCTCGACGGAGAATTATTTCGCGACGGAATCGAACTCGCCGATCGCGCGCTCGACGAACTCACGGCATGTTTGCGCGACGAAGTGCACTGATTGCTCGCACCTGTGGTAGGTGCCTGACCGACAACCACCTCGTGCGATGGCGCGCGCCTCGCTTTGCCCCTTAACGCAGGGGCGGCCGCTGTCCGTAGGTGATGTGATCGCAACCCGAAACATCGGAATGGAAAGTTCATGAGTGATTCATCCTCGACGCGCACTAAGCGTCGATTCGAACGAGTGGCGACCTTGACCGCGTTTTGCGTCGGACTCGCGGCGTGCAGCTCCAACTCCGGCAACGACGGCGCTGGGGTCACTCGAAAGCCGAGCACGGTCGGAAGCACCGGCGGTGTGTCGTCGACGAGTACGGACAGTGGCGCGGCCAACACCGGCGGCAGCACCGTCTTGTTGTTCTCGGGAGACGCGGCGCAGAATTCGCCGCCGAGCAGCGGCATGGGCGGCGCGGGCAACACGATTGGCACCGGCACTCTTCCGCCCGGGTTCACCATGGCCGACGTCGGCGGTTACATGC
>Ga0265337_1000827_pt1 | contig 16247 bp, 15 predicted proteins | sample 42122metaG_FD_192441 | JGI IMG/M metagenome (GOLD analysis project Ga0265337, IMG submission 192441) | Rhizosphere microbial communities from Carex aquatilis grown in University of Washington, Seatle, WA, United States - 4-21-22 metaG | ecosystem: Host-associated > Plants > Roots > Rhizosphere >... | reverse complement strand
GGCGGTGGCGCACGGCCACGAGGCCGCCGTCTCGATCGACAAGATGCTCAATGGCGAGGACATCGCCGATCGCCCGCTGCCGGCGGTCGCGCTGATGAGCCAGAAAATGGGCATCCACGAATGGTCGTATGACAACGAGATCGCGCTCGATAACCGCTACAAGGTGCCGCTGCGCGATAAAGTGATCGCGCTGAAAGACATTAAGGCCGAGGTCGAACTGGGCTTCGATCCGGAGCTCGCGCTGGCCGAAGCCGGCCGCTGCCTCAATTGCGACGTGCAGACGGTGTTCTCGGCGCAGCTCTGCATCGAATGCGACGCCTGCGTCGACATCTGCCCGATGGACTGCATCACCTTCACGGTGAACCGCGAGGAAGCCGATCTGCGCAAGCATCTTAACGCGCCCTCGCACAATCTCAGCCAGGATCTCTATGTGCAGGATGGTCTCAAGACCGGCCGCATCATGGCAAAAGACGAGGACGTCTGCCTGCATTGCGGTCTGTGCGCCGAGCGTTGCCCGACCGGCGCCTGGGACATGCAGAAATTTTTGCTCGATATGACCTACGCAGGGACTTCATGCCGACCGCCACGCCGATCAGCCGCGTAAACGACTTCGTCGTCCGCTTCGCCAACGTCAACGGCTCCGGCTCCGCGAGCGCGAACGAGATGTTCGCGCGCGCCGTGCTGCGCATGGGCGTGCCCGTAGCGCCGCGCAACATTTTTCCGTCCAACATTCAAGGGTTGCCGACCTGGTACGAGGTGCGCGTCACCGAGGCGAGCCATCTTGGCGCGCGCGGCGGCACCGATCTGATGGTGGCGATGAATCCGCAGACTTTCGACCGCGACATCGCCGGCATCGAGGCGGGCGGCTACCTGCTCTACGATTCCACCAAGCCGCTGCCGGCCTCCAAGTTCCGCCAGGACATCACGGTCATCGGCGTGCCGCTGACCGCGATCTGCAACCGCGAATATTCCGATCCGCGCCAGCGCCAGCTGTTCAAGAACATCATCTATATCGGCGTGCTCACCGCGCTGCTCGATATGGATATCAAAGTGGTCGAGCAACTGATCGGCGAGCAGTACAAGGGCAAGGAAAAGCTGATCGAGCCCAACATCAAGGCGCTGCATATCGGGCGCGACCACGCCACCCTCAACCTCGCCTGCCCGATCGGTCTGCGCCTGAAGAAGAGCGACAAGGTCGGCGACCGCATTTTCATCGAGGGCAATTCGGCGGCAGCCCTCGGGGCGGTCTATGGCGGCGCCACCGTCTGCGCCTGGTATCCGATCACGCCGTCATCCTCGCTGGCCGACGCCTTCACCCGCCATTGCTCCAAATTCCGCGTCGATCCCGACACCAAGCAGGCCAGATACGCCATCATCCAGGCCGAAGACGAGCTCGCCTCCATCGGCATCGTGATCGGCGCCGGCTGGAACGGCGCGCGCGCCTTCACCGCCACCTCCGGCCCCGGCATTTCGCTGATGCAGGAGTTCATCGGGCTCGCTTATTTCGCCGAAATCCCCGCGGTGCTGTTCGACGTGCAGCGCGCCGGCCCCTCGACCGGCATGCCGACGCGCACCCAGCAGTGCGACATCATCTCCTGCGCCTATGCCTCGCATGGCGACACCAAGCACGTGTTGCTGTTCCCCGAGGATCCGGCGGAAGCCTTCGACATGGGCGCGCAGGCGTTCGATCTCGCCGACCGGCTGCAGACGCCGATCTTCGTCATGCTCGATCTCGATATCGGCATGAACCATCATTTGTCCAAGCCGCTGGCCTGGGATGACAACCGCAAATACGACCGTGGCAAGGTGATGACCGCCGAGGAACTGGAGGCCGGCAAGGAATTCGGCCGCTATCTCGATGTCGACGGCGACGGCATCCCCTACCGCACCTATCCGGGCACGCATCCGACCAAGGGCTCGTTCTTCACCCGCGGCACGTCGCGCGACAGGTATGCGCGCTACACCGAGGAAGGCGCGCCCTATGTCGACAACATGCAGCGGCTGATCCGCAAGTTCGACACCGCCAAGGACCTGGTGCCACGCCCGCTGCAAGCCAGCGCGGCCAAGCCCACCAAATACGGCGTGATCTATTACGGTTCGACCTCGCCGGCGATGGACGAGGCGATCGCCATGATCGAGGCGCGCGGGCATGCGCTCGACCGCATGCGCGTGCGCGCCTTCCCGTTCCATTCATCGGTCAACAGCTTCGTCGCCGACCATGACTTCGTGTTCGTGGTCGAGCAGAACCGCGACGCGCAATTGCGCTCGCTGATCGTCAACGAATGCGGCATCGATCCGGTGCGCTTGGTGCCGATCCTGCATTACGACGGCACCCCCATCACCGCGCGCTTCATCGCCAAGGCGATCGGCGATCATGTCGACAAGCTGAAAGTGACGCCGCTGAAGGTATCCTCATGACCTACCTCACCAAGCCGAAATTCCATCACCCCGACCTGCCGAAGAACGATCTCGGCTACACCCACCGCGACTACGAGGGCACGGTCTCCACTTTGTGCGCCGGCTGCGGCCACGATTCGATCACCGCCTCGATTATCCAGGCCTGTTTCGAGATGTCGATCGAGCCGCACCGGGTCGCCAAGATTTCCGGCATCGGCTGCTCGTCGAAGACGCCGACCTATTTCCTCGGCAATTCGCACGGCTTCAATTCGGTGCACGGCCGCATGCCCTCGGTCCTGACCGGCGCCAATCTCGCCAACCGCGATCTGATTTATCTCGGCGTCTCCGGCGACGGCGACAGCGCCTCGATCGGGCTCGGCCAGTTCGCGCATTCGCTGCGGCGCGGCGTCAACATGGTCTATATCGTCGAGAACAACGGCGTGTACGGCCTCACCAAGGGCCAGTTCTCGGCCACCGCCGACCGTGGTTCGAAATCCAAGCGCGGCTTCATCAACACCGACAATTCCATCGACCTGGGCGCGATGGCGCTGCAGCTCGGCGCCGGCTTCGTCGCCCGCTCGTTTTCCGGCGACAAGCAGCAATTGGTGCCGATCATCAAGGCGGCGATCGCGCACCAGGGCGCCGCCTTCATCGACATCATCAGCCCGTGCGTCGCCTTCAACAATCATGCCGGCTCGACCAAGAGCTTCGATTTCGTGCGCGAGCACAACGAGGCGGTGAACCGGCTCGATTTCATGTCCAGCCGCATGCCGATCGAGGTGCAGTACGAGCCCGGCACCGTCGAGGTGGTGGAGCAGCACGACGGCTCCAAGCTCACGCTGCGCAAGCTCGCCGCCGATTACGAGATCAGCGACCGCACGGCGGCTTTGGGGTTCCTGCAGCACCACGCCGCCAAGGGCCAGATCGTCACCGGACTTATTTACGTGGAGAAGGAATCGGAAGACCTGCACGCGCATCTGCGCACGGTCGACGGACCGCTCAATGCGCTTGCCGAGAAAGAGCTCTGCCCGGGCCAGGCAGCGCTGGAGAAGTTCAACGCGTCTCTGCGGTAGGCGTTAAAGTCAGCTCATGGATTTTCGCCGCCTCGGCCAATCCGATCTGCACATCGCGCCGCTGATGCTGGGCACCAATGTGTTCGGCTGGAATGTGGACGAGCCGACATCGTTTGCCATCCTCGACGCCTTTGCCGATGCCGGCTTCAACGCCATCGACACCGCCAACACCTATTCGCGCTGGGTGCCCGGCCATCAGGGCGGCGAATCGGAAACCATCATCGGCAACTGGCTTAAAAAATGCGGCAAGCGCGACAAGCTGGTGATCGCCAGCAAGGTCGGCGAGGACATGGGGTCCGGCCGCGGCCTGAAGACGAGCGATATCCTGCGTGAGGCCGAGAATTCGCTGCGGCGGCTGCAAACCGACCGCATCGATCTCTATCAGACCCATTTCGACGACCCGAACACCGCGCCGGATGAGACCTTGCAGGCCTATGCGCAATTGATCGCGCAGGGCAAGGTGCGCGCCATCGGCGCCTCCAATATCGGCGCCGCGCGCTTGCAGGCCTCGCTCGCCACCAGCCAGCGGCTCGGCCTGGCGCGCTATGAAAGTCTGCAGCCACGCTACAATCTCTACGACCGCGCGGCCTTCGAGCGCGATTTCGAGCCGATCTGCCGCAAAGAGCGCATCGGCGTCATCCCCTACTACTCGCTCGCCGCCGGCTTTCTCACCGGCAAATATCGTTCGGAAAGCGACATCGGGAAAAGCGCGGCGCGCGCGCCACGCATCAAGGATTTTTTCAACGCGCGCGGCCTGGGTATCCTAAAGGCGCTCGATGGCGTGGCCGCGCGCCATGCCGCGACGCCCGCGCAAGTGTCGCTGGCCTGGCTGATGGCGCGGCCGAGCGTAACTGCACCGATTGTGAGTGCTACCAGTCTCGGGCAGTTGGCCGAGATCCTGAAGGCGGTGCTGATTAAGCTCAGTGGCGACGATATCGTGGCGCTCGACGCCGCCAGCGCCTGAGCGGCCGGCGCCAGCAGCCCGTGGCCAGAGTTCCAGCCATGGAACCGCGGGCGCGGGCCAAGCGTTAATGGCTGACTATGACAGCGACTCCAGCCTCCCGCGTCCAAAAGCAGCGCGACCACGCCAAGGCGCAGCGCCAGGGCAAGGCTAAGGGCACCGCCAAGGGCATCACCGCGCGAGAGATCGTGGACGTCGAGGAGCTGTCGTCTCCACGCACGCCGGTGATCTACGAGGTGGTGCGGCGGATTGGCGACGAGGAAATGCAGCGCCCGGCCACCTCGCTGTGGTGGTCAGGCGTCGCTGCCGGCCTGTCGATGAGCTTTTCGCTGCTAGCGCAGGCGATCCTGGAAACCCACCTGCCCGACACGCCGTGGCGGCCGCTGCTGTCGGGGTTCGGCTATTGCGTCGGCTTCCTGATGGCGGTGCTGGGACGCCAGCAGCTGTTCACCGAGAGCACGATCACTGTGGTGCTCCCGGTGTTCGCTCATCTCAACTGGGCCAGCATCTGGCGCATGGCACGACTGTGGACAATCGTGCTCGTCGCCAATCTCGCCGGCACGCTGATCGCTGCGCTGATCTCCAGTTATACGCCGGTGCTTCAGCCCGACTTGCTGCACGGCATGTTGACCATCAGCCGCGGTCTGCTCGCGCTCGGCTGGTGGGACATGTTTTTCCGCGCCATTTCGTCCGGATTCCTGATCGCCGCCATGGTGTGGATGATTCCGAGCGCGGAGAACGCAAAGTTCTCCGTGATCACGTTGATGACCTACCTGATCGCGATCGGCGGCTTCACCCATATCGTCGCCGGCAGCATGGAAGCCTACATGCTGGTGCTCGCTGGCGACTGGGAATGGTGGCGGATGATCGGGCAATTCGTGATGCCCGTGCTGCTCGGCAACATCGTCGGCGGCACCGCGCTGTTCGCGCTGATCTCCTACGCGCAGGTAATGGAAGAGATCTAACGCTACTGATTGATGCAGGTGCCGATATAGCTGGTGCGGTCGCCGGCGGCCTGGCCGTAGACGCCGGCCTGATGCGCGCAACGCGCGGCACGGTCCTGCGAGGTCTCCGTCCCGTTTGGGCCGGACGGCGCCACGGTCGGCAGGTTCGGCAGCACTCGGCCGGTCTGCGGCACGTAAAGCAGCGGCGGCACGGTGGACGAACCGGGCGTCACCACCTGCTGCGGCGACGGCCCTGTCAAATTTTGCGGGGCTGGCAATGGCTGCGGATAAACGGGACTAGACGAACCGCGCCGCGAAATGTGTTTCGGCGCATGCTTAACCGTGGCACGCGGCACCGGAGCGCGCGGCGGCCTGTGTTTCGTCACGTGCCGTGATCCCGGCTCGGGCCGCATGATGGAATAGGGGTAATCGTCGGCATAGACCGGCATGGCTGGCAGTCCTAGCGCCAGTACGAGCAAGGAAAGAAGCGGGTATCTGTGTGCCATGCTCATTAAATAGGGATGCCGCCACCCGTCCGCTACTCCTCCTCCGGCGCGTCGACGATCGGGTCGTAGCGCTTGGCATCGAAACCGAGCAGGTTCCAGGACTGCTCCATGTGCGGCGGCAGCGGCGCGCTCACATCGATGGTGCCACCGCGCGGATGCGGGACCGAGATGCGGCGCGCCAGCAGATGCAGCTTGTCCTGCATGCCGCCGGGCAGTTCCCAGTTTTCGATGTTGAAATATTTGGGGTCGCCGACGATCGGGTTGCCAACATGCGCCATGTGCGCGCGCAGCTGATGGGTGCGGCCGGTCACCGGCTTGAGCGAGATCCAGGCCAGCTTCTGCGCCGCCGTCTCCACCACCGCGTAATAGGTCACGGCGTGAACGGCGTCCTTTTCGCCATGCTTGGCGATGCGCATAAAGGAATCCTCCTCGACCTCCTGCTTGGCGAGGAAAGTCGAGATGCGCCCCTGTTTCGGCTTCGGCACGCCCGCGACCAGCGCCCAGTAGATCTTGCGCGCCGAGCGCGTGCGGAAGGTCTTAGCTAGCGCCGCCGCGGCAAAGCGCGTCTTCGCCACCAGCAGGCAGCCGGCGGTGTCCTTATCGAGCCGGTGCACCAGGCGCGGGCGCTGCGCGTCCGGGTGCGAGCCGCGCAGCGCGCCCAGCATGCCGTCGAGGTGGCGCGTGGTGCCGGAGCCGCCCTGCACGGCGAGCCCCATCGGCTTGTTCAGCACCAGCACGTCGTCGTCTTCGTAAAGCGTGATCGACCTGATGAAGGCGCGGTCCTTCAGCGCTTGCGGGGCGTCGTCGCGCGGTTTCGGGGCATCGAGCTGGAGCGGCGGAATGCGCACGGACTGACCGGCTTCGAGGCGGTTCTTCGGCTGCGTGCGCTTGCCGTTCACGCGCACCTCGCCTTTGCGGATGATGCGCTGGATGTGGCTGAACGACAGCCCCGGAAACCGCCCCTCGAAGAAACGGTCGACCCGCATGCCGGATTCGTCCGGAGTGACGCTGACGGTTTGCACGCCGGCGGAAAATTGCGCGGGCTTCGGCGCGACCACCGGTGGCGGCGCGGGCGCAAAAGCCACCAGCTGTTCGCGCGGCGGGCGCGCGGGAAAGGCGCGGCCTCGACCGCCGTCGCGTTTCGGCGAATGCTTCACGCGCAGATCGGATTGCCGGGGATTGGATCGTTCTTTGGATCGTTCTTTGGATCGTTCTTTGGATCGTTCTTTGGATCGTTCTTTGGATCGCTCTTTGATCCGCTCGTCGCGATCACGGCCGTGACCGCGGCCGCGCGGGCCTGCTTGTTGCCGTCCGCCGCCAGGCTGGCGCGGGCCGTTTCTGCGCTGCCTCACGAGGAGCCCCGTTCCTTGCGCAGCTTGGCCCAATAGTCCAGGCGCTTGCGCACTTCGCGCTCGAAGCCGCGCTCGGGCGGATTGTAGAATTTCTGGCGCGGCAGCGCGTCGGGAAAATAATTCTGCCCAGAGAACGCTTCCTCCTCGTCGTGGTCGTAAGAATACCCGCGGCCGTAACCTTCGCTCTGCATCAGCTTGGTCGGCGCATTGAGGATGTGCTTGGGCGGCAGCAGCGAACCGGCCTGCTTGGCGGTGCGCATGGCGGTGCCGAAGGCCGCGTAGGAGGCATTCGATTTCGGTGCGGTGGCCATGTAGAGCACTGCTTGCGCGATCGCCAGATCGCCTTCGGGGGACCCGAGAAAATCGTAGGCGTCCTTGGCGGCATTGGCGATCACCAGCGCCTGCGGATCGGCGAGACCTATGTCCTCGATCGCCATGCGCACCACGCGGCGCGCGATATAGAGCGGCGGCTCGCCGGCATCCAGCATGCGGCAAAGATAATAGAGCGCGGCGTCGGGATCGGAGCCGCGCACCGACTTGTGCAGCGCGCTGATCAAATTGTAGTGGCCGTCCTGCGCCTTGTCGTAGATCGGCGCGCGCCGCTGCACGATCTCCTGCAGCTTGGCCGAGTCAAAGGTTTCGTCCTTGCGGACGGCGCGCCAAATTTCCTCGGCCAGCGTGAGCGCGGCGCGGCCGTCGCCGTCGGCCATGCCCACCAGCGCGGCGCGCGCGTCATCGTCAAGCGGCAGCTTCTTGCCATCGATCTGCTCGGCGCGCGCGAGCAGCTTCTCGATCGCTTCCGCATCGAGGGATTTGAACACCAGCACGCGCGCGCGCGACAGCAACGGCGCGTTGAGTTCGAACGACGGGTTCTCGGTGGTGGCGCCGACCAGCACAATGGTGCCGTCCTCCATCACGGGGAGAAACGAATCCTGCTGGGCGCGGTTGAAGCGGTGGATCTCGTCGACGAACAGCAGCGTGCCCTGCCCCAGCTCGCGGCGGCGGCGCGCTTCCTCGAACACTTTCTTGAGGTCGGCGACGCCGGTGAAGATCGCGGAAATCTGTTCAAAATGCAGGTCGGTTTCCTGCGCCAGCAGCCGCGCCACCGTGGTCTTGCCGGTGCCGGGCGGGCCCCAGAACACCAGCGAACCGAGCGAGCGGGTCGCCAGCATCCGCGTCAGCGCGCCGTCGGCGCCCAACAGATGGTCCTGGCCGACCACCTCGTCGAGTTTTTGCGGCCGCAGTTTGTCGGCGAGCGGGCGTGGTGCGTCCTTGTCGAGGCCGGCGGCCGCGAACAAAGTCGGACCGGCGGCTTTGGCGCGCGGGGTCATCCGTTGATCACCGCGGAAATCTGCTGCCCGCCGCGACGGATAACGATGCGCCATGAACGGTTCGGCGTGCTGGTGGCCTGCTCGAGATCGCGGGTCTTGCCGATGTGCTCGCCGTTCACCGACACGATCACATCGCCGCGCTGGAAGTTGAGATTGCTGGCGTAAGAGCCGCTGTCCACGTCGAGAATGACCACTCCCTCGTCGGCGCTCTCGAGCTGCAATTCGTCGGCCAGCGCCGGCGACAGGTTGGCGACCTTGGCGCCGGAGAAAGGCGAGCGCGAGCGGATGGTGATCTCGTCGCGCGGGGTCGCGGGGGCGCTCTGCAACGCCACCTTCACGCTCAGCTCGCGGCCGTCGCGCAATGCGCCCAGCGTCGCCGTGCCGCCAAGCGGCTTGGTGGCGAAGCGATAATCGAAGGCGTTGACGTCGTCGACGGATTGCGCATCCACCGACACGATCACGTCGCCGGCCTTGAGGCCGGCATGCGCCGCCGGGCCGCCGGGCGTGACGCTGGCGATGAGCGCGCCGGCCGGGCGCTTGAGGCCCATGCTGTCGGCGATGTCGGCGGTCACCGCCTGCAGCTTGGCGCCAAGCCAGGGCCGCATCACCGCGCTGCCGCCGGTCTTGGCGGAATCTACCACCACCCGCACCATGTTGGCGGGAATGGCGAAGCCGACGCCCTGCGAGCCGCCCGAACGCGAGAAGATCGCGGTGTTGATACCGACCAGCCGGCCGGTGAGGTCGACCAGCGCGCCGCCGGAATTGCCCGGATTGATGGCGGCGTCGGTCTGGATGAAGAACTGATAGTCGGTGATGCCGACCTGGGTGCGCGCCAGCGCCGAAACGATGCCGTGTGTCACCGTCTGCCCGACGCCGAACGGATTGCCGATGGCGAGTACGATGTCGCCCACTTCCAGCGCGTCGGAATTGGCGAATTCCAGCGTCGGGAAACGCTCATGCGCGTCCTTGATACGCAGCACGGCGAGATCGCTGCGTTTGTCCTTGAGCACGATTTCCGCCTCAAATTCGCGCTTGTCGGCGAGCGACACCTTGACCTCGTCGGCGCCCTCGATCACGTGCACATTGGTGACCACCAGGCCGGAAGCATCCACGATCACGCCGGAGCCGAGCGAGCGCTGCACCTGCGGGCGGTCGCCGCCGCCCGGCACGCCGAAAAAGCGGCGGAAGATAGGATCGTCGAACAGCGGCTGACGGTTCTGCACCACCTTGGCGGCATAGACATTGACCACCGCCGGTGCCACGTGCTGCACCACCGGCGCGTAGGACAGCCGCAGCTCGGCGGCGGTCGGCACGCGGCGCTCTTGGGCGCGAACATTTTGAGCGATACCGGCCAGGGCGATAGCGGCAAGCAATGCGGCGGTCAGGGGTCGTTTCAGGTGCATGGCGTCGAATCCCGGCGAGAGGCCGAGATATAGGCCCCCGCCGGGGCTAAATGAAGGCCGTATCCAACGCCGGACTCGCTATTCCTTCGCCGGCACGGTGCGCAGCCAGGCGACGATGGCGTCGAGATCGTCGGCCGAAACCGTCGAATAGTAGTGGAAGCCCATCGGTGGCTTGAGCTTGCTGCCGTCCTTGCGGATGCCTTGCGTGATCGCGCGCTTGACCTCGGCGTCGGTCCAGGCGCCGATGCCCTTCTCCTTGCTCGAGGTGATGTTGCGCGACACCGAGACGCCCCACGGGCCCGGGAATTCGAAGCCGCCGGCGCCGAGCTTGCCGGCAAAGTCGCGCCCGCGCGGGCCCATCGGCGTGTGGCATTCCATGCAGTGGGCGATGGTGGCGAGGTAGAAGCCCTTCTTGGTCTTGTCGGTCATGTCGGCTTCGGTGAACTTCTTGTCGCCGCCGGGCGGAATCGGATGTCCCTGCGCCATCTTGTAGATCGGATCCGGCACCTTGTTGCTGACCGGCTTGAGCGTGCGCAGATAGGCGACAACCGCATTGAGATCGCCGTCGGTCATGATCTCGTAGAAGCCACTCGGCATGACCATGGCGACCGGTATGCCGTTCGCCTTGGTGCCTTTGCGGAGCACCGTCTTGAGCTGCTCATCGGTGTAATTGCCGATGCCGGTTTCCTTGTCCGGCGTGATGTTGGGGGCGGTCACCTTGAACGGCGGCTCGTCCCACGACAGCCCGCCGAAAAAATCCTTGCCCGCGATGGCCGCCGGCGGGCCCTTCGGCGTGTGACAATTGCCGCAGGTGAGCAGGCCGTTGACCAGATAGTCGCCGCGCTTGACCAGGTCGGATTGCGCGTTGGCCGTACCGAGTGTGGCGGCGAGAGCGGCAAGGATTGTCGTGACGAAGCGAACCATGATGTTCCCCCTGGTAGTATCAGGGTAATTATACATAGGCTGGGCCCGGCGGCGAGCGGAAAACGAAAAGGGCGGCCTGAAGGCCGCCCCTGTAAAATTCCTTAGGACGAAGCTTTATGCCGCCGCGGTCGCCTCTTCGCTGGCCTTCTTCTCCTGCACCGGCCCGGAATCCTTGCCCTTGGCCTCGACGTCGCGGTCGACGAACTCGATCACCGCTTGCGCGGCGCTGTCGCCGTAGCGGAAGCCGGCCTTGAGCACGCGGGTGTAGCCGCCCTTGCGGTCCTTGTAACGGGGACCGATCACGTCGAACAATTTCTTGACCATCGGAATGTCGCGCATTTCCGAGATCGCCTGCCGGCGCGCGGCCAGACCGCCCTTCTTGGCGAGCGTGACCAGTTTTTCCACGATCGGGCGAAGCTCCTTCGCCTTCGGCAGCGTGGTGACGACCTGCTCGTGCTTGATCAGCGCGGCCGCCATGTTGGCGAACATGGACGTGCGATGCGCAGAATGCCTGCCGAGCTTGCGGTGAACTTTTCCGTGACGCATCGCCTGTTCCTCTTAGTAGTGGTCTTCGAAGCGCTTGGCCAGCTCTTCGATGTTCTCCGGCGGCCAGCCCGGCACTTCCATGCCGAGATGCAGGCCCATCTGCGCCAGCACTTCCTTGATCTCGTTGAGCGACTTGCGGCCGAAGTTCGGCGTGCGCAGCATCTCGGCTTCGGTCTTCTGCACCAGGTCGCCGATATAGACGATGTTGTCGTTCTTGAGACAGTTGGCCGAGCGCACCGACAGTTCGAGTTCGTCCACCTTCTTGAGGAAGGCCGGATTGAACGCGAGATCCGGAATGGTCTCGGCCGTGGTCTCCTTGCGCGGCTCCTCGAAATTCACGAACACGTTGAGCTGGTCCTGCAGGATGCGCGCCGCGTAAGCGAGCGAATCCTCGGGCGTGACCGCGCCGTTGGTCTCGATGGTCATGGTGAGTTTGTCGTAGTCGAGGATCTGGCCCTCGCGGGTGTTCTCGACCTTGTAGGAGACCTTGCGCACCGGCGAATACAGGCTGTCGACCGGGATCAGGCCGATCGGCGCGTCCTCGGGGCGGTTGCGCTCGGCCGGCACGTAACCCTTGCCGGTGTTGACGGTGAACTCCATGCGGATTTCGGCGCCCTCGTCGAGCGTGCATAGCACGAGGTCGGGATTGAGCACGACCACGTCGCCGACGGTCTGAATCTCGCCGGCGGTGACGGTGCCCGGGCCCTGCTTCTTCACCACCATGCGCTTGGGACCCTCGCCCTGCATCTTGATGGCGATGTCCTTGATGTTGAGCACAATGTCGGTGACGTCCTCGCGCACGCCGGCGATCGAGGAGAATTCGTGCAGCACGCCGTCGATGTGCACCGACTGCACCGCGGCGCCCTGCAGCGAGGACAGCAGAATGCGGCGCAGCGCATTGCCCAGCGTCACGCCGAAGCCGCGTTCGAGCGGTTCGGCGACGACGGTGGCGGTCCGCGCGGCGTCGTTACCGGCGGTCACTTGCAGCTTGTTCGGCCTGATCAATTCCTGCCAATTTTTTTGGATCACGTCATTCACCTGTTGAGCGGCGCGAGGCTTTCCCCGCGCATCCCACCCGCCGTGTGGGGAAATTTCGGCGGCAGCGGACGCTTGTCACGTCCGCCAGAAACGAAAATCAAACGCGACGACGCTTACGCGGCCGGCAACCGTTATGCGGGATCGTGGTCACGTCGCGGATCGAAGTGATGGTAAAGCCCTGCGCCTGCAAAGCGCGCAGCGCCGATTCACGGCCCGATCCCGGGCCCGACACTTCGACTTCGAGGGTTTTCATGCCGTGCTCCTGCGCCTTCTTGGCGGCGTCTTCGGCGGCGACCTGCGCGGCGTAGGGCGTCGATTTGCGCGAGCCCTTGAACCCCATCGTGCCCGACGACGACCAGGCAATGGTATTGCCCTGCGCATCGGTGATGGTGATCATGGTATTGTTGAACGACGCAGCGACATGCGCCACGCCCGACGCGATGTTCTTGCGTTCGCGCCGGCGTACGCGGGTGGCTTCCTTACCCATTCTCAATCCCTTTGCAGCCCGCTGCCATCAGGCGCGGGCAATCCCTGTCGTCACTGCGGTGTCGGTGTCTTTTTCTTGCCGGCGATGGTCTTGGCCGGACCCTTGCGGGTGCGCGCATTGGTATGGGTGCGCTGGCCGCGCACCGGCAGACCCTTGCGGTGGCGCAGGCCCCGGTAGCAGCCGAGATCCATCAGCCGCTTGATATTCATCGCCACTTCGCGGCGCAGGTCGCCCTCGACCATGTAGTCGCGGTCGATCATTTCGCGAATCTGCAGCACTTCGGCGTCGGTCAATTGCGACACCCGCCGCTCCTGCGGCAGGTTAACCTTCTCCATGATTTCATGGGCTTTCTTTTGCCCAATGCAATGGATGTACTGCAGCGCGATCACGACGCGCTTGTTGGTGGGCAAGTTCACGCCCGCGATACGAGCCACGGATGGTCTCTCCTGTTATCGTCCGGCCGCGTGCAACGCGCCGAATCTTTGTGTCCCTGGAAGGGGATAGCGCAAAGCGTAACACGACACCTGTCCCCGGTTTTCTGGGGCCCGGCATCGCGTCAAACTTCTGAATATGCAGCTTATTAAGGGATTCATCGTGCCTTCGTCAACCTCCGCCGGGTAGGCGATTTGCGCTGTCCAGCCTTGTTTTTGGCGCGGGCCGGACGGCTGGGCTTTCGCCCCGATTTACGGGCTTTCGACCCGGCTGGGCGGCCCCGGCGGGTAGCGACCCGGCGGACCCGTTTACCCCGCCCCTTGGCGGGCTTGGTCTTACCTTTGACCTTGGCTTTAGCCTTGCGGCGGGCCGGCTTGGCCTTGCGCGTGGTGGCGGGGCTCAGGATGCGGTCAATGGCGGCGGTAACGGTATCGATCGGCGCCATGCCGTCCACGCTCTTGAGCTGACCCAAACCGGCGTAGTAGTCGGCGAGCGGCGCGGTCTGCGCCCGGTAGGCCGCCAGGCGGCCCTTGAGCACTTCCGGATTGTCGTCGGCGCGCAGCTTCTCGCCGCGCGCGGTCATTTCGGCCACCCGGGTCTCGATGCGCTTGAGCAGGATGCCTTCGTCGACCTTCAGCTCGATGACGCCATCGAGCTTGAGGCCGCGCTCGGCCAGCAGGCGGTCGAGCGCCTGCGCCTGCGGCACCGTGCGCGGAAAGCCGTCGAGCACGAAGCCGCGCCTGGCGTCGGGCTGATCGATTTGGTCGGCGACGATCGCCACCACCACCTCATCGGGAACCAGTTGCCCGGCATCCATGATGCTTTTGGCGCGCAGGCCGACCGGCGTACCGGCGGCGACCGCGGCGCGCAGCATGTCGCCGGTGGAAAGTTGAACGATGCCGTGTTTGGCGACCAGGCGCTGCGCTTGCGTGCCCTTCCCCGCTCCCGGCGGGCCGAGCAGGATCAGTCTCATCGATTGCGCCCCCGCAACTTCGACCGCTTGATCAGGCCTTCATACTGGTGCGCCAGCAGGTAGCCCTGGATCTGCGCAACCGTATCCATGGTGACGCTGACCACGATCAGCAGCGAGGTGCCGCCGAAATAGAACGGCACCGCGGCATAAGAGATCAGGATTTCCGGGATCAGGCAGACGATGGCGAGATAGAGCGCGCCGATCACGGTGATGCGCGAGAGCACGTAGTCGATATATTCCGCCGTGCGCTCGCCCGGCCTGATGCCCGGAATGAAGCCGCCGTGCTTTTTCAGGTTATCGGCGGTCTCGGTCGGGTTGAACACGATCGCGGTGTAGAAGAACGCGAAGAACACGATCAGCCCGATGTAAAGGATCAGGAACAGCGGCCGGCCATGGCTGAGCAGCGTGGTGATCGTGGTGAACCAGCCTGGTCCCGAGCCCGCGTTGAAATTCGCGACCGTGGTCGGCAGCAGCAGCAGCGAGGAGGCGAAGATCGGCGGGATCACGCCCGAAGTGTTGAGCTTGAGCGGCAGATGCGAGGATTGGCCCTCGAACATGCGGTTGCCGACCTGGCGCTTGGGATACTGGATCAGCAAGCGGCGCTGCGCGCGCTCCATGAACACGATGAAGGCGATGACGGCGGTCGCCATCACGATAACGGCGAGGATCAGGCCGGTGGACAGCGCGCCCTGGCGGCCGAGTTCCAGCGTGCCGGCGATCGCCGACGGCAACTGCGCCACGATGCCGGCCAGGATGATCAGCGAGATGCCGTTGCCGATGCCGCGCGAGGTGATCTGCTCGCCCAGCCACATCAGGAACATGGTGCCGCCAGTGAGCGTGATCGTGGTGGAAATCAGAAAGAATATCCCGGGCTCGCTGACCACGCTGCCGGTACCTTGCAGCCCAATGCCGATGCCGTAGGACTGGAACGCTGCCAGCGCCACCGTGAGATAGCGGGTGTACTGGTTCATGATCTTGCGGCCCGACTCGCCTTCCTTCTTGAGCGCTTCGAGCGTGGGCGAGACCGTCGTCATCAACTGGATGATGATCGAGGCCGAGATGTAGGGCATGATGTTGAGCGCGAAGATCGCCATCCGGTGGATGCCGCCGCCGGAGAACATGTTGAACATGCCGAGAATGCCGCCGGCCTGGGTGTTGAAGATCTGCTCCCAGGCGGCCGGATCGATGCCGGGCAGCGGGATATAGGTGCCCAGGCGATAGACCAGCAACGCGCCGACCGTGAAATAGATGCGCTTCTTGAGCTCTTCGGCCTTGGCGAGCGCCGAGAAGTTGAGATTGGCCGCCAGTTGTTCCGCTGCCGAAACCATCAATCGCTCCTGCCGCCGCGCCCCGTCCCGCTCCACCCCGCCGTAGCGGGCCGCCTTCAGAAAACCCTAGATAGGCAATGCACCGCAAACTTGCAGCGGGTGGCGAACGAGCCGCCCGCGCGGCCGCATCACTCGGCCGGTTTTTGCTCGCCTTCGGCCGCTTCCGGCTTGGACTCTTTGGGCTTGCCGCCCTTCGGCTTATCGCCGCCTTTGGCCGCTTCCAGCGCCATGCGTTTGTTCTTGCCTTTCGGCTCGGCGTCCACTTCCTTCGCCGGAGCGAGGATTTTCACGCTGCCGCCGGCCTTCTCGACCGCCGCGACAGCGGATTTCGACGCCCGGTAGACCGCGAAATCGACCTTGCTCTTGAGTTCGCCGTCGCCCAGCAGCTTCACGCCGCCCTTGGCGCGCCGCATCAGGCCGGCCTTGACCATGGCCGCGGCATCGATTGGATTTTTGGTATCGATGAGCCCGGCATCGATCGCCGCCTGCACCTTGCCGATATTGGTCTCGTTGAGCCGGACCGCGAACGACGTGTTGCGGAAGCCGCGCTTG
>Ga0265337_1000826_pt1 | contig 16261 bp, 12 predicted proteins | sample 42122metaG_FD_192441 | JGI IMG/M metagenome (GOLD analysis project Ga0265337, IMG submission 192441) | Rhizosphere microbial communities from Carex aquatilis grown in University of Washington, Seatle, WA, United States - 4-21-22 metaG | ecosystem: Host-associated > Plants > Roots > Rhizosphere >... | reverse complement strand
CCGCTGGTGGAGCTTTCCTCCATGCGCGTGCACTCCTTTTCGGTGGGCGTGTGGACGGGAATCCTGTTCCGGATGGCGGTCGGCGCCACTCCGGTGCTCCTGCCTTTGATGTTCCAGCGCGGCTTCGGGATGACCGCCTTTGCGGCCGGTGTGCTGACACTCGGTTATGCCATCGGCAATATCGGCATGAAGCCGCTCACCACGCCGATCCTCAGGCGCTTCGGCTTTCGCGCGACCCTTGCGGTGGACACGGTGCTGTCCAGCGTTTGCATCCTGCTGTGCGGGTTCGTCTCGGCCTCCACGCCGCAATGGCTGACCACCGCGCTGCTGATCCTGACCGGCGGATTCCGTTCGCTGGGACTGACGGGCCTTTTCACGCTCCCCTTCGTCGATGTGTCGCCCGCGCAACGCACGGCCGCCAACACCCTTTCCAACATCACCTGGCAGGTGGGGATCGGCTTGGGCGTGGCCTTCGGATCGATCGCGCTTCAGGCTTCGCTGTTGTTGCGTGGAGCCGATGCGGACGCGTTGACCGCGTTCGACTTCCGCTTCGCGTTCGTCGCCGTCGCGATCATTGGGGCGCTGTCGCTGCCGGGCTTCATAAGCCTTTCCCCGCATGTGGGTGCGGAGGTCAGCGGCCATCGCGCGCGCCCCCCTGGGGAAGCCCGCCGGAACTGAGCTACGGGAGGGCTGCGCTCACCAGCTTATGCCGCCCGCCCTGTTTGCTTCCGGAGGCGCAGGCGCCGACGAATCGGCGCCCTGCCAAGTCCATTCCTCGCCCGACATCTCCTTCAGCTTGGGGACGGCGTTGCGCGCCAGCGACCAGGCTTCCTGCGGATTGCGCGCCAGCCGGCAAAGCGGAGAATCGCGTGTCCAGGTCTCGTAGAAATCCCAGTTCTTTCCCGAATCATTGTTGAGAAAGACATGCGGGATTCCAAGAAGCAGGCAAAAAATATGTCCGTGGAGACGATCGGTGATCACCACGCGCCCGAGCGATAGAACAAAAAGCCCGCGCGTCAGGGACGCGAGCGCGCGTTGATCGAAACTGAGCCGCTGATAGGCGATGCGCGCGTCCTCGTTTTCGAACACCAGCGAATACCAGTCGGTGAGGCACACGGTGGGCGGCCTCTCCTTCACCACGATGTTGATCTCCACGCCATCGGGAAAGGAGGGCAGCAGCAATTTCGCCGCCGATTGGGAGGCCAGCCGCGCCGCCACCTCCGTCTGGTCGCCGACGCGCTCCTGATCGGTGCGCGCGATCCACACGATGTCGTAGAGCGGGTCGCAAAGCCGCTTCTGGGGACCCAGCATGAGCGCCATGTCGGGCGCCATTTCGATGTGCGCGATGTCTCCGAAATAGCGGGAGAGAACATGTTTCGCGATCAGCCCGCGCGCGAACAATGTGACGTCCGGATGCCGGGACACGGCATTCGCCGTGCCCTGCAGGTATTCATTGTCCAGAAAGGTGACCTGCTGCGGGAACATGATCACTTTGTTCTGGGGGAAATCGTTCAGCACTCTCAGCCGGAATTCGTGATACAGCGGATACCGGTCGCCGAAATTTCCCCCGCCATGCAGCATGATCGTGCCGTTGCCGATCTTGGCGGCCATCGCATCGCGATCGTAGGTCTGGGCCGAACATTCATAGGCGACCGGAATGCCGAGTTCCGAAAGCAGTCTTTTCTCGCCGAGCCAGATCGCGTGATCTCCGCAGTTGGCGGAATCCGGGAAATCGACCAGCGCCAGGCTTTTGTCCCGAGGGATGGTGGGCGCGAAGATGTCGCGCAATTGCTGCATATAAAGGCCGAGAAGGTCCTTGGTCGCCATGCGTCGTACACGCCTCGTTGCTCCCCCGCCTCCCCCTTGGCCGGAGTTGCGCGAATCCTCGGGGTGCGCCCGAAAAGGCCCCCGTTCGCGCCAATGCTGACCCCGCCGCTCCGGCCCCTCGCGCCAAGCCGGTCCGGCATAACGTCGCCAAGAACATTTGGCGCCGTTACAGATACATTGTCTTACCGGCAGCTTCGGCCCTTGCAAGCGAATTTCGCGAAATCGGCCGGGGAGATGTACTGGACCATGCGTTTGACGCTTCCGCCGCATCAAGCGACACTTGCCAAACGCCCGGCGAAAAGCCCAAAACCCCTCAAGCTCCCTTCTCTTCGCAAGGAACCGTGACTTGGACTCCACAAATGCCGTGACCTCGCGTCCGTCGCTTGCACAGTTTGAACGCCTGGTTGCCCGGCGCGACCACCCGGCAGCGCTGCAGCTCCTGTCGGCCATCCTCCATGCGATGGACGAACGCTATGGCCGGCTGGACAATGTCGATCTCGGCTATCTCGCCTCGATCACCGATGACGACGAGATCGCGCTTGTCTTCTGCACCCGGTTTGCCGCCGCGCTCGGACGGCTTCTGACCGATACGGGATTTTCCTTAAGTGCAGCTGATTACGAAAAATTGCTGCTGCACCACCGCTGGATCGATCTGGTCTTTTCGCTGAGCGGGTTCCGTATTTCCGATTCCTTCTTCCATGTTTTGGGAGCCGGCGCCGGCGCCAATCAGATGACCTTCGAAGGCGAGAATTTTCTCCGCCTTCTTCTTCTGCTGTCGCTGAATTCGCGCATCGGGGTCGATTTCGAGCAATTCTGGCGGGCGAACCCGGTGGGGGCGGCCCTTGCCTTCCTGCAATATATCAGTTCGCGTTATGTATTCTCGTCGCGCGCCTTCGAATTCCGCGAGCGGCTGCTGGAATGGCTTCCGGACCGGCTTTCGGACGTCAAGTTCGGGAGCATGACGCTGGCGCGTCTGCCGGAAATCTACATGCATTGCAGCTACGCGGTGTCGCCCAGGAAGCACGCCATCAAGCGCCCCCTGATGGTGCAGATGCGCCAGGCGTGCCTGGATGCTGGCTGCGTCGAATCGGAGGCCACCCTCGAGGAGCGCCGCGGCGAGCGCCCGACCATCGTGGTCGTCGCCGAGCATCTGCTACCCGGACATGCCGTGTTCCGCACGCATTCCAAAGCGGTCAAATCCTTGCGCGAACGCTTCCATGTCGCGGGTCTGATCTATCCGGATCCCACGGGCTCGGAGGTCGCGGATTTCTTCGACGAAGTCATCCCCGCCGCGTCGGGCGAATTCATGCAAGGCATTCGCGTCATGTCGGAAGCGATTTCGGCGCGCAAGCCCGCGCTCGTCTTCTACCTGGGCGTCGGCATGGTGCCCCATGTGATTGCGCTTGCCTCGCTGAGACTGGCGCCCGTCCAATGTGTTTCGTTCGGCCACACGGCGACGACCATGAGCGCGGCGATGGATTATTTCATCCTGCCGGAAGATTTTGTCGGCTCCGAGGACACGTTTTCGGAAAAAGTCCTGGGACTGCCGCGCGCGGCGATGCCGTTCGCGCCGCGCCCCTTTACGCCGATGCCGCGCCCGCTTCCGGATGGGACCGTGCGCGTCGCCATTCCCGCCTCCACCATGAAGCTCAATCCGCTTCTGTTCGACGCGCTCGCCCGCATCGCCAGAGAGGTGAGAACGCCGACCGAATTCCAGTTCTTTCCGCTGGCCGGCACGGGCTTGCCCTATGTCGAGCTCGCCCGCGTGGTCAAATCGCGAATTCCCGGAGCGAAGGTTTTTCCCGAAGCCCCCCATGACACCTATATGGAGCGGCTGTCGCGCTGCGACATGTTCCTGTGCCCGTTCCCCTATGGGAACATGAACAGCATCGTGGATTCCTTCCGGCTGGGACTCCCGGGTATCTGCCTCGACGGACCCGAGGCGCATGCCCACGCCGATGTCGCGATCTTCGCCCGGATCGGTCTGCCGCCCGAACTCGCCGCCAAGACGGCGGACGAGTATGTGGCGGCCACCGTTCGCATGATCGACGATGCCGGCTGGCGCGCTCATTGCTCCGATATCGTCCAGCACGCCGACCTCGACGCCGCCTTCTTCTCCGGCGACGCGCGTATCTTTTCCCAGGCGATTGCCGCTCTGATCTGGCCTTCGGTGCAGGCAAAGACAAGCGTCCCGGCCCATGCCTGAGGTTGCTTGATGGAAGCCCTGTTTATCGGACAAACCTATATCGATGTGACGTTCCTGACGGACCACATTCCGACCGGCGATGAAAAGGGCGTCGCTCGCGATTATTCGGTCTCGTTCGGCGGCAATGCCGTCACGGCGGCGTTTTGCTGCGCCAAGCTCGGAACCCGTCCCGATTTGCTGACGTCGGTCGCCGACGATTGGCTCGGCCGCATGTTCCTCGACATGGCCGCGAAATATCAGGTGTCGGTGACGGCGCGCAAAGTCAAACGCTCCTCGCTCTCGTTTGTCATGCCGAACGACGGGAAGCGCGCCATCCTGCGCCTGCGCGACGACGATTACGTCCATCCCTTCCCGCCGCTCAATCTTACCGGCTGCCGCGCGCTTCATCTCGACGGGCACATGACCGATGCGGCGCTGTATTACGCGAAGGCCTGCCGGGAGGCGGGCATCTTCACCTCGCTCGATGGCGGCGGCGTCCGCAGCAACAGCATGGAGGTGCTTTCCTTCATCGATGCGGCGGTGCTGTCGGAACGCTTCTGCGAGCAATTGGAGATTTCGGCCGAGGCCTCTCTCGACCTGCTCAAGCAAAAGGGCTGCAAAATCGGCGGCGTCACCATGGGCGAAAAGGGCCTCCTCTGGTACGACGAAAAGGGCGAGGTCGCGATGATGCCGGCGCTTGCCGTGCCGAAAGCGGAAATCGTCGACACCAATGGTGCGGGCGATGTCTTTCACGGGGCTTATGTGTATTTCCATATGATGCATCCCGAGGCCGCCTGGGATGCACATTTCCGCTTTGCTCGCGCGGCGTCCGCGCACGCGATCCGCTATCTCGGCAACGAGGCGCGGCTTCCTTCCCTCGCCGAGGTCGAAGAGACGGAAAGGCAATATCCTCCGGCGAAAATCGCCGCGGAGTAGAACGTTCCTATCGATCGAACTCGGGCTGCGCAGGACGAGAAATATCCGAGGGTTTCCGGTCCCGCCCCAGCCTGCCGGCATTGTTTCTCGCTGACAGCAAGCCGTTGCGGGACTCTACGGCTCTCGCTTCGGCCTCGCCCCTTTGTTCCTCCGACGGGGCATCCTTGAAAATGCCCGCGCCCTCGGCTCGCATCGTCATTGCGCGAATGAGGACGTCCCGATCCGTCCCGCTTTCGTTTGCAAAAACCGAACGCGGCGTGCCGACGAAGGGTGCGGGGCGGTCCACGGTCCGAGCGCCTTCGGCGGGCTGGAACGCGCTTGAAGGACGGCCTTTGAATGCCGCCCAGAGCCGCGCCACCCGCGCTTCCACCCGCGATACGACGAGGCTGACGCTCTGGCTCACGATAGCGTCGATGAATTTCGCGACCTCGGCCGATGAATCCGGGCCGACGAGAGAAACGATATTTTCGACGAGGATGCCGCGAATGGCGGCACGCGCGGCTACCGCATCCGCCGCCGCGTCCGCAACTTTTCGGCGATATCGATCGAGGCTATCCGGATCGGGCGGGTCGCCACCCTTGAGCACATAGCGGGAAACCGGGTCGGCGTCCGTCGCGACGTCGTAAATCCATGCTGGATCGACGGGACGAGATGCGTCCTGGACGTTGCCGCGCGCGGCGGCATCCTGGCGCACCATCTCCCCCGCCAGCCACCCATTGAAAAGGTTTTCGCAATTGTTGCCGGTCAAGGTCCTGTTCAGACGCCCGAACGGGTCAGCCGAAATCTTCTTGAAACCGCGCTCATAGGCATCCAGCGTTTCCCTGCATCTTGCGTTTCCCGCATCGAACAGCGCACGCAGATCGGCCCCGAGGTCCGCCTCGCTTTCGCTGGTGTCCATCGCCGACCAGTCCGCGGTGATCCAGTGAAGGACGGCGGTATCCTGACGCGCCTCGCCGGTCTTACGAAGGTCTCCCAGGATCGCAGCCCTGATGGGAGCGATGTGCTGCTCATAAAGGACGGGTGCGCGATCGGCCGTGACGAACGTGAAGCTCGTCGCGAAGGCGAGCACGCCAAGCACACGGGCAGCGATTTTTCGCGCCCGCGCCGCCACCGCAATCGGCCGCGCCGAGTGAAACACAAGGGAAGCGGCGCACAATGCAAGGGCGGCAAGCGTGACGTGCCTCAGCGACAGAACCGCTTTTGCCTGCGCCATCGAATGGGCGATTGCGTATTCCCAGTGCGCGACCTGATCGGCGCTGATCCAATCCCGCCAGAAATTGAGCCCGATCTGAACGGTCATCACCAGCGCGCCCGCCAGCATGCACGCGCGCGCCATCTGTGAGAAATCGCCGAACGCGCCGGACGCGATTCGCCGGATGGCGCTTTGGCGCTCCTCGGGAATGCGGCGGAACCGCCGGTCCTTTACGGCCGGCCCGGACACACGCTCCAGCGTGATCCAATGCTTCACGATATAGAACAGTGCCGCCGCCGCGCCCGCTGCCAGCGTGTAACCCCCAACCGGTCCTTGAAACGGGGCAAGCGCGATCAGGGCGATCAGGCCGAAGAGGCTGAATATCCCGGCCCGAATACGCGGTTGCGATGATGCTGTCGCCTGTGGTGGCATGGTGGCTGCCCCCGGCTACAATAAGTAGCCGAACTTCAGGAGCGCTTCCACTTGGGCATGGCCGGGCAGGCGGGACCGGTCAGGCGAGGCGAACTACTCGCCCGGCACCGGATGGGCCTGGAGTGCGGCGACGCGGGCGCGCACGCGCGAGAAATCCTTGGCGATCAGGATGTAGAACGTCGGCACCACGAACAGCGTGAACAGCGTGCCGATCGAGATCCCGCTGAAGATCACCAGCCCCATCGCGAAGCGCGCCACCGCGCCAGCGCCTGTGGAGAGCAGCAGCGGCACCACGCCCAGCACCATCGCCGCGGTGGTCATCAGGATAGGCCGGAGCCGGATGCCGGCCGCGAGTTCGACCGCGTCACGCTTGGCATGGCCTTCGCGCTGCAGGCGGTTCGCCACATCGACGATCAGAATCCCGTGCTTGCTGATGAGGCCCATCAGCGTCACGATTCCGACGAGTGTGTAGATGTTCAGAGTCGCCCCGCCGAATTGCATCACGTTCGGATAGAAGACGCGCAATCCTCCCACGATATGCATCGCCACCATCGCGCCGGCAATCGACATCGGTACCGAGATCAGGATGATGAAGGGATCGCGGAAGCTTTCGAACAAAGCCGCCAGCACCAGGAAGATGATCACCGCGGCGAAGAACAGCAGGGTCAGGAAGCCGCTCGATTCCTGCATGTATTGCCGCGAGGTGCCGGCATAATCGATGATGTAGCCCTGCGGCAGCGTGCGGGAGGCGACCTGCTGCAGATAGGTGAGCGCATCGCCCTGCGTCATGCCGAAGCCCGGCGCGAGATTGATCGTTGCGGCATTGAGCTGCTGAAAGTGCGAAAGCGATTCCGGCGTGGTCTGGGTGGTGATCTTGGCGACCGTGGACAGCGGCACCAGCGACCCGTTCGGCGACCGGATGTAGTAATTGAGAATCTGGTCCGCGTTGAGGCGGAAGGGCTGATCGGCCTGGGCCATCACCCGATAGGAGCGGCCCTCCATACTGAAATAATTGACATAGCCGCCGCCCAGCATCGCGGCCAGCGCGTTGCCGATATCGCTCATCGAAAGGCCCATCACGGCCGCCTTGTCGCGGTCGATGTCGACCGTGACCTGGGGCCGGTCGATCTTGAGATCGGGTTCGGCAAAAAAGAACTTCTTGCTGTCGCGGACCTCGGTCATGAATTTCTGCACCGCCTCGTTCAGGCGGTCGAAGGATTCGGTCGTGCTGATGACGAACTGCACCGGCGCGCCGAAGCTCGACGGCAGCGGCGGAGGCTGGGACACGAAGAAATCGTTGAAGGGCGGGAATTGCACCAGCTGGTTCTGCACGTCCTGCTGCACTTCAACCGAATTTTCTGCCCGCGCGTCCCACGGCTTCAGCGCAAAGAATTTCATCAGCCGGTTGGGCGAATCCATCTGGAAGAGGAAATCGATGTTCGGATTTGTCTTCATCTTGTTGTAGACGGCGGCGGAGAACTCGCTGTACTGCGTCACCGAAGCGGTCGGCGAACCCGGGCCGAAGGCGAAGATGAAGCCCTGGTCCTCCTGCGGCGCAAGCTCCTGCTGGGTCGTCATCCATAACGCGGACGTTCCGACGATCACGATCACCGCAAACGCGACCGTCACCGGGATGTAGTTCAGCACCCCGTTCAGGCGGCGGCTGTAGAAACGGTGCAGCCCGTCGAAGCGTTTGTCGATGAAACGCGTAATGGCCGCCTGGATGCCGCGGTCCTGCTCGCCGTGCGGCTTGAGCAGTTTCGAGCACATCATGGGCGATAGCGTCAGCGCGACGATGGTCGAAATGATGATCGTGCCGACCAGCGTGAAGGCGAATTCGATGAACAGCGCGCCCGTCAGCCCGCCCTGGAAAGCGATGGGCAGAAAGACCGCGATCAGGACGGCCGTCATCGCGATGATGGGGCCGCCCAATTCCCGCGCCGCCTGGAGTGCCGCATCGAAGGGGCGTGCGCCTTCGTTGATGTGGCGGTGCACGTTCTCCACCACGATGATCGCGTCGTCGACCACCAGGCCGATGGCCAGAACCATGGCGAGGAGCGACAGCAGATTGATCGAGAATCCCAGCACCAGCATGATCATGAAGGCGCCGATCAGCGAAAGCGGAATCGCGACGATGGGAATCATCACCGTGCGGATCGAACCCAGGAACAGGAATACCACCAGCATCACGATTAGCAGGGTCTGGACGATGGTGCTTTCCACCTCGCTGATGGCGGTATCCACGAATTGCGAGGCGTCGTAGAGGATCGCGCCCTCCAACCCTTGGGGAAGCTGCGACTGAATCTGCGGGAAGACCGTATGGACCTGCTTCATCACGTCGAGCAGGTTTGCGTCTGGGGCGATGTCGATCGACAACGCGATGGAACTTTGGCCGTTGTAGGAAATATTGGTGTTGTAGTCCTCCGCGCCCAGCACGACGGTGGACACATCCGAAAGCCGCACGACCGCGCCATTGGCCTGCTTGACGACAAGGTTGCGGAATTCATCCAGCGAATGCAGCCCGGTCGAGGCCACCAGGTTCACCTGGACCATCTGGCCCTTGGTGGCGCCGAGCCCCGAAATATAGTCGTTGTTGGCGAGCGCCTGGTTGATGTCCGCCGCCGTCAGGCCGTAGGCGGCAAGCTTCGAGGGATCGAGCCACGCACGAAGCGCGAAATTCCGCGCCCCGAACAGGTTCACCGTCTGAACGCCGGGCACCGCCTGGAGCTTGGGCTGCACCACGCGCACGAGGTAATCGGTGATCTGGTTGGGCTCCAGCACGCTGGAGCGGAAGCCGAGATACATCGCCGAGATCGCCTGGCCGACCTGAACCTGCAGGACGGGCGGCTGCGTCTGCGGCGGCAGCCGGTTCAGCACCGAGCTGATCTTGCTGGTGATCTCCGTCACCGCGCGGTTGTAGTCGTAGTTCAGCCGCAGATTCACGGTGATGGTCGAAAGGCTGTTGGTGCTCGCCGAGGTGATGTAGTCGATGCCGTTGGCCTGGGCGATCGCGTTTTCGAGCGGCTGGGTGATGAAGCCCGCCACCACGTCGGGATCGGCGCCGTAATAGGCCGTGGTCACGGTGACGACGGCGTTCTCGGTGCGGGGATATTGCCGGACGGGCAGCGACAGGAGCGCGCGCAGGCCGAGCACGAGAATGAGGAGGCTGACGACTGTCGCCAGCACCGGCTTCTTGACGAAAAGATCGGTGAATCCCATGGACCTTTCCGCCTATTGCTCGTGCGGCTGAGGGTTGGACTCGTTGGCCGGCAGGACCGCGTTGTTGACAAGAACAGGCGCCCCGTTCTGCAGCTTCGTCTGCCCGGTGCTGACCACGACGTCGCCTTCCTTCAGCCCCGCGAGCACCGCGATCTGGTCGCCGCGCGTGGTGCCCGTGGTCACAACGGTCTGCTGCGCGATGAGCGACTCCTTGCCGGTCTTCGCGTCTTTGCCGTCCTTCACCAGGAAGACCATGTTGCCGTAGGGATTGAAGGTGATGGCCGTCTGCGGCAGCGTGATGTAGCGCTGGGGCGTGCCCGTCATGATTTCGACATTGGCGAACATGCCGGGCAGCAATTTCCGCTGCGCGTTGGGCAGCGTCGCCCTGACCGCGACATTGCGCGTTGCCGGATCGACCTTGGGGTCGATGGTGGTGATTTTGCCGGCAAACGGCGTACCGGGATAGGAATCCACCTTCACGTTGACGGCCTGCCCGACCTTGATCTGGTCGAGCTGCTGCTGCGGAATGTAGAAATCGAGGAAGATCGGGTCGAGCACCTGCAGGGTGACGACCGCGGTCCCCGGCGTCAGATACTGGCCGGTATTGATCCAGCGGATGCCGAGATGGCCCGCGAAGGGCGCCCGCAGCGTCTTCTTGGACAGCAGCGCCCGCTGTTCGGCGACCTGAGCCTCATAGGATTTGAGATTGGCTGCCGTCACATCGAATTGCGCCTGGCTGATGAGCTGGCGTTGAAGCTGTGCCTGATCGCGATTGTAATTGGTCTGCGCGAGGTCGCGCGACGCCTCGAGCGTGTGCAGTTTGGCGACATCGTCGTCATCGATGAGCCGGACGATCGGCTCACCGGCCTTCACATCGCCGCCGGAATCGAAATTGACCTCCGCCACAACACCGGGCAGTTCCACGGACAGGTCCGCGCCGCGCACGGGCTTGAGCGATCCGACCACCTGGATGGTTGGCTGCCACTGATCGAAGCGCGCGATCGTGGTCGACACCGAAGCGGGGGGCGGCGAGGGGAAGCCCTTGGCCGTGAAGGCGACGATGGGAAACGCGAAGATCGCGCCGAACAGCACCACCGCTGCGACCACGACAAGGATCATCCACAGCCACAAGCGTCTCTTGCGCGGAGGCCGCTCTTCCACCATCAGCTCGGGACGTTCTGGTTTGTTCATGGAAGTCTCGCGATGCCCGTCGGGTCGTGAAATTCCGGAATATCGTCGCGGTTCCACCAGCCGCCGCCGAGCGCCTGAAACAAGGCTACGGTGTCTGCGAAGCGATTGGCCTGTGCCACCACCAGAGCGATACGCGCCTGCTGATAGACGCGCTGCGCGTCCAGCAGTGACAAATAAGCGATGGCGCCGGCCTGGAAACGCTCCTGGGTGATGTCGAGCGACTGTTGGGCGGTCTGCTCGGCATAGAGCTGGGTCTTGACCGTCTCCGCGTCGAGCTGCAGCGCGGCGAGCACATTGGCCACATTGGCGAACGCGTTCAGCACCACGCCGCGATATTGCGCGGCCGCACGGTCGAACGAATCATAGGCTGCGCGTTCCTGGGCCCGGAGCGTGCCGCCGCGAAAGATCGGCGCCGTCAGCCCGGTCGCAAGCGACCAGGCGGTGTTGGGATTGCCGAAAAACGTGCCCACGACATTGGTGCTGTCGCTGAGGCTCCCGGTGACGGTGAAGGCCGGAAACAGATTGGCCGTCGCGACGCCGATTTGCGCACTCGCCTGATGCAGGGAGGCTTCGGAGGCGCGGATATCCGGCCGCTGCTCGACCAGCTTGGAAGGCAGGCTGAGCGGCAGATCGGACGGCAAGGCCAGATCGGCAAGCTGGATATCGGGGATTTGCGCCTGAGAGGGCAAACGGCCGGTCAGGATGGCAATCGTATTGCGTACCTGTTCAAGCTGCTTCTGCACCGGGGGAAGGGTCGCCTGGGTAGCCGCCAATTGCGATTGCTGCGCCAGCACGTCGCCGCGCGCGACCGCGCCGAGTTCGAATTGCTGATTCAGCAGGTCCAGCTCCTGGGCCTGCGCGGTGATGATGTACTGGGTGGCGGCGATCTGCGCCGACAATGCCGCTTCCTGGATGGCGGCCGTGATCACGTTCGAGGTCAGCGTGAGATAGGTCGCTTCCAGCTGAAACCGGGAATTCTCCTCCAGCGCCCCTGATGCTTCCACGGAGCGCTGAATGCCGCCGAAGACATCGGGGACATAGGAAACGGCGACGGATGCGTTGAACAGATCGAACGCGGGCGAGGTTGTCCTTCCGCCGGAGCTTTGCGCCTGACGCGATATTCCCCCGCTTCCGCTGACCTGCGGGAATAGGGAGCCTTCCTGCGCGATCAGGTTCTCATGCGCCTGCCGGAGCGCGGCCTGCGCCGCATCGATATCGGGGTTCGCCTTGAGCGCCTGTTCGACCAGATCGTTCAGGACGCCTGAACGGAACAGCGACCACCATTGGCCCGGTACGTCGCTGTCCTGAAGAAACCGCTGCGCGTCGCCGGCAATCGGGGTGTCCGCCGAGGCCGTCACCGGCGGCAGGGGATAGGACGTATAGCCCATCACCACCGGCGCCTGGGGCCGCTCGAAATTGGGTCCGAGTGTGCAGGACGCAAGCGCCACCGCTGCCACGGATGTCAAAAGAACCGAACAATAGGATTTAAGCACGCCCGCTGCCCCTCTAATTCCAATGCGTCCTATAGCCGAAAATCCTGTGCGCGCCGAACATATGCCTCGCCGGCGGATGTCCTTCGCAGGGATCGCACCCAAGGAGACAGGAAACGCATAATTCGGAAACTATCTAGTTCCCAATTCCCTGTCAACGTGTATGCTGCATTGCGAAAGCATAGAGGGCGTTTATCCCAAATTTGCCTTCTCGTAGGAACAAGGAACTCGATTGATGCGGGTAAAAGTTTCAACGTTAAGCCGCAGCGACGATGGCGGCATGGCGCTGAAGGAGGCTGACCCGCCTCGCGCGCGGCGGGGCCGGCCCTGCCAGATTGCCGAGCCGGAGCGCCGGGAGCGGCTTCTGGAGGCCGCCGAGACCTCGTTTCTGGATATGGGCTACGCCGCCGCCAGCATGGACGACATCGCGCACCGGGCGGGTATGTCGAAAAAGACGCTCTATCGCTTGTTCCAAACCAAGGAATCGCTGTTCGCCGCTGTGGTTGCCGCCCGCCGGGCCGTGCTCGAAGCGATGATCGCCGGCAATGATTGCGCGGGCGACAAGGACCCGGCCGAGGTCCTGTGCTGCTATCTGGGCAAGGTCGCCCGCTTCGTGCTGTCGCCGCGGCAAGCGGCGCTCTATCGCCTGGTGATCGCCGAATCGCTCCGGGCGCCGGAGCTTGCCCATGCGTTCTATCGGGAAGGTCCCTGCAAGGTGCGGGAAAGACTTGAAGCCTGGCTTTCCAGCCAGCATCGGGCCGGCTCGCTTCACGTCCCCGACGTCGAGCGCGACGCCGGCATGTTGTGCTCGATGGCGATTGCGGAACTGCAAATGCGGCTTCTGGTGGGCGAGTTGCGCATGCCCGAGCCGGAACTGATCGATGCCAATGTGGAGCGCGCGGTTAAGGTGTTCCTGGAGGGCGCGCGTCCCGCCGATTCGCCCAGGAAAAAAGCCGGACAGGACCTCACTTAGAGTCCTGTCCGGCCACGCGTCCGGCCCGCATGATTGCCGCTTTACGCCCGCGGCCGCAGGGCAGCGCGCTTTGCCTTTATTGCGTGACGGTGCCGCTCGAGCCGTTGATGGAGGCCTGGGCCGACGCATTGGCATTGCCCGTGCTTGCTGCCGAGGCGCGGTTCAACGCCACCGTGATTTGGCGTTCGTTGCGGTCGACGCGCGCCATCGCAGCGCGGTTCAACCCCTTTGCGGGAGTCGATTTGCTTTGCACGCTGGCGAGGAATGGCGCCCCCTGTCCGGTCCCGGTCGCAACATCGGCGCTCGCCGTCGACGCGCCCGGCGCCGTATTCGTGCCCGCGGTCTGCGCCAGCGCAGCCCCGGAGAGCCCGGCCGCACCGCACATCAGCACTGCGGCAAACGCCTTTTGGAATGTGCCTGCCATGTTGGTCTCCTTCATTGCCTCGATACTCACGCGCCGGAATGGCCGGCTCCAGGCCATGAGCGATTCCCGGCCGGTTGGCGTCCGGCTCTGGAGGGATCCGGTCTGACAACGACTCACAACGGCTGATGCCGCGGATTCTTTTCCGCAGGCTCGACGAAATAATTTTGACCGCGGACGGGAACTTGCGGCCCGCGCGCGAGTAGCGCCGCCCCGCTGCCGCTTTCCGGAGTTTAATCCGTATAAGGAATATACGTATAGAGAATGTTATTCAGCGGGCGCGCCAGCCCTGGCTGCGCGCCTGGCGTTCGGCGTCCGGGTCCAGCATTTGCCCGACGATCAGATTCTCCAGAATCTCCCGCACCGCCTGCGGCAGCGAAGCGGCCACCAGCGGGCCTCCTGCGCGATCTGCTGGCGCAACCGCCACCCCCGCGACGATGCGCCAGGCGCCGGCTTCCCGGCAGGCGATACCGGCAAATGCGCTCGCCGCATTTCCCCGTGTCTCGAAGCCGCGGCAGAAGGCGGCGTTCTTGCTCCAGAAGGAGGGCCCGACGCGCACCCCCGACGCGCGTCCGGCGCCTTCATCGCCGGAGAGCGCGGTCGAGAGCGCCTGTGCGAGCTCGCCCTGCGCAACCGGCGCACTCCCATCGCCGCGCAAATCCGTGCCGATGCCAAACGAGGCCGCCAGGAGAACGCCGAGCGCTATTCCGCACGCCATGGCGCCCGCCGGAATCCAGCTTGGCCCATGGCGGCCGGTCTTGGCTTGCGCCTGCTTGAGCCATTCGAAGACGGGCGAAGCGAGCGCCGACTTCAATGCCTTCTGGTCTTCCACATAGGCCGAAAGTTCGGGATCGCGCGCGATCGCTTCGGCAATCTCGCTCGCCTCAGTGGGCGCGAGCGTCCCTTGGATGAAGTCGTCGAGCTGATCGGGCGAAACGGTCATGCCCCATTATAGGGACGCCGTGCCCGCGGAGGGCGCAAAGATTTGTCGCGCACGCATGATATAAGCCCGGCTTCGAGAGATTCGGAAAGTTGCGGTCAGGAATGAGTGAGGTCGGCCTGATGCGGTGGCGCGGCTGGCGCCGGTCTTATTTGCTGCTCTTTGCAGCGGCCATGCTTGCGCTGATCGCAGTGGCATTTTGGGGCAGCACGGAATTTTCGATCCTCATCCTCGCGCTTCTCGCGATCGCCAGCCTTGGGCTTTATCTCGCGGCTCCCTTGGCGCCCAACACCGGAGAAGCGACGCGGCTCCAGCCGCTCACCGAGGGCGCGCTCATCTCGGGGACGGTGCGCGACGTTCTCGAATGCGTGGACGAGCCCATCTTCATACTCGACCGGACGGGCCGCGTCGTCTTCGCCAACCGGGCTTCGCTGCCCCTGATCGGCGCCGACTCCGAACGGAAGCACATCTCGGCCGTCCTGCGCACGCCCGCGCTGCTCGAAGCCATCGAGCGCGCGCTTGCCGGAGGGGAGCCGGAAGATGTCGGCTTCAGCGTGCTGGTGCCGCTGGAGCGGCATTACGAAGCCCATATCGCGCGCACGCCGGCCGCCCTTGTGGTGATCCGCATCCGCGACCTCACGGCACTCCGCCGCGCCGAGGAGCTCAGGGCGGATTTCGTGGCCAACGCCAGCCATGAGCTGAGAACGCCGCTCGCCGCCGTCACCGGCTTCATCGATACGCTGCGCGGACACGCCAAGGACGATGCGCCCGCCCGCGACCGCTTTCTCGAAATCATGAGGGTCGAGGCGCTGCGCATGCGACGGCTGATCGACGACCTCTTGTCGCTGACGCGGATCGAGCTCAACGAGCACAATCCGCCGGCCGGCGAGGTGGACGTCGTTGCCGTGGTGCGCGACGCCGCGGCCGTCCTCTCCCCGCTCGCCGAAGCCGACGACACCGCCCTGAAGATCGATGCCTCGGCCCCCCTTTGGGTGGTCGGCGACCGTGACGAACTGACTCAGGTGTTCCAGAACCTGCTCCACAACGCCATCAAATATGGGCGCGCCGGGGGAGAGGTGTGCCTGCGTTTCGGGCGCACCGCACCGAGCAAGCGCGACGGCCCGGGTCAGGTCTTCGTCGCCGTTCAGGATCAGGGCGAGGGGATTCCGCGCGAGGCCATCCCGCGTCTGACCGAGCGCTTTTATCGCGTCGATGTGAAACGAAGCCGCGAACGGGGTGGCACCGGACTTGGCCTCGCCATCGTCAAGCACATCGTCAATCGCCACCAGGGACGGCTGCAAATCGAGAGCACGCCGGGCGAAGGCAGCACCTTCACGGTCTTCCTTCCGGCCGTGCCGGAAGCCGCGAAATCCGCTGACGGCCAAGCTCGTCATTAAACTGTTATATAATCGTCGCAAAGCAGTGACGGAATCGTCCTAGAGCACATGACATCTG
>Ga0265337_1000823_pt1 | contig 16299 bp, 12 predicted proteins | sample 42122metaG_FD_192441 | JGI IMG/M metagenome (GOLD analysis project Ga0265337, IMG submission 192441) | Rhizosphere microbial communities from Carex aquatilis grown in University of Washington, Seatle, WA, United States - 4-21-22 metaG | ecosystem: Host-associated > Plants > Roots > Rhizosphere >... | reverse complement strand
CGGGCTCCCTACACCATTCCCGCCCCTCAGCCTTGTAGCGTATTGATTCCCTGCTTTGAGGTCACGAACTCAGAAACGGCGGGCTTGGTTCGCAAAGAGAAACACTATGGAATTCTCACCGCCCACCACTGTCTTCATGCATGTTCTCCAGAAGTTGAGCTAGGATCGTTTCAAGGCGACGCCATGCACTTTTTGATTTACCCCGGCAGAAGTGTTTTAGTCCAACCGCAGGAATTGATGGAGCATCTGCTTGCAGTTCCCAAGGAAGATGAGTTTGGTCCGGATTTGACTTTCATTGAAATTCTCTCCCCCGAACGTCTGGGAACTTTCAAGGCAATCGGCACGTTTTGGTCGCTTGATAAGCAAGCGACGGACATCTTAAAGGACTTTGGCCAACCCTTGATGCCATCAGCATCTGTCGGTTTCCCAGAAGTTCATTACAATACGATTCAGGAAGGAAACAAAGTCCGCGTTCAGCTTCGCCACATGATTTATGACAACGCTATCAAAGAAGGCGCTGTGTTTGAAAAGGATGGCTGGGACTATCTTGATTCTACGATTTGGTATCCGGGAGATGTAAACTTGCCGACGTCATTCGCTGGAATGAGTGGCGGACCAGTATGGGGCATGGATCTTCTACATCACAAAAGCAACGGTCACATCAGCATCGAAAAGCACGCTCTTATCGGGATAACTTTTTACCAAATTTTCCGAAAAGGCGACGAAGGTCGGTTACGCGCGCATTTCATCAAATCCATTTACGATCTAGCTTGGAGAAATTTCGCTTAGTCGCCTCGGGGCGAAGCGGCCCAGCCCCAACGGGGCTGTGTCCTAAAGCCCAGGGTTGCGAGGAACTAGCTACCCTGGGTCACCGTCCAACAAGCATTTCCAACCGCAACGCGGTTGCGGCCATTCCCCACTCCGCGATTTATGGAAACGGTGGCCCGGCCTTCGCGCGAAAGAATTTCATGGGCGAACTGAGGTCATTGTTCGTCCACCCAAATGGCATCGGCGGCGAATTGGTCGTGAAGATTGCGCTCCAATCCGTTAGATTCGTCGAGGATTGAATCTGATAATCCGGTCCGCTGTCGCCGTTGACCTGCAACACCAGTTGCCCACCGCTCAATGAGGGTATTGAAAGCTGCGGTTTCGACAACGGATTTACGGTCACAAGAAAACTCTGTGTCGCACTCATGTTGGGCGTGCCATTGTCGGCAACCATGACCGTGAACAGATTGGTCGTGTTCTCTTGAGTGACGAGCGGCCGCCATGTGACCACGCCATTGGTAGCGCTGATGGCCGCATTGGCTGGAGCAGTCGGCAGACTGTAGGTCAGCGTTTGCGCGGGCACATCGCTGTCCGCCGATGAATTGGTGATGTTCAACGTCATGCCGACACCAATCGTGCGGTCGGTGCTGGCAGCAAGCGTTGGCGGAGTGTTCTCGGCTCCGCCACCGATCAATTCAACGTAATCAATGTTGGGCAAACCAGCAGCGGAGGTTGATTGCAATCTCACTTCGGCAGCTCCGGCAATTATGTATGGATATACCGTGACATAATCCCAAGCGGAGAATGACCCGGTGGATGGGAATTGGATGTTGGCGGCCACGTTTACGCCGTTGATTATCAGGTCCGCGGTCCGGTCATTGGTGCAGGCATATCTGAACGTTAGTGATTTGACCACCGATGAGTCGAAATACGCGCTCCAATAAATGCTGGCGCCATTTGTATCGGCTGTATTGGCAAATCCGTCTCCCGTATATCCTGAGTAGTTGTTTTCAATCGTGCCATCCACGCTCTCGAAACCGGAATTGTTTTCCTGGATTACAAGGCCATCACCATAAGCAGTGGGAAAAACGACGATACTATCGAAATAGACGGAACTGGCCGCAGTGCCATTAGCCCTGAACGCAATGGTGTTGGTGCCTGCATTAAGGTTTATGTTTTGTTTATTGATGGCCCAGTCACTGAGCGTGGCGGTTTGGGTGAACGCAGGCGTGGCCACTTTGATTCCGTTCACATACATGTCAATGGTGTTAACGTTCGCCCCGGTAACAGAATACCTGGTTTCAAGTCGATAGGTGCCGGCCTTCAGAACTGTGACCGTATCCCTTACGGCGGCGGCGGAACTGGTTCCAAACTGCAGGTATCCCTGTCCCCTATAGTTGCGGACAGGCTGGTTCCATCCACTTGTCACTATGCCAGCGACTGATTTGTAATCAAAGCACTCGGCCTCGTAATGGAGCGGCCCTGTATAAATCAAAGGTTTGTCAGGCGGTGTGACGACGGCTGGTGTGTAGGATGTCAAACGCCCGGTTGCTGTGCCGGCACAGTTCACGGCGATGTCGAGCGGACCGTTATGCTGGACCGTCAGGGTAAACACCCCGTCCGTCCAGCTTTTGGTGACGACGCTGGCCTGATGACTGGCCCTGTCTGTGTAAGAATAGGTCGGCTCCGCAGAGCTTCCGTAGATCTTGATCGTATCGGTCTTTAAACCCGTGTTGAGAACATTATCATAGTTGGCCAGGTAGAAGGTCACATTATTGGAATACTCCTTCATCACACCCGCCGTGTATTGTGAAAAGGCCAGATCAACATGGTCGCAGGTATTATACTTAAATGGAATGGAGTTACTGGCCATCTGCCCCGTCTTGTAGGGGTTGTAGACGATCCATGCATTCTCGTGCCGTCCGGCATAGAGGTCGCCGGTATATTCCTGCGGGAACAGACTGTTGAATTCATTCGTCTTGGCGGCGATGGTCGGCCAGCGAGTTGAATAGGCCGATTTGTTCACCTTGACCTGAAACGACTGCGCAGCGGCATCATTCAATTGATAAACGGTCGGAATGGTCGGATAGCTTCCGGTTTTCTTGAAGAAGGTAATGTTGGTTCTATAGTCGCCGTCGCCATCCATGCGATAGAGCCCTTCGAACAGTGACATGGGCGAACTATATTTGTCGTCATTACTGCCGGAATTGACATCGTTGATGATGACGACCTTAGTGCGGTCTATTACCTCCTGGCGGCTTGGGATGCGAACCGTTCCGTCCAGGATTTTGCGGAACATATCGATCATAACATTCGGAAACTGGGAGAAAAGCCCCCATCGCCTCGTCGTATAACCATCCGAGGTCGTGCCATTACTCAAACCTTGAATGTCCTGTTGCCAGATTAATTCAGGGCCATCGATGACGGTTTCACCGGTCAGCATGATATGCTCAAGGTGCGGTGCTCCCCCCGTCGCCAGCGTGAAGTTTTGATTGGTGCCGGTGGCGTCCGTCCATCCGGTCGAATCGTAACGGATTCCGTATTGCCCGCTATAGCCAGAAAGGCAGGCCCCCAAGCAGACGCTCTCCATATCTGATTGGTAGGATTGTTGGGTATATTTCTCACACAAGATGTAGTTTTTCGTGTATTGCTGGCAGGCCGCCGCAAATGCTGGATTGCGTTTCAGCATGCCAATCGGATTGATGTTGGCGTCATACTGGTTCCCACACCAACTGACCACCAGATAACCGCCATATTTCTGGCTCAGTTTCAGTAAATCCGCGAAATGGGTGATTCGATCGGTCCATGCCGCAGAAAGTGGATCGGTTGGATCGTCAAATCCCCAGAACTGCTCCGCGTAGTTGAACCCGATCAAGTTCGGGTAAGCGCGGTAGAACTCTTCATAGACGGAGAGATCAAATTCGGAGAAATGGTGGAATCCACCGCTGGATTGCTGAATCATCGCCCACATCCGGTTCTGGGCACAGACTCTCAACCACGATTTGGCGATCTCATAGCCGTATTCGGAGACTTGGAATTGACTATTCGAAACCGTATGACTAATTGACAACGAGATGTTCATCACCACATACGGCCGAATGTCTTGCGGAATCAAATCGATGATTTTCTGGGGATCGGGGTAGTTCCATGAATCGATATGGATGAGCCACATGGGCTGTTGGGGAGAAATTGGACGTCTCAACGGTGCGTTTGTTTGCTGCGGGGCAATCACCACACCGTTTTTTATCTCAAATCCGTTCATAACAAAGAACGCCGTGCTGACGGGGCTTGTTGGTGATGTCAGATTAAAAACGAGACTAACAGGATTGACTCCGTCGGATGTAATCGTCGTTGCAAACTTCGTCACATTGGCAAGGTTAGTGACTGCCGGGGATGAGGATTGCGTGCTTGAAATCTGTATCCCTGTCGTCGTCACCGAACCAGCCGCATCATTAACCGTCACATTGAAAGTGCCGTGTTGGTCCTGCGTATCATGGTGATAAGAGAGCCAGCCATAAGTTCCCGCCGGCAATACACTGATAGTCAGTGTCATGGGATTACCTGGATTTTCACGTTTGTCCGTGCCAATCCAGTCACTTACGAGATCGAGCATGTCTGCGGGATTTGTTGAATACCCGTTGGCGGAACGCGCCTGCGCCTGCTGCGCTGTATTAGTTGCTGGGGACCCAGCCCATGTTGGGGTGACCGTAATGCTGGTGCCGAAGGCACTGTAAGATCGCGAGCCAAATGTATTGGTAACCTCATTTTGCGCAGTATAGGCTTGGTATCCGGCCATGGTTTGCGCAGACGATCCGTTAAAATCAACTTTCAGCGACTCTGCTGATGCCGGGGACAGAGCTGCCAGAACAATTGCGCTTAAGACGGGCTGAAGTTTGAAACTCTTATTCATCATACTAAACATTCTATGAAACAGACGGGAGGCAACAAGGAGAACCGCAAAGAAGCAGCTTGGTTTTATCATCATGGCGCGAGGGGTAACAACTGGGAATGTTCCAAACGACAACTTATTTGTGGCATTTCTAGCACATGAGGAATCCATAGGCTCAGGTTCTGTTACCAATAATATCATAATTCGACGGTTTGTCCAATGCGTCCAGACTCAAAACAGGGGTCCACAGCAAACTGCGTCTTGAACGCCATCTCCGTCCGTTCGGAATTGAGCGTCCCCGAAAGAACCTGTTCAGAAAACGAGCGGAACAGGTTGCCTTCCTGCGCTGCCAGCTCTTGTGGCAGGTGACTTCGTCGCTGAAGGCGCGATGGGTCACGCGGCACCCCGTTAAGCTCCCAGCGGCGGCAGAATTTCCAGCCCGAATTTTTCCGCAATCTCCATCACACGCGGAATGTCCTGCGGTCGCTGCGATTTTTGCAGGCACACCGCGCTTAAGCTTTAGACTCGTTTAGCCTATTTCTCGGCCGGTTCAGGTCCATGTGCAGTGGAATCCGGATCAATTCGAGCGATGCATCCGGCCGAACCAGTCAACGTGAATGTTTCTGATTTTTTTTCTTGCCGTCAGCCCGACGTTTCAACATGTTTGCCGAAATTGAAATCGTGAGCCACCGAACCCATGGAAAATTCATGAAAAACGCAAATTCTCTGATACAGAAACGGATCGCTAGTCTTGCTGTTATGCTGGCCGTTGCCTTAACCGCGAGTTACCAACCGGCCAGGGGGCAGGCCACCACAAATGCTGCCGCAACTGCTGCTCCAGCCACGCCTGCCGCGCCCGCCGCAACTGTCGTTACTTTGACCCCGCCGGTTCGCATCAAAGCCGGTGTCACAGAAAAAATGACGGATACCGAAGGCAACGTATGGTTGCCGGACCAGGGTTCCGCGGATGGGGATACCTATGAAGCGACCGATGCAGCGGTCACCAATACTCCGAATGCTGCGCTTTATCGCACGGAACGATACAGCATGACGGCATATACCTTTGCCGTTCCCAACGGCAAATACACCGTGAAGCTTCATTTTGCCGAGGTTTATTCGGGCATTAGCGGGCCGGGCGACCGGGTTTTCTCGTTTAATGTCCAGGGGCATGAGTTCAAGGATTTTGACATCTGGGTCAAAGCCGGTGGTTTTAGCAAAGCCTATGTTGAAAGCGTTGATGTGGAAGTGACCGACGGCAAATTAAGCATCACGTTCACGCCCAAAGTGGAAAATCCCAAGATCAACGGGATTGAAATTCTGCCGAAGACTTGAACAGGTGGCGGCTATCGTTTGTCCGAATGCCCGATTCCTGACGCCCATTTGCCACTTGAAATGCGGCAAATGGGAAGGGCTTTCAGCCCTGTTCACGCACCCGGCGGCGGCAGAATCTCCAGCCCGAATTTTTTTTGCAATCTCCATCACGCGCGGGATGTCCCGCTGTTGTTGAGAACTCATCGCGCCGGTTTATTTCTGCGGCAGAGCGGGAACCAGCCCGTGCCTGGCCATTACCGCGTTGATTTTCTCCAGATCCGGCGGGCCGCCGGCATTGACGATGGCTGCCATTTCCCTGAAAAAATCCGGGCCGATAAGAGCGGGCGTCACTACCGTGAGGGCTTTTGCGGTTGCCTGCTTCAGGTTGTTGAAGCCATGCACCGCACCGCGCGGAATGAAGCAAGTTTCACCAGCGGCGATGTCAGTCGGATTGCCATTGACGGTGAACGTCACCACGCCTTCCAAACCATAAATGATTTCGTCGTAACGCTCGTGGTAATGGGGCATCGCAACTTTCGCGCCCGCCGGAACGGTGAATTCAAACATGGCCAGCTGGCCGTTGGTGTCCTTGCCTTCGAGCAGAAACCCAATTTCAATCTGCCCGACGCGGATGATTTCATTGTCGTTTGCCATAATTTTTTGGTGCATCTGTAGCGGCGGTCTGTGACCGCCGGTCCTCGCCAACATTCCGCCATCCACCCATCGTCGCGCACAGAGCGACGCTACAGCCAGACTGCTCACGCGCCGGGCGGCGGCAGGATTTCCAGCCCGAATTTCTTCGCAATCTCCATCACGCGCGGAATGTCCTGCTGTTGCTGGGGACTCATCGCGCCGATTTCCTCGAAGAATCCCTCAAAGCCCGCCGGCGTGATGACGCACATGAGCCGGCCGGGCGTCTGGCCGAGGTAACGATAGGTGTGTGGAATCCCGCGCGGCGCAAAAATGGTCGCGCCCTTTTTGGCGATAAACGTTTTCCCGCCAACGGTCCACTCGTAGTCGCCTTCGAGAATCTGGAACGTCTCGTCCTCGCGGTGATGGCTGTGCGGCGGCGGCCCGCCACCCGGCACGTCGTGCGATTCGACCACGCTGACCACGCCGCCGGTGTCGCGCCCATGCACACGGATGAACATGGGAATGCCGAGGATATTGACGGACTTGCCGCCGTTGTTGGGGACTTGGATCGGGTTCATAAAAGGATTAGCGGCCGCTTTGTTCGTTTTCGGCAGTTCATAGGGTATTGCTGTTCCATCCGTTTAACGGCGGCAATTTTCTTTCCCCATGCGCCCATTGGCAAGTCAACAATTCATCCACCCAACCGGTTCCCGTTTCGAAAAGGGTGCTCGGGGCTAGAAAACTGGCTTGACGAACTAATGGAAGAGATAAGAATTGAATTCAAACAAAAGGGAAAGGAGAAACCATGAGCAAGGTCCGGGTATTGGTTGGCACAAAAAAAGGCGCGTTCATCCTGACAGCGGACGGCAAGCGCAAGGACTGGAAAATCAGCGGCCCGCACTTTGCGGGCTGGGAAATTTATCACCTCAAAGGTTCGGCAGCCGACTCGAACCGCATTTATGCGTCGCAAACGAGCGGCTGGTTCGGGCAGATCATCCAGCGCTCCGACGACGGCGGCAAGACCTGGAATACGCCGGGCAGCAGCCCCGACGAGTTGAAAGGCCCGGAAGGCATGCCCAAGGGCGAGAGCAACAAGTTTGTTTACGAGGGCGAAGTGGGCACGCATCTGTGGTATGACGGCACGCCGCATCCGTGGGAGTTCAAACGCATCTGGCATATCGAGCCGTCGCTCACCGATCCCGACACCGCCTATGCCGGGGCGGAGGACGCGGCGATTTTCAAGACAACCAACGGGGGCAAGACATGGAAGGAACTTGCGGGATTGCGCCACGCCAAAAGCCAGCTCTGGCAGCCGGGCGCAGGCGGCATGGCCGTGCATACGATTCTGCTCGACCCAAAAAATGACAAGCGTATTTACGTCGCGATTTCGGCAGGCGGATGTTTCCGCACCGATGATGGCGGCAAAACGTGGAAACCCATCACGCGCGGGCTGAAATCGCCTTACGAACTGCCCGATCCCGACGCGGAAGTCGGGCACTGCGTGCATCGCATCACACTGCATCCCTCCAAACCGGACGTGCTGTTCATGCAGAAGCATTGGGATGTATTGCGCACAGACAACGCAGGCGATCAATGGAGCGACGTCAGCGGCAACTTGCCGACGGATTTCGGCTTCCCGATTGACGTTCACGCGCACGAGCCGGAGACAATCTTCGTCGTGCCCATCACCAGCGATTCCCTGCACTATCCGCCGGAGGGAAAATTGCGCGTGTATCGTAGCAAGACCGGCGGCAACGAATGGGAACCGCTCACGAAAGGCCTGCCGCAGAAGGATTGCTACGTGAACGTGCTGCGGGACGCGATGGCCGTTGACCTACTCGATTCCTGCGGCATTTACTTCGGGACGACCGGCGGCCAGGTCTATTGCTCCGCCAACGGTGGCAACTCGTGGAACCCGATTGTCCGCGACCTGCCGGCGGTTTATTCCGTTGAAGTGCAAACACTGCCATGATCCGCGTCGTGCTTCCATTTCATCTGCGCAACCTCGCGCGTGTGGACGGCGAGGTGGAGCTTGAAATCGCCGGGCCGGTTACGATCCGCGCAGTGATTGATGTGCTCGAAGCGCGTTATCCCGTGTTGCGCGGGACTATCCGCGACCACGACACCCTGAAACGGCGGCCATTCGTCCGTTTTTTTGCGTGCAAGGAAGATTTATCGCTGGAACCACCGGAGACGCCGTTGCCCGAAGAGGTCGTGAGCGGCGCGGAACCGTTTCTCATCGTGGGCGCGATGGCGGGCGGTTGAACTTTTGAAAGATTTCAAACCCAGACAAATCGACAACCAGCCAAACCTAAGTTGAACATCATCCTCATCGCTATCGCGGCCATCGTCGTTCTGTTCATCATCGTCGTGGCCATGCAACCAGATGAGTTCCGCGTCGCGCGGTCCGCCGGCATTGCTGCGCCACCGGGGAAAATTTTCCCTCATGTCAACGACCTGCACAAATGGGAGGCATGGTCGCCGTGGGCGAAAATGGATTCGGCCTGCAAGAATTCCTATGACGGTTCGCCGGCGGGAACCGGGACGATTTTCGCCTGGGCGGGCAATAAAAAGGTCGGCGAAGGGCGGATGACAATCACCGAGAGCCGTCCGGGCGAGTTGATTCGCATCAAACTCGAATTTTTCAAGCCGTTCAAAGCCACCAACGCCGCCGAATTCACTTTCAAGCCCGAAGGCAATCAAACCCTCGTGACGTGGAGCATGTCCGGTAAAAATAATTTCATGGGCAAGGCTTTTGGTTTGATCATGAACTGCGAAAAAATAATCGGCGGCGATTTTGAAAAAGGGCTGGCGGCAATGAAATCGGTGGTGGAAACAGCGCAATCATAACAAAGGAATCAAGACATAGGCCGACAATCTCCGATTCTGTAACCCTTCCGATTCGGGAGCGGCAATTTGCCGGCTCGAATTTTTCCCGGCTTTTCATTTGAGACTCGCCGCTTCGTTTCCTACTTTCAACGGCAGGCGATGGCTCACGAATTAAACTGAAATGACCGACCCAATCAGCGACTCAAATCGGGAAGCCCCGGCAATGGGGAATTGTGCTGGTCTGAACGCTTTCCGGCTGGGGTGGATCATTTTCATGGCTTTGGCGACCTCCGCGCCTTACCTCCTGAATTTCTTCTCCACACCTGCCGGCTGCCATTATACGTGGATTCTCCCGCCGTATCCGGAAGATTCCTTTGGTTACATGGCCTGGGCACAGCAGGCGGCGCAAGGGCATCTTCTGTTTCAATTGAAATTCACGGCGCTGCCGCATTCAGCCTTTCTCTTCCACCCGTTCTTTTTGGTTGCCGGCTGGTTGAGCCGGCTGTTTGCCGGCAATGTCGGGTTCACACTTTTTGTGTTGAAGGAGGTCGGAGTCGTTTTTTTCCTGCTCACGTTTTTCAAATACGCCGACTATCTGGGGCTCAACCGGTTTCAATCCACGGTCGCCACGATTCTGGTGGGCGTCTCCTCCGGGCTGGGCGGATTGCTGGCCTGTTTTGGTCTCGCCGACCCGTCATCGCGTTTCTCCGGCGACTTGTGGCTGGTGGACATGAACACCTTCTGGTGCCTCTTATGGAACCCGCTGTTTCCCTATTCGCTTACCCTGATGCTGCTCGCCCTGTTCTGGCTGGACCGCGGCTCGCGGGACGGGCGCAAATCGGATTTCTGGCTCGCCGGCGCGGCCACGGGAATCCTCGCCCTCATTCATCCCTATTCGCAGCCGCTTTTGTTCAGCTTTGCCATAGTGATCACGATGCTGCGCAGAAAAGCGTCTGCCCTGATTTATCTGACCCGATATTTTTCTGCCGCAATTCCTTTTGTCGTTTATGTGGGTCTGGTGGCGGCGTTGCATCCCCTCATCTCCCGGCACGATTCCACGGGTGAAATGACCAGCCCTTCGCTCCTCACCTACGTGCTGGGATTCGGCCTGCCGCTGCTGTTTTGTGTCGCGGGGCTGGCGGTAGGGCGGGAGCAACTCATGAAACGCTGCTGGCCAGTCACGGTCTGGTTTGTCCTCTCCGTGGCATTGGCCTACCTTCCGTTTTGGTTCCAACGGAAACTCATCTTCGGCGCCCACATTCCCCTGTGCATCGTGGCCGCGATTTCTCTCGATTTGCTCCTGAACCGGTTTTCAAATCCCCGGACGCGCGGCTGGGCCACGGTCGCCGCGGCAGTCGTCTTGTTGCCGTTGCTGGTTTCAACTCCCGCGTATCTGCTAACCAGCGAGAACCGGGAAGTGCGGAACAACGTGGACGGCTATTATTACATCAACAGCGACGTGATGGACGGCCTGCACTTTCTCAAAACCGGGACCAAACCGCGCGATGTGGTTTTTGCCACGGTTGAAACCAGCCGCCTGATTCCGGGGATTGCCGGGAACACCGTGGTGTGGGGGCATTGGGCACAGTCGGTGGATTTGGCGGAACGGCAGAATTGGATCACAAACCTTTTCAACGCGCACGCCGACTGGACCGATACGAACCGGGGGCGTGAATTTTGGGGAACGAACATCCAATATATTTTTGCCGACGGCCCGTTCAAGCAATCCCTGGAGCAAGGCCGCAGCCGATGGCAGGTTATTCTTAACGAGGCGGACGTTGTGTTCACCAACCGGTCGGTGGCCATTTACAAGCACCGGAGCGGACGATGACGCCGCTGACCCGCAAATGAGCGGGCGTGTTTCGTCATGGCAAAAAACATCGGAAAATAATTCCTTCCTTTTCGCTTGCCACTGCGCGGAACATCACCGCATTTTTGTCGAAACCTAAATCGCAAACCACAAAGTCCAAAGGCAATTATGAAAAACACAAAATGTTTGGCGCGCTGGCCGGTCAGCCTTTTGGTTGCGGCATTGACCATCTTTTTGTTCGCCGGCTGCAAGTCAACCAGTTCAACCAGTTGTTGCGACAACACACCAGCGGCCGCGACTACCGCGCCCGCCGCGCCGCCTGCCGTCGCCGTCCCGGCTGTTTCTCCCGCACCCGCGGCAGTCGCCCCGCCCGCGATCGGGCCCGCGCCGGTGCCGCCGCCGGTGCGTATCAAGGCCGGGCCTTCGGCTTCATTCACGGATGCTGAAGGCAACGTCTGGATTCCCGAACAGGGCTTTGTGGGCGGGGACACGACGGAACGTCCCGACGTGCAAATCACCGATACGACAACGCCGGTGATTTATCAAAGCGAACGATACAACATGGATTCGTTTTCCTACCCCCTGCCCAACGGCAAATACATTGTGAAACTCCACTTCTGCGAAACGTATGAGGGCATCACTGGGCCGGGACAGCGGGTTTTCTCGTTCAACGTCGAGGGACAGGAGTTCAAGGATTTTGACATTTGGGTGAAGGCTGGCGGCTTCCTGCGCGCGCTCATCCTCCCCGTCAACGTGGAAATCACCGACGGCAAGCTGGACATTACTTTCACTCCGAACGTGGAATACCCGCAGATCAACGGCATCGAAATCCTTCCGAACCCGTGACCGGCTGCCATGGGTTGACGGGCTGGCCCGCTGTTTGCAGCCGAAGAACGGTTTGCCGCGCTCCGGCACGTGGTGATTTGATCTTCTCCGGGCGATGATTTGTCCCAATGCGTTCGATGAAAATACTCTGCATCGGCACGACACCCGCCGCTCAACGGGTGATGATTTTCCGCAAACTGACACCCGACGCGGTCAATCGCGCCGTGACGACGCTCGACGGTGTGGCCGGCAAAGCCATCAATGTGGCGAAAATCCTGAAAGTGCTCGGCGCGCATCCGGTCGCGACGGGCTTTCTTGGCGGCGAACGCGGGGAATTTTTGCGCGCAGCGATGGCGGAGAAGCAAATCGAATCCGACTTCGTGACCGTGAAGGCCCCGACGCGACAGTGCATCACCGTGATTGACGAATCAGTGGGCACGCACACGGAACTGGTCGAGGAAAGCCGCCCGGTCAGGCCGGCGGATTTCAGGAAATTCATGACGGTCGTCCGGCGGCGCATCGCCGGTTGCGGAGCGGTGGTGATGTCGGGAACCATCGCGTCTGGTGGCCCGGCGACACTGTATCGCGATTGCACGCGGCTGGCGGAAAACGCCGGGGCAATTTCCGTTGTGGACGCGCAAGGCGCCGCGTTGATCGAAGCGCTCAAGGCAAAACCGGGGTTGGTCAAACCCAACCGGCCGGAACTGGCGGCGACCGTCGGACGCAAACTCAACTCCGAAGCTGACGTGATGCGGGCGATGCGCGAATTGTGCGAATGCGGCGCGCAACGGGTGATTGTGACGGCAGGCAGGGAACCGGCGCTGGCGTTTGATGGGAAATATTTCCGGCGCATCATCGCGCCGCGAATCAAGGTGGTGAATCCGATTGGTTCCGGCGACGCCTTCACCGCCGGCGTGGTGTGGCGGTTGCTGCGCGGCGATGATTTGGGCGAGGCGTGCCGCTGGGGCGCCGCCGCCGGCGCGGCCAACGCGCTCTCGCCTATGCCCGGCGAATTGAACCGCAAAGACGTGACCCGGCTTGCGAAGGAAGTCCGGGTGCAGAGAATTTGACACGAATTTCACGAATTGCCACGGATTCAATTTTTCAAGCCCTTAGGGCTGGCATCTTTGTAGAAACGCATGGCATATATTTCAAAGCTCCGTCAGGAGCGACATCGTCGGAATATGCCGCCCCTGACGGGGCTGAAATTTTATTCGGTTTGTAATTCTACAAAGATGCCGCGCCGACGGCGCTGGGGAATAGCGTGGCGGCGTCTCGGCAGAGCGCCGCAAACCGTGACGGAAATTCAAATGGCGGCTTTCTCCCGAAAGCCGCTACGCCGAAACGGACGGAGCACGCACTTCGCACTCCGCACTCTCCATTCCGCACTTGAACGGTTCTTTTCCTGAATTAATTTTGGAATGGATGACCAGGAGAAAGCGGTGGAGGGCCACCGCAGTCCAAGACCTGGCGAATGTTCGGAGCCGCCCGGCGAACGCGAAGCGTCTTGGACTGCGCCAGCCCTCTGGCGCTTTGGAACGCGGCAACCATCGTGATGTAGCGGCGTCTCGGCAGAGCGCCGCAAACTGTAACGGGAATTCAAATGGCGGCTTTCTCCCGAAAGCCGCTACACCGAAGACGGACTTGTCGCGCCGACTCGTCGCACGATGCTTGGCGATGATGGAAATCGGATGCAGGCGGACGGGAACTCTTTTCCTGTATTCATTTTGGGATGTTGGTGTTGGTTTACTGATTTCGTTGCCGCGAAAGAACACAAAGAACACAGAGACAATTTCTTTGCGCTCTCTGCGTTCTTTTGCGGCTCAATCTTTTCGTGTGGTTCGTGTATTTCGCGGTTCCAATCCGTCCTGCCCCTTTCTAAATCATTGCCAATCGGCGGCGCGCGGGCAAAATGACGCCGTGAACTTCCGCGACAAAATCATTGCGTGGGAAAAATTGCCGGAGTGGCGCGCAGCGTTTCGCGCGACCGGCAAAAAGCTTGTCGTCACCAATGGCTGTTTCGACATTTTGCACCTCGGCCACGTCTCGTATCTTGAATCGGCGCGTAATTTCGGCGATGCGCTGCTGGTCGGCGTGAACGGCGACGAGGCGACTCGGCAACTGAAAGGCCACGGCCGCCCCGTCAATTCTGAATCCGACCGCGCCGCGGTTCTGGCTGCGTTGGAAAGTGTCAGCGGCATTTGTATCTTTCCCGAAAAAACGATGACCAAATTCCTAGCGTCCGCGCAACCGGACATTTACGTCAAAGGCGGCGACTACACCGTGGACACACTGAACCAAGACGAGCGGCGGGCGGTTGAATCAGCCGGCGGAAAAATTATCATCATCCCGTTCGTGCCCGGCAAATCCACGACGGCATTGCTGAAAAAGATTTCAAGCCTTTGATACGTTCCTGCAGACGCGAATGAAAATTCTGGTCATTTCCATGGCGGGCATCGGCGACACGCTGCTGGCCACGCCGCTCATCCACGAGTTGCGCGCGAATTTTCCCGACGCGACCATTGACGCGCTCGCCATCTGGCCCGGCTCGAAGGATTTGCTCGAAAACAATCCGCACCTGAACCGGGTCTATCAGAAAAATCTCATCAAGGCCGGCAAGCTTGAGGCGTTTCGTTTCCTCTGGTCGCTGCGGCGCAATCGTTACGACGTTTCCATCAACACGCATCCCCAGAGCCGGATGCATTATCGGATTGCGGCACGCATCGTTGGCGCACCGATACGCATCAGCCACGAATACGAATGTTTCAACTGGCTCGACCGCAAACTCGTCAACAAAGTTCTGCCGCAGGATTACGCGCGGCACTCGATTGAAAACAACTTCGACGTGCTGCCGCTTCTCGGCGCGAAAGTGAAATTGCCGTCGCATGAAATGGAAATTTTTCTGACGCCGGACGAAGAAAGACGGGCGGACGAATTCCTCACCGATCGCAAACTGGCTGGACAAAAAATTCTCGGCGTTCACGTAGGGTCGGGCGGCACGAAAAATCTGCCGCTGAAACGCTGGCCATTGAAAAACCATGCCGGCCTGATCCGGCGGTTGAACAAGGAGCGGCCAGATATCCATGTTTTGCTTTTTGGCGGGCCGGAGGAAACGAAGGACCATCAGGTTGTGCTGGCACAATCCAACCGTGATTTGACGCTGGAGGCAAAAACGCAAAACCTGCGCCAGACGGCGGCATTGATGAAGCGGTGCAGCGCATTTTTGAGCGTGGACACGGCGTTGATGCACATCGCCGCAGCCATGAAAGTGCCGAACCAGATTGACATCGAAGCGCCTACGCTGAATGCGACAAATTTACCTTACGGTAATCCCTACACGCTCGTGAAAAACCCAGTCATTGCCGGGCGCAATCTGGATTACTACCGCTACGACGGCGGCGACATCAAGGGCACGCGCGAGGAATTGCTGGCGTGCATGGCGTCGGTAAAGATCGAAGACGTCTTTGCGGTGGTGACGAAATTGATTTGAGGTAGCACCCGCGTCTCGCGGGTGAAATTCGGCGTCACGCCGAATTTCGTTTGGATATGCGACGTTGAAGTGCGCGGTGATAGGAGGAAGCCGATCGCAACGAAGGTTTTCGGCGCGACGCCGAAAACAACGGGCCGGAGGCCTGTGCTACCGTTTATAAACTGAATCCTGCGCCTTTCGCGTCGGCGGCGAACATTTTCACCGTGTCGAGCGAGAGTTCCTTAAGGCCCATTCCAGCCATCTTGAGCGCCTTGTTTAAAATGTCATGCGGCACGGTCACGATCTCGCAGCCGCAGTCGTTCGCCTGGAAAATATTCAGCACTTCGCGGACGCTGGCCCAGAGCAATTCCGCCTGCGGACGGTCTTTCAGGATGGTTTTGCACTCGCGCATGAGCGGAATCGGGTCCGTGCCCGTGTCGGCGATTCGCCCGGCAAAAACGGAAATGAACGCCGGCGCCTTGGCATGCAACGCCTGCGCGACGCCTCTGACCTGGTCCAGGGTGAGCATCGCGGTGATGTTGAGCTTCACGCCTTCGTTGGCCAGTTCGCGGATCAGCGGCAGTGACGATTCGTCGCGCGTGTTGGTGATGGGAATCTTGACGTAAACGTTTTTTGCCCAACTGTTGATTTTCATCGCCTGGCGTTTCATTTCCGGAAACTCGTCGGAAAACACCTCGAACGAAACCGGCTTGACGGTGATGCTCTGCAAAATGTCGCGCGCGAACGCCTCGAATTGCGAGATGC
>Ga0265337_1000819_pt1 | contig 16343 bp, 9 predicted proteins | sample 42122metaG_FD_192441 | JGI IMG/M metagenome (GOLD analysis project Ga0265337, IMG submission 192441) | Rhizosphere microbial communities from Carex aquatilis grown in University of Washington, Seatle, WA, United States - 4-21-22 metaG | ecosystem: Host-associated > Plants > Roots > Rhizosphere >... | reverse complement strand
GCCGCAGCCGACCGCGCCGCATGGGCGCAGGCCCGGCCGGAGCTGCGGGCCGCCTGGGAAGATCACAAGGAGAGGTATCCAGAACGTACGCGTGCGGTGCCGCACACCACACCAGATGGCAGCTGGTCCGCAGGCGAGCACCGCAGGCTCGACCCCGAGCAGAACACCGAGGCGACCAAGGCGCACGCCGACCTGGCCGACGAGGCCGACCGGCACATCCTGCCCGCCCTGCGCCGCATCGAGGCGGCCGACCCGGACCGGCAACTGGCAGGCCTCGAGCACATGGTCAAGGGCGAAGACCGCCTCAAAGAGAAGCTCGCGGACGTGATGCTTGTGGAGACGCACCTCACCCCCAGGCAGGCTTTGGACAAGATTCCTGACGCAGTACGATTTACGCTTACGTACAGTGCAGAACGCTACACTGAGGGTGTTCTTGGTGACGTTGACCGGCTCAAGGCGGAAGGTTTCGAGCTGGTCAAACTCAGGAACGTATGGCATTCCGACCAGTACAAAGGCATTAATAGCCAATGGCGCCGATCAGAAACTGGCACACGCATCGAAATGCAGTTTCATACTCCGGAGAGCCTGGATGCTAAAGAACTGACCCACGGAGCTTACGAACGCCTCCGGCGCCCAGAAACGGAGACCTCGCCAAGTGAACGCGACAAGCTAGAGGACTTCCAGCGGCGAGTAAACACGCTGATCGCCACTCCCCCATACGCTGAGACCATCAAGAACTTCCCGGAGAAGAAGCAATGACGGCTAGCAGAACCTACTACGCCATTCTCGATGAGGACAGTAGCCCCGACCGACCTGTCGGCGTCTTCAGGCGGGTCAAGAGTGATGACGGCCAGATTGATGAGGTCTTCTCACGAAACCTGAAGTGGGAGTTCTCGCCGCTGCTTTACTCGGCTGAGCGTGGTGACACCATGTTTGACTTCGCGGAGATCACCGAGGATGAGGCGAACGAGATCGTTGCGCGGATCCGGGCCGAGGCGGCGCAGGCCGAGTAACCGGGTAATACTCAAAAGGGGCCGGCCACGAGGTGGGGCGCGGGAAGGGTCATGCGGCGAACCTCAGTAACATCGTCTGCCTCAAAAGGCGGGGCTGAGGCCTGCGCTCGTGGCCCCGCCCATGGATCATGAAGGCTTAATAGTGCCATTACGCTATTAGCCCTTCACAACTCCACAACCCTTCATGAAAAGCGTCCGGACGGGGGGCTGGGCAAATCACAGGCGGTTCAGCGTCCTCGTCGGCCTCGGTGTCCCCGTCCTTAACGTCGGCCCGGTGCGGGCGGCCGCACCGGGGCATCCGGCCGAGTCAGAAGTAGGCGTTGGCGCTGGCTAGTGCAAGGGCCGTGGCCAGGTGCTGCTCGGTGTCCGTCCGCTTGCCGTCCGCCCAGGACTCGCACGCGGCGGCTAGCGCGGACGTGAGGTCGTCGGGCAGCCACATCTGCGACGGGTCGATGAGCTGGCGGGCGGCGGTGACCGCCTCGTCGAGCTCGCCAGCTCGCAGCCGGACGGCGAGCAGCGGGAACAGGTACACCCAGCGGTACATGGCGCCGGAGCCGAGGGTGGTCAGCTCGCGTTCTTCGATCTCGGCGGCCAGCCTGGTCACCTCGTCAGGCTGCCCGTCCTGCCAGGCGAGCCACGCCGCGCAGGCCATGCCGCCGGGGATGCGGCTGCTGACCAGGTCGCCGGTCTCACGCAGCGCCGCGAACGCCCGCGGCAGCAGCGCGCGGACCGCCTCGACGTCATGCCTGCGCAGCGCGGTCAGGGTCAAGGTGAGCAGGGTCCCGTCGCGCAGGAAAGTTTCCCCGGTGCGCTCGGCCAGCCGCAATGCGTTGGCGAGCTCGGCTTCGGCCTCGGGCAGGTAGCCGCGCAGCCACAGCGCCCAGCCGAGGAACTGGGTGGCGTAACCCAGGTCCTTGTCCTCGCCGGTGTGCTCGGCGACGGTGACGGCGGCCCGCAGGTCCGCGACGTCCTCGTCGGAGACGCGCAGCCGGTTTCGCAGCAGCCGCTGCAGCGTGTACAGCCGGTAGAAGGCCGCCCTCCGCGCCGGGGAGCCGCGCTCCTCGAGCAGCGGCCTGACCTGTTCGATGATGGCCAGGGTGAGGTCGGGCTCCGAGCGAATGATGTGCAAGTCGGCCCGGCCGTCCAGCATGAGCTCGAGCCAGTGGTCGGCCGTGGCGTCGTCCGCCTGGCCGATGTCCGCGCCAAGCAGGGCCTCGGCGGCGTCGAAGGCGACGGTGGCTTCCGGGTAATGCAGCCTCGTCATCTCCAGGCGGCCGAGCCTGATGTGCAGGTGAGCCCGCAGCACCGGGTTGAGTGGGCGTGAGCCGGCGTCGGCCAGGGCGAGCGCCGACTGGAATGCGGTTCTCGCCTCGTCGAAGCGCGCGGTGCGCCACAGCACGTTGGCGAGCTTGGCCTGCAGCTGGACGGTGGCGGCCACCATGTCGTCGGCGGCCACCATATCGCCGGCCGAGCCCATGCCACCGGCCAGGCCGCGTGATCCGTCGCCGACCGAGCCGCCCGATTCGTAGCCAGCCGCGCCGCGCGATCCGTTGCCACCCGCCAGCCCGGTTACCGTCAGCGCCTCGCGAAAGGACGCTATCGCCTCGTCGTTGGCGAACGCGTCGGTGGCGTGGTCGCCGCCGAGCTCCAGGAAGTGGACGGCCCGAACGGTGTCCTCGGCGATCGCGTAGTGACGGCCGAGGACGGTGGCGACCTCGGCCAGCTGGCACTCGCACGCGGCCTCGAGCACTCTGGCGGCACGCGCGTGCAGCGCGCGGCGGTCGTTTCGGAGCAGCGCGAGGTAGACGGCCTCCTGGATCAGCGCGTGCCGGAACCGGAAGAGCGGCTTGGCGCTCTCCGGCGGCTCGTTGTGCACCAGGTCGCTGGCGCACAACTCGTCTAGCACCGTCGTCAGCGCGGATGGCCGGGTGCCGAGCGTCGCCGCGAGCGTGTCGGCGGTGAACTCGGTGCCAAGCACCGAGGCGGCGCGGATCGCCTCGGCCGCGGCCGGGCTGAGCCGGTCCACGCGGGAGCGGACCAGGCGTTCGAGTACCTGGGGCACGGCCACGTGGGAGGCGGGCTGCTGGCCGGCCGGCCCGCGCAGCTGCCAGGCGCCCTGCTCGCGGACAAGGACCCCGGCCTCGAGCATCTCGGCGAGGCGTTCCTCAAGGAACAGCGGGTTGCCCGCGGCGTCCGCAAGGATGGCGGCGAGCACCTCGGGGCCGCCCACCTGGCCGATCAGTGACGTGGCGAGCGTGCCTGCCGCGGCGGCGCCAAGCCGGCGCAGCCGGATCTCGTGAGCCGACGTGAGCCCTGGGACGCCTGGCCACTCGCCAGCACCTCGCCTGGCCGTCGTGAGCAGCAGCAGCGGCCGGCTCGCGGCCAGTTCGGCGAGCTCAGCGGTGAGCCGCAGCGAGGTGGGGTCGGCCCAGTGCAGGTCCTCAAGGACGAGGACGGCAGGCGCCACCGCCGTGAACCGGGTGACCAGGGCACGAACGGCGCCGAACGCCTGCCGCTGCTGTTCCTCCGGGCTGACCTTGCGGCGGGCCTGGCCGTCACCGTGGCCCGGGGCGGGCGGAGCTGCCTGCTGTGGCAGGCCCATCAGCTGAGCGAGCGGCTCCAGCAGGTTCGTGTTGCCCATCAGGTGCGCCAGGGCGTCGGCCAGCGCAGCACGCACACGTGTTGACGGCTGGTCGGCGGCGATACCGATCCAGCTAGCGATCAGCTGACGGTACAGCCCGTAGGGAGTGGCGGAGGCGTAGGAGACGCCGCGGCCCTCCAGCCACAGCGGTCGCCTGCCGCCGCCCGCGCCGACCCAGGCGATGAACCGCTTGCGTGACTCCTGCACCAGCCGGGTCTTGCCGATGCCCGGCTCGCCGGTCAGCACGATGACCTGCCCGTGCCCGGCCACGGCCGCGCGCAGGGCGGTGTCGAGCGCGCGCAGCTCGGCCTGGCGGCCGACAAGCGGGGCGCGGCCGCCAAGGCGCGGGCGCCGCTCGGCCGCCGTCGCGCGTGGCGCGTCGAGGTAGCCGGCCACCAGCGGCGTGTCATCCGGTGCGAAGGCCACCGGTTCGTCCGGTCCCCAGGTGAAAAGGTGCGCGGTCGCGGCGCGGGTCGCCGGGCCGACGAGCACCGAGCCCGGCCGCGCGGCGGACTGCAGCGCCGCGGCCATGCTCACCACGTCACCAAGCGCCGCGTACTCGATCTTGGCGCCACCGCCGATCGGGCCGACCAGGGCCGGCCCCGACTCGATGCCGATCCGCAGTCCCGGCCTGGCGCTCGCCGCCCGGCCGGCCGGGGCAGCACCAGCCGCGACGGGGCCGGCCGGGACGGGGGCCGCGCCGGTCGCGGCCAGGGCCCGGTAGGCCGCGCGCAGCGCGCGCTCGGGATCGTCCTCGTGCGCCTCCGGCGCACCGAACATGGCCTGCAGTCCCCGGCCGGACACGGAACTGACGGTTCCGCCAAGCGCCTCGACCTCGGCGATGACCGACGCGAGCGAACCGCCCACGAGGTCGCGCAGCTCCTCAAGGCCGAGCGTGCCCGCCAGCCCCGCCGGGGCGGCCACCTCGGCGAACAGCACCGTCACCGGGCGGCGCTCCTCGCGGGGCGGCCTGGCAGGCGCCGGGGATGCCGCGGGCACGGTAGTGCGCGCCACGACCGCCGACGCGTAGACGCGCTCAAGGGACGGTGAGATCCGCAGGCCGAGTTCTTCAAGGGCCGCGCGGCAGCGCTCGAAAACGCGGGCGGCCTGCTCCGGGCGGCCCGCAGCGAGGAACCCGCGGATCAACGCGCCCGCGGCTTCCTCGCAGGCGGGGTCGTGATCCAGGCAAGCGAGCCAGGCCGCCGTCACGTCGCCGGGGCCGGACCGCCCGGCACCCTTCGCGCGGTCGCGCGCGAGGGCGAGCCGCGCCTCCTGGCGCAGCGAGTTCAGCTGGTCCCTGGCACGGTCCGCCCAGCCCGCGTACGGCTCGTCGGGCAACAGCTCGGCGTCGTCCGTGAGCGCGCCGCGCAGCGTCTCGTCCCGGACGTCGCCTGGGGCCATCGCCAGCCCGGCTTGCAGCGCGCTCTCTTGGTCGTCGGCGTCAACCACGAGTCGCGGCGACAGCCAGATGTGCGTCAGGTCGGCGCCAAGCAGCGCGGCACCGCCGCCGCCGAGCTCGGCGAGCGCGGTACGGGCCATGGACAGCGCCTTGGACAGCGAGCGCGCCGCGGCCCTCGGCTCAAGCCGCGGGAACAGCTCCTCGCACGCCAGGTCGCGGCTCACTCGCCGGCCCGGGCTGACAAGCAGCAGCGCGCAGAGCCGCCGTGCGCTCGGCCGCGGCCACGGGCCGGCGACCAGGTCGCCCGCCATGATCGCGAACTCGCCGAGCGCTCGGACCCGGACCGCCTGCCCAGCCGGCGCATCCTCCGTAATTTCCGCGACCACACACCCATTATCGCGGCAGGCTATGACATTCCCTCACTGGTTTATTTCCGCGCGGCTGCGTTATTCCCGCCCGGGATGAGGACCCTGCCGGGGCGGCGGCTGCCGCGTGTCGGCGGGAACACCGCGGGAACAGCGGCTTCCTACTGTGTTCACGGAGGTAAGAACATGAACATCTCATACCAGCTCTACCAGGCCGAGCGGACTCGCAGCGCAACCGAGCAACGGGAGATCGACGTGTCGGCGGGCCAACTCGCCGCGGCCATCGCCGGGCTGGGCCGCGCCGGACGGCGCGCGGTCACCCGGCACCAGGGAACGGGGCGCGCGGGGACAAAGCGAGCGGGCCGGCCCGCCACGTCGGCGACCGTCGCATGCGGCATCCCCTCTCCCCGGTGACTACAAGCGGCCGGCAGGCCGGCGACCACCTGGCGGGGTCGCCGGCCCACTGGTCCGCCTCGATGAGTAATTCCGCTACCACCACCGGAAAGGCCCCATGAGGGTCGTTTCGCGCAGGTGGCGTTTAGGGGAAATATCGTGGCCGACGGAAATTGTGGCCTCCTGTTAATTACCACACCATCCTTACGGCACGATCAGGCGCAGACTTGTAATTGCTAGTCGGTTTGCCGTGAATTGTCGCTTCCGGTGGCTTCGGTCTCGGCGAGCAGGTGCCACTCAATCTCCTGAAGCACCCGGCGTTCCCTGGCCTGTCGCCTGCTGAGCCTGAGCGTCGCGGGGCTTCCGTGGCATATGTAGCGGGCGAATCCGACCAGCACCAGCGGGCCCGCCAGGAAAAGAGCGGCATGGATCAGCATGGTGTTCATATGCGTCCCCCGTCATCCCCGTCATTGGACATCCGACTTTATCGTGGCGCGAAGCGGCTGCTAGCACATCGGCGATAGGTCCCTGTTCATTGGGATTTCCACCGTCCCCGGCCCGGCAGGCCAGTAGGGCGCCGGCGCCGTCTGCTCAGTCGGGCCGGTCCGCTTAGCCGAGTCCTGCTGCCCTGGTGACGGCCGCCAACGCGGTCCCGCTGCGGCGGCGCTTGGTACCCAGGCCAGCGAAAGCGCTCACCTTGCTCGCGTCGGCGACCGCCACGGCGATCTCGACGAGGAGCTCGCGGAAGTCGGAAAGCTGCGCAGGCGCCTTTTCCGCGACGATCGCGACGGCCGAGCGGATCGCCTCAAGCGCGGGATCCTCGTAGTCGGCGTACCTGGTGCCGGCCTGCAGGCCGGTGTTGAACGCGGACGCCATCGCGAGCTCGCGGATGAACCGCCGCGGGTGCGTGATGCTGGTCTCCCTCAGCTTTCTGGCCAGCGCGAAGATCTCGCCGGCGGCGACGGCGCCCTCCGCGAGCGCCATCAGCACGCCGGAGGCCAGCATCGCCTGCTGCAGGTTCTCCCATTCAACAGCGTCGAAGTCGGCTTCCCTCGGGCCGTCCCGTTCGCCCCTGCCGTCGCGCAGCACCTGGAAGCCGATGCCGGTGAGCAGGCCGGGGATCCGTTGCACGGACTGCATGTTCCGCAACCGCGCCTCCTCAGACAGCTGCTCCCATGGCACCAGGTCCGGGCGCGTGCGCTCGCCCCTCACCGGCCCGAACTCAAATCCCTGAGCGGTGCGCTCTTCCAGCCAGCGCTCATGCTCCAGCCGGGCAAGCAGCCGCACCTCGTCATCGTCGAAGGCGAAGTCAAGCGCGGGGTCGAAGGTCGGCACCATGAGGCAGCCGATGGCGGCCAGCATCTCGCCGATCTCCCGCGCCTGGGCGCGGTTGGACTCCTTGAACTCCTCGGAAAGCTCGTCCCACCGGCCAAGAGGGGCCGTGCCGCCAGAGGCCTGGCTGGGGGCGACGGCGGCCTCCGCGCCGACTTCGCGCGCCGCACCATAGGTGTCGTGGATTGCCTGCGCCAGCCGCTCGGCGACCTGAACGTACACGTAGCTGGTGAGGCTGTCGATGACGCGGTCCTGCGCCGTGAGCCGCATCTTCATCCGCTGGCACTCGTAGAGTATGGCCTCGGCGTCCAGGAAGGTCTGCTGTGAGCGGCGGTCGGCGGCCCGGCTGAGCACGTCCTGGCCGACCATGATCACGATCATGAAGATGAGTTGGGCCAGGGTGGAAAGGAACGACATGAAGGCGAACGGGTAGGGGTCGAACCGCTGAATGCCTGCGACCGCCAGGACGATCCAGGCCGCCTGGGTCCCGGCGGCCAGGTAGAAGGCGCCCATGGTGCCAAGCCGCTGCGTCAGCCAGGCCGCGATCCGGTCATTGACCGTCACCGCCTGGTCGGCCGCCTGCGGCGGCGCCTGCACCCGGTGCCGCTCGATCCAGGGATGCGGGCTCCACTCAAGCAGGCTGACCCCGTAGCTGAACGCCCTGTCGTGCCGGTTGAGGTGCTTCTGCAGGTCTGCCACCTGCTCGAAGATCGCCTCCGCGTGCTCGTAGGTTTGCACCGCCCGGTCGTCGGCGGCCGCGCCGAGGACGCGCTGGCCAACCAGGATCACCAGGCACAGCACGAGCTGCACGACGTTGTCCAGGAAGAGCAGGAAACGAAACGGGTAGGGATCCACCCGGTGCAGCGGGCCCCAGATCGCCAGCAGCATCCACCCGCCGACCACGGCAAGCGCCACGTAAAGCGCGATCATCGAGCCCACTGCCCGGGTAAGCACGACCGCGATGGCACCGTTCACGCCGACGTGCTCGTCGGAACTCGTTACCGGAACTGGCGATACATCGCGCGCGCGGCTGGCCCTGGTCACAAGCACTCCTCGGGGGTAATTCCGCGCCGCAGGCCGAACGCGGCCAGGGACGGACACACCTGGCGAGAACTCCCGCCCCCCGGGGCCGGCGAGGCTCTCGTTTGGGTGTCAGCACCATCTCGTATTCTGCCAGCGGCTCCAAAAATGAGTGGCGCCCCTCGGGCAGACTGAAGGCGTGCTCCTGACTATCTCCACGACCCATGATCCAGCGACTGACTTGGGTTATCTCCTGCACAAGCATCCCGACCGGGTGCAGGAGTTCCCGCAGTCGTTCGGCGTGGCGACGGTGTTCTACCCCGAGGCGACGGACGAGCGCTGCACGGTCGCGCTGCTGCTCGACGTCGACCCGATCCGGCTCGCGCGGGGCCGGGCACGGAACTCGCCGGACTTCAGCCTGGCGCAGTACGTCAACGACCGTTCCTATGCCGCCTCATCCTTGCTCGCCGTGGCGCTGGCCGACGTGTTCAGCACCGCCCGCGCGGGCCGCTGCGCCTCCCGCCAGGAACTCGCCGACTCCGCCATGCCGCTGGAGGTCGCCATCCCCGTCTTGCCCTGCCGGGGCGGGCCCGAGGTCGCGCGCCGCGTGTTCGAGCCGCTGGGCTGGGCGGTCGCGGCGGAGCCGATCGCGCTCGACGACGCTTTCCCCGGCTGGGGCGACTCCCGGTACGTCCGCCTGCGGCTGCGCGGCGTGGTCCGGCTCGCTGACGCCCTCAACCAGCTCTACGTGCTGCTGCCCGCGCTGGATGAGTCCAAGCACTACTGGCAGGGACCGGACGAGGTCGACAAGCTGCTGCGGTCGGGCGGCGGCTGGCTCGCGAACCACCCGGGCAAGGACCTCATCACCCGCCGCTACCTTGGCCGCCGCGGCGGCCTCGCCCGCGTCGCCCTGGCCAGGCTCGCGGAGCTTGGCGACGAGGTCGAGGAGACGATCGAGCCCGCCGAGGACGAGGAGGTCCTGCAGCCGGAGGGCAAGCGCGCTCCGCTCAACACCGAGCGGCACGAGGCCGTCTGCCAGGCGCTGCTTGGCCTCGGGGCCACATCGGTGATCGACCTTGGCTGCGGGCCCGGTCAGTTCCTTGACCGGCTGGTGAAGACGCCCGCCTTCACCCGGGTCGCCGGCTGCGACGTCTCCGCCCGCTCGCTGCAGCACGCCGCGCGACGGCTACGCCTCGACCGGATGAGCGAGCGCCAGTCCGCCCGCGTCGCGCTGTTCCAGGGCGCCCTGACGTACGAGGACCAGCGGTTGCACGGCTTCGACGCCGCCGTGCTCATGGAGGTCATCGAGCACGTCGACCCGCCACGACTCGATGCGCTTGAGCACGTGGTGTTCGGGTCCGCGAAGCCGGGAGCCGTGATCGTGACCACCCCCAACAGCGAGTACAACGCCCTGTACGAAGGGCTGGCCGGCGTGCGTCACCCCGATCACCGCTTCGAATGGGACCGGGCCACGTTCGCGCAGTGGTCAGACCGAGTCGCCGCCGCGTACGGGTACTCGGTCTCGCGGTCCGGCATCGGCGCCGTGGACGAGGCACTCGGCACCCCGACCCAGATGGCGGTCTTCACCATGGAGGAGGCAAGCCGTGACTGACCTTCCGCCGAACCCGCAGGTTCCCCCGTACTCCCAGGTCACTGTCCCGTCGATGGGACTGGTGGTGCTGGTCGGCGTGTCAGGCAGCGGTAAGTCGACGTTCGCTCGGACCCGCTTCAAGCCCACCGAGGTCGTGTCGAGCGACTTCTGCCGTGGCCTGATCGCCGACGACGAGAACGACCAGTCGGCGACCCCGGACGCGTTCGACGTGCTCCACTACATCGTGGGCACCCGCCTGCGCCGCGGGCTGCTGACCGTCGTGGACGCGACTAACGTCCAGCAGGACGCCCGCGCGTCCCTGCTGAAGCTCGCCCACGACCACGACGTGCTGGCCGACGCCATCGTCCTTGACGTGCCCGAGTCGCTCGCACTGATGAGGAACCGGCAGCGTCCCGATCGCGACTTCGGCGGCCACGTCGTGTCACGGCAGGCCCGCGACCTGCGGCGGTCACTGCCCCGGCTGAAGCGGGAGGGCTTCCGCCGCGTCCACGTGCTGCGCGGCGCCGACGCGATCGAGTCCGCCGTGGTCAGCCGGGAACGGCCATGGAACGACCGCACGGATAACCACGGCCCGTTCGACATCATCGGCGACGTGCACGGCTGCTCCGCGGAGCTTCGCACGCTGCTGTCTGCGCTCGGCTGGCAGCTGGAGTACGACGGCAGCGGCGCCGACGGTGGCCGGGCGGTCGGCGCCGTCCACCCGGCGGGCAGGCAGGCGGTCTTCGTCGGCGACCTGGTCGACCGCGGCCCCGATACCCCGGGCGTGCTGCGGCTGGTCATGGGCATGGTCAAGGCGGGCACCGCGCTGTGCGTGTCCGGCAACCACGAGGCCAAGCTGGTGCGCGCGCTTGGCGGCGCCAACGTCACCGTGTCCCACGGCCTGGCCGAGTCGCTGGCCCAGCTCGCGGCCGAGCCCGACGACTTCCGCGCGGCCGCCGTTGCCTTCATGGACGGCCTGATCAGCCACTACGTGCTCGACGACGGGAAGCTCGTGGTCGCGCACGCCGGGCTTAAGGAGTCCTACCACGGCCGGGCGTCCCGGCGGGTGCGGTCCTTCGCCCTCTACGGCGACACCACCGGCGAGACCGACGAGTACGGCCTGCCCGTCCGCTACCCGTGGGCCCAGGAGTACCGCGGCCGGGCGATGGTCGCCTACGGCCATACCCCGGTACCCAAGGCCGAGTGGGTCAACAACACCATCTGCCTGGACACCGGCGTGGTCTTCGGCGGCTGCCTGACCGCGCTGCGCTACCCCGAGCGCGAGATCGTCCCGGTCCCCGCCGAGCGGCAGTGGTACGAGCCGGCCCGCCCGCTCGCTCCGCTGCTCGCACCACGGGCCGCGGACCGCGAGCGGTCCGTCCTGCGGGTCACCGACGTCGCCGGCACCCGCTGGCTGGAGACCACGCACGCGGGCAAGGTGAAGATACCGGAAGACAACGCCGCGGCCGCCCTGGAGATCATGAGCCGGTTCGCCGTCGACCCCCGCTGGCTGATCTACCTGCCGCCCACCATGTCACCGGCCGCGGCGGCCCCGGCTTCGACAACACAGCAGGGCGCGTTCCTTGAGCGCCCCGAGCAGGCCTTCGAGGAGTACGCCGCGTGGGGGGTCACCCGCGTGGTCTGCGAGGAGAAGCACATGGGCTCGCGCGCGATCGCCGTGATCGCCAGGGACCCGGCCGCCGCGATGAGGCGGTTCGGCGTCGCCGACGGCACCACGGGCGTTATCTACACGCGCACCGGCCGGTCGTTCTTCAACGACACCACCGAGCTGACCGGCCGGCTCCGGGCCGCCGCGGCCCCGCTGTTCGAGTCGCTCGAGACGGACTGGCTGGCCCTGGACTGCGAGCTGCTGCCCTGGTCGGCCAAGGCGATCGACCTGATCAAGGCGCAGTACGCGTCCGTCGGCGCCGCGGCCAGGCACGCACTCCCCGAGGCGCTTGCCGCCCTGGAGGCGGCCACGGCCCGCGGCCTCGACGTCAGCGCCCTGGCCGGCCGCACGCGGCAGCGGCTCGCCGACGCCGCCGCCTTCCGCGACGCGTACGCCGCCTACTGCCGCCCCGCCGGCGCACCCGACGGGATCACCCTCGCGCCGTTCCAGGTCCTCGCCTGCGAAGGGCGCGCGCTCGCGCTCACCGAGCCGCACGCGTGGCACCTCGCCGAGCTGGCGAAGCTCGGCGGTGACCTCATCACCCCCACCCGGCACCGTTTCGTCGACCTCTCGTCCGAACGGGAGCGTGCTGCCGCCGTCGACTGGTGGCTGGAACTGACCGCGGCCGGAGGCGAGGGAGCGGTGATCAAGCCGGCCCACCTGGCCGGCGGCCGGGTCCAGCCGGGCCTGAAGGTCCGCGGCCGCGAGTACCTGCGCATCATCTACGGCCCCGACTACACCGGGTCGCTCGACGTGCTGCGCGATCGCCACCTGGGCAGGAAGCGCCAGCTGGCCCAGCGTGAGCACGGCCTCGGCATGGAGTCGCTCACCGCGTTCGTGGAGCACGCGCCGCTGTGGAAGGTGCACCAGTCCGTCTTCGCCGTACTCGCCCTGGAGTCCGAGCCCGTCGACCCCCGCCTTTAGGTACCGGCCTTGGCTGGCGGGCGGGAGTGGACGGTGACGGGCATGCCTGCCGACGGGCGCAGGGTGACCTGGTAGCCGAGGGCCGGACGGAACTCGGCAGCGACACGGAAGGTCCAGGACCGGGCGAGGACGGCGAGGACGGTGACGGCCTCCATCCAGGCGAACTGCTCGCCGATGCATGACCGCGGGCCGGTACCGAATGGCAGGTATACGTTCCGTGGAAGGGGCGCATGGGCCCCGAGCCAGCGGCTGGGATCGAACCGGTCAGGGTCGGGGTACCAGCGCGGGTCGCGGTGCAGCAGGAGGGGACTGACGGCGGCGACCGACCCGGGCGGGAGGTGCCAGCCGCCCAGCCGGAGGTCATCGGTGACGGTGCGGCCGATCATCCAGGCCGGAGGGTAGAGGCGGATCGCCTCTGTGATCACCGCCCGGGTGTAGCGGAGTGCGGGCAGGGCCGCGGCGCTGACCTCCCGGCCGTCCAGGGCGTCGGCTTCTGCCTGGACCTGCTGCTGTGCCAAGGGGTGGCGGCTGAGCAGGTACAAGGCCCAGGTCAGCGCGCTTGCCGTTGTCTCGTGGCCGGCCAGCAGCAGGGTGATCACGTGATCGTGCACCTCGCGGCTGGTGAGGCCGGCGGGCTGCCGCGCGGCGGCGAGCAGGGCGGAGACGACGTCACCGCGGTCCGCCGCGGGGTCCGCCCGGCGCTCGCCGATGATGTCGTCAACCAGCCGGTGGAGCTCCTCCCGCGCGAGTGCCGCGGCGGTACCTCGGTCACCGGCCTCCCCGGTCCCGCGCTCACGTGCGGCGCGCGTGATGCCGAGGACGCCAGCTCCTAGGCCGCTCGCGGCGGCGAACTCGGCGAGCGCCGCGTCCAGCCCCGCGTGGACGCGCGGGGCCTGGGCCGCCAGGTCGACGCCGAGCAGCGCCTTCCCGGCGATCCGCAGTGTCAGCGCTGCCATGTCCGCGTGCATGTCCCGGTGCGCGCCGTCCGTCCAGGCGGCCGCGGCGTCCCGCGCGCAGCGGTCAGCGATGATCACGTAGCCGTCCAGCCGGCGAGGCGAGAACGCGGGCGCGACCAGCCGTCTGGCCCGGTCGTGGGCGGCACCCTCGCTCGTGAGCAGCCCGTCGCCCAGCATGGCCTTTGTCCGCTGCAGGCCAGGACCTTTGGCGGTGCTGGCCGCGCTGCCGGACAGCAGCTCGCCAGCCAGGTCCGGGTCGAGGACCAGCAGGACCCGCCGCCCGCGCAGGCGCAGCCCGACCGCGTCCTGACGGCCGCGTGCCAGTGCGCGCAGCGCCGCCCCCGCGTCGCGGCGGAGCCGCGCGCGGCGGGTGCGCAGCAGCACCCTGGTGGTTCCCATCCAGTGCCGGCCTCGCGGTGTAGCAGCCATGACTCACTCCTCAGAAAATGGCATTAGTGCCAGAATTAGGATGGGCCACGGAAGGCAAAGTGTCAATAGTGCCATAATGCACTAGTGCCAGATTGAAGGCTACGGGACTGTGGCAGACTGCCGGTATGAGTCGCAGCCAGTGCACCCGGGTGACGCAGTGAACATGCCCGGGCCGGCCGGGGGGCGGCGGGACCGCAAGAAGGACGAAACCCGCCAGGCGCTGCGCGAGGCGGCGCACCGGCTCTTTGCGGAGAAGGGCTTCTCGCGAACTACGATCGACGACATCGCCGAGGCAGCGGACGTTTCGCGGCGCACCTTCTTCCGCTACTACGACAGCAAGGACGACCTGCTCCGTACCGACGTCGCCGACCTGCTCCCGGTTATGCTCGCGGCGCTGCGCAGGCGTCCGGTGGAAGAACCGCCGCTCGCGGCGATACTCAACGCCCTGCGTACCCTCATCGGCCCCGACGGGCCGCCCGCTCTCGCGGAGAGCCTGGCCAGCCCGGTCGGCGGGCTGCGCGCCCGGGTCAGCTTGATCCGCCTGCTCGCCGACTGGGAGCAGGGCATCGCCGACACGCTTCTCACCCGGGCCGGCATCGACTCGCCGACCGACTCCGACCGGCTCCGCGCGACCGTCACCGCCTGCGCCGCCACCTCCGCGCTGCGCGCGTCCGCCCAGACATACCGGACCCGCTACGGCGGCGCCGGCCTAGAGACCCACCGCCTCGTTCCCATCGTCGAGCAGGCATTCGCCGTGCTGCTCGATCCGGGCGAGTCGGCGTGCAGCAGCCCTGGCCCCGGAATTCGGTAACTGTCACGCATTGGTGTATGACTCAGCGTAGTCTTCGCTGAGAGGGCATCGGCGTACCTTTCTTCATCGTGGCGACCGGGGGATCGGGCCAGGGTGAAGGCGGTACTTCAGGTGCGCCGGGCCGGGTTGCGATGTCAGGGGGCGATGCGTGCCTGTGAACGGTGACCGGATCGACGTGCGGCGCGAGCCGCTTGTGGTGCGGGACGGATGCGCGCCGGACCGCATTCCCGCGGGTCGCTGGCCGTCGGACGATCCCCTGGTCCGCAGCGAGCAGTTCGCGGTGAACGAGGCCATCGCGTGCCTCGTTCACGGTGACCGCCACGGTGCCGGCCGCCGCGGCGGCGGCGAGGACGGCAGTCCGCGGCTCGGCGGGACCGCCGCCGAGGGCGACCCGGGTGAGGGCGACGGCGTGTTCTGCGTGCACGCGCCGCCGGGGACCGGCGTGGCCGAGGTGTTCGGCGACCTGGTCGCGGCCATCGTCACGGAGCGGGCGCGCCGCATCGCGGACCTGCCGGACCTGGCCGCGGCGTTCGCGCCGCCGCGTACCTGGGGCGTGCACACGGTCGCCGCGCCGTCCGCCGAGCTGGCCGGCTTGGAGATCGTGCTATCCGCGCCCGGCGAGCTTTGCCTCGGAACACCAGGCTCCGCAATACCGGGCCCGGGGACGGGCCCTGCGCTGCCGCCCATCGGCGCGCGCTGGCGCGACCGCGCCGCCCGCGCCGATTACTTCGCCTCGACGGCCCGCCTGTCCGACGGCGTCGGCGCGTGGGCGATGCTCACGGCCCGGCTCGGCGACAGCGCCGCGAACCGGGCCTTCGCCGAGCGCTGGTGGCACGGCGCGGTCCGCGGCACTGACGTGCTGTTCCCGGCCGGCGAGTCCATGACGGCGGCGCTGCGGCAGCTCAAGGGCAAGGCGGTCGACTGGCAGGCCGCCGTCGCCTGGTTCAGGTCCGCGCTGGCCAAGTCCGAATCCCTTGCCGCAGAACGAACGCGGGTAGCCGCGGCACTCACCTGCTTGTCGGAACTCGAGCTGGCCTGCGAGGAGGCGTCCTGCGAGGCCGAGGCGGCCCAGGCCAGGCTCACGGAGCTGACGGCGCGCGAGCCCGCGGCCCGCGACGCGGTGACGGCGGCCGAGGAGGAGTACCGGGCGTCGCTCGCGGCCCTCGGTGCGCACCAGCTCGCCCGGCCGACGGTGAACACGGTCACGCACCAGGGCCTCGCGGCGCTGCACTCCGGCGGCGCGCTGTCCGTCGCGCTGGCCGGCGGCGTTCGCCGTGGCCGGAACCTGCGCGACTGGGCGGTCGCCCGCCGCGCGCTGCGCGCCGCCTGCGCGAGGGCGGAACAGCGGTGGGACGCGGCGCTACGCGGCGCGGAGGCGCTGCACGACGAGGCGGCGGCGGCACGGTCGGCCGCCGCCGCGGGGACCGACGAGGTGGCCCGGCTCGCCGCACAGATGGCACCGCTCGCCGAGACGGTCACCATGGCCAGGCAGCGGTGGGGCGACCACGTGCCGGCCGGGCCCTCCCAGGCCGAGACGGAAGACCCCGCGCTGATCGAGTGGCGGGAGACGATGGCGCCCTGGGCGGACGAGGAGTACGCGAATGCCCGCGCCCAGGCGTTCGTCGCCGCTCTTGAGCTGCACAAGGCACTCGTCGCCGCGCACGAGGAGGTCTTCGAGGCGAACCTGGCCGCGCTCATGGAGCTCATCTCCGCAAATCCGGCTCCGGCCCCGGCCCCGGCCTTCCCGGGCATGGGCCCGGGCACGGACCGGGACGCGGCCGGGCACGCCGACGTTCTGCT
>Ga0265337_1000817_pt1 | contig 16358 bp, 9 predicted proteins | sample 42122metaG_FD_192441 | JGI IMG/M metagenome (GOLD analysis project Ga0265337, IMG submission 192441) | Rhizosphere microbial communities from Carex aquatilis grown in University of Washington, Seatle, WA, United States - 4-21-22 metaG | ecosystem: Host-associated > Plants > Roots > Rhizosphere >... | reverse complement strand
GGTCTGCGCCGCAAGGGGCTGGATTTGCTCGGCGTTCTGCCGCACGAGCAAATCCTCTGCAACCCGACGGTGGACCTGATCCGCGAGGAACTGCGCGCCGAACTGCTCAACCAGCCGCCGACGCTGCACACGCCGGTGGGCGACGTGATCGTCGGCGCAATGGGCGCGCACAACGCGATGCAATTTTTCCGGCGCGGCGTGCTGCTGATCACGCCCGGCGACCGTGAAGACATCCTGCTGGCCGCCGGCGCCACCACGAGTCCGCAAAGCGATAATCAGATGGCCGGCATCGTGTTGACCGGCGGCATCCGCCCAAGCGACAACGTGCTGAAAGCCCTGCAAACCATGCCGGTTCCCGTGCTGCTCGCCAAGGCGGACAGCTACCAAGTCGCGTCCAAGGTCCACAACCTCACCGTCAAGACACGGCCGGACGACGCCGAAAAAATTTCGCTCATCCGCGACATCGTCGCCAAAAACGTGAACGTGAAGAAAATCATCGAATCGTTGTAAGAACTTCAGGCGGAGTTTAACAGCGTGATTGTTTTTGCGCAGTGCGGCCATTGGCATCAACTCAAAACTGAATTAGTCGGGTCTTGGCCGGATTCGGGTGTCACCGCTTCGATGTGAGTGTCCGCGAAGATAACATCGCCCCTTTTGCCATGCCTTGAAGCAATGAGATTGTATTTTATCTTTGGCGACTGTAGGTTTCCAACTGGAACCCAACGTGAGTCGTTGATGGTCTTCCGGTCTTCTTCAACCAGCCTCATTTTGGCGGTTGGGTTTCTAATCTACGACGATTTGAAGAGATAAACCTCGCGGGCTTGGGTGATAATCGTGGACATTCCCAGGTTAACATTGTCACCAGTCAGGCCATAGCTCGTCAGCGAATAACTGTAGCGATAGGGGTCGTCCGCTAATTTGCCCTGTCCCTGAAGCGATTGGCCCTGCCAATCCGATGGGCATGTGAAAACATTCGCATTGAATCCGGCCATGTGCCGGTGATTGAACTCTGGTTCACGTCGTGATCCTGTTCCCACCAAATCCAATCTTCGGGCTGCGGGCCATATTCCGTTTTCGATCCCGGCGCGGGAAACTCGTCATCGCTCTCTTGATAATAAAGCTGAAATCCAATTGCAATCTGATGCAAATTGTTTTGGCAAGCCGCCTGACGCCCCTTGTCTTTGGCCTTGGACAACACCGGCAATAATAATGCCGCAAGAATGCCAAGTATCGAAATTGTGACGAGCAATTCCAGGAGCGTGAACCCTCTTTGAGCGTCAATAGTCTTCTTGAATAAACTGTGTGAGCACCGCATACGACGTTTTGTAATTTGCCGTTTTGAATCCGTGTCCGGTGTGTTCAACATGAATGCGTGCCGGAACTAAATGATTGCAGGCATCCTGCCACAACTGTTCACAGTGTTTTTGACGGGATAGTTCGTCTTCATCGCCAATGGCTATAAACAGGCTGGGATATTTTCTCGCGGCGGCTGGAATTTTCGGAAATGCAACGGGAGAAAACAAAATCACGCCACGCCACAATTCCGGGTGGTCGTCCACCATCGCCGTCTCTGCGCCCGTGCTGAAACTGCGTCCACAAATGTAAATGCGTTTTGGGTCAATGTTCGGATTTTTCAGCAGTTGGTCATAGACCGCGAGTATGTTCTCCGGCTTGGCCACCATTTGCCAATCATTCAAACCGAAGCGGTTGGCGGAGACATAGAAGATTCCAGCATTGGCAAGAATCTGAACATTTTGGTCATAACGGTTGACAGGGTATAGGTCAAGCACGGCGGGATATGTCTTTTCAGCGGCTAGTTTGGCCGGTGGCACGAAATAATACTCAACGTCTTCACCGCTCTTGTTCGTCGTCGAAGCTGAAACCGGCAGAACAATTTTGCTGGAAGAAACGATGCGATCCGTGTCCGGCAAAATATCGCGAAACGATTTGTTGAAGATGTCGTATTCCCAAACGCTTTGGGCTTTGTAACGGACGGATGCCACGGCATAAATTTTGTCCCGATTCGGTGAAATGCAATAACTGCGTATGCCGCCGCCTAAAAATAAATTGGTGCAAATCGTTTTATCGTCCGACTTAATGGCCAGATAACTTTTATCGCCTTCAGTGCGGACACAAGCGAATCCTCCATTTTTGACCCATTGGCCTTTGAATGAGTAAGTGTCGGTAAGTTGGACTGTCTCGGAGTTTTTGTCTGGAGCAAATTCATAGACGTAACGATTTGTTGCATCATTGCCGCGCGTCAGGCAGAAAAGATACTTTCCAGTTTCCTCACTGTAGTCGAGCCATTCGAGTTTGGCATCAGAGAAATGGGTTAATTGATTGGCTCGGCTGGTTGGAATATCCAAAGTCCAAATGTTGCCTTTGTCAAAATAGGCAATTGAACGATCGGAAAGGCGTGCCAAACCATAAGTGCCACCGCTATCAAAACGTTGCGCCTGAACGAGCCCTTTTTTTCCAAGCAGGCCAAGATTCCAGTTCATTTCCAAATTGAAAAGCATCAGCTTGTGCGAATAATTCAATATAGCGAGCGTGTTGGTGGTCAGCCACACTCCTAATTCCGGTCGGGGAACGGAACTGCCAATGTCAACGGCGCTCTGTATTGCGCCGGTGTCGCCATCGCAAATGACAATTTCTTGATACTTTTTATTGTTTTGATTGGTTGTCACTGTGACGTCGGCAAAAGCAAGATAACGATCATCCGGCGACCAGCCGAACAACCTGAATATTTTTTTACCTTCAATTTCCGCCGTGTCCATCCCTTGTATTTGAGTGCGCTTGAGTGTCTTCAAATCTTCCAAAAAAACGCCGATTCCCTTTGGAATTTCCTGTGCATACAGTAGCGACGAACCCGAATGATTTGCCATCGGCGCATCCAAGATTCGCCCATCCATAAAAATCTCATCCAACATCGCGGCCATGTGTCGTGGTATTGCAGCCCGTGCGTGGAAATATAAACCGCCGAATAATATGCCGGTAAAAGCCGCACCAATCCCCCAGCCATATAACAATCGCTTCAAAGGGGATAACGCGAAAAAGATTTTTCTCTTTTCCAATTTCGGCAGCGCATCCTTTGAAGGAGGAAGTGGTTTCTTTTCAACCGGCTGAACAAACGGCTTGGGCGGGTCTCCCGGAGCCTGCGTCGGCTTGCCGCACGACGGACACCGCACAAACCTGCCCGCTTCTGAAACGTCCACGACGATATGCTGCCCGCAGTCAGGCGAGGAACACGTGAACTTGATGTTCGTGGAACCAGGAACATGCAAAAGAATCCCGCAAGCCGGACAATTCACCGATTGCCCTGCCAGGGTCTCGCCAACAGAAATACGCTGTTGACAGGCTCGATTTGAACAATTGAATTTGATTTCCATGCTATGATGCTGGTTGCGCGCCGATTGCAGGCGTGTCTGTTTTAGCGGATTTCCCCCTTTGCCCACGTGGCCAGTTTACAGCCAGAAAGAAGTAGCTGCCCGCGAGCATGAAACCAAGCAACACTTCTATAACGATGCTCATTGTCTTCGGTGAAATGGTGAACCATTCAACGTAGTTGCCCAGGCAATCCCCAAAATTGGACGCGTCGTCCGACCACAAACCAATTCGATAAACGAACCAGTTAGTCATCAGCCACGCGAGCCAGCCCAACTTAACCCACTTGCTTTTTCCAGCCAGCAAAACTGCAGATACCGCAAGCTCCGCGCTGCCGAAAAGAACCAAAGTCAAACGATTGCTTAATGGCAAAAGCGCGTCTGGCCAGTTGAGCGTGGGCGACGATCCAACCGCACCGCAAAAATTAAGCGAGGCCAAAATGAAAAGAATGACCGCAGCCGAATCCAAAAAATATGACTGTGCCCGCTTCATTGGTGATACAGTTTTCAATTCGTTTTTGACTTCAGGTTTGAGCCGTTCCCAATTCCAGCAAAATCCAAAATACCGACGCCGTCGCCAGCTTGAACAATCCTCCATCAAACCAAAACGCCACGAATAAGGCCATAGCTCCCGCGCGACAGGCGATTCTAATTCCCTCTCCGCACTCATGAAGTAGGGCAGGCGTCTCGCCTGCCCGCGTCGGCGAAGCCGACGCAAAGGTTTTTTTATGCTCGCGTTGACGCGCTTCGCTAGACAGGCGGGACGCCCGTCCTACTTTACAAAAGCACAGCGCCACATACGCCACGAAACAAACCAACCCCGGCAATCCCAATTGCGTTCCCAACATCAAATAATCATTCGTGGTGATGGCCGACGCACCGTTTTCAGGAGGGGAATAATTCTTCTCATAGGTTCCAACTGCCTTGTTCCAACCGACGCCAAACGGATGATCCCGCATCATTTGAACGGCTGCGTTCCAAGCCGCAACCCGGTGTTGCGCCGATGGCCGGCTTAAATCCATGCGCTTGAGATACCACTGGTCTGTGTTCGCTGTGGAATGCCAGAAAAAACACACGACCGCCGCCACAACAAAAATTCCCGGCAGGACAAACCGCCATTTAAATTTTGCGTATGCCTTTGCCAGATACAACAAACCAATGGCTGTTCCCACCCATGCCCCACGGCTGTAGCTGAACAGTAAACCCGTCCCTATCATCCCCGCCGCAATAAATAGAACAACTTGAAGCAGTTTCCGCCTTCTACCTTCAGCCTTCAGCCTTCCGGCGAGCAGCCCTGCTGCGAGCGTCAACCCCGCGCTCATCAACATTCCGTAGATGTTGGGATTATCCCAAAGCCCCATCCAGCGCGGCCCATGATAAATATTATTCGACATATCCAGATGCCACCACGATGAAAATGCCAGCAGGACGACCAAACCAACAAGAAAAATTCTGAATTCTGAATTCTGAATTCTGAATTCTGGAATATTTTCCTGCATTTCTCCTTCCTCCTTCAGCATCTGGCCTTTAGCCTTTGGCCTTAACAAAAACCTCGCTCCTTTGCCCAGCGTCACGCCAGCCAAAAGCGTGAGGGCGTCCGGTTCCAGCCAAGGCTCTGCGTAGCCGACGAAATATGCGGTGATCGCGATGAGAAGCAGGCCGATGAGCGGCAGATCATTCAGGCCGAACGTCAGAAAAAAGAAAGTGCCGCACCAGACGGCAAGGCAAACCAGCAGCATCCATTGAAGCGACAGCAACACTGCTTCAAACTCGCGAAAAATGCCGCTTTGACAATGAAGGATGTATCCAAAGAGGCAGACAGAGACAATTGCCAGTAGCAACGCGATGAATTTAGCGCCGTAGGTGTGGCACATTTGTAGTTTCATAAACGATCAAATTAAAGCTCCGTCAGGAGCGACATATTTTCCCCGCATTCATTTCCGGATATGCCGCCCCTACGGGGGCTTGGGGATATTCTGGATTTATTTTCTACAAAGATGCCGCGCCTACGGCGCTTGAGACGGATGTTTTACGCTGTCGCCAAAGCGAGAACAACGTGGCGTAGCTGCCGATGAGCAGATACGCCAGAATGATTTTCATGGCCGTGTCAGCAATTTGCGGTGAAATATGCAGCGCATCGGTCAGATTACCCAAGCAACTGCAAGGCTTTTGATAGACGACCCATACCAGACCGAGGCGATAGATTAGAAAACTGGTTGCGAGCCAGGCAATAAGTCCAGCCTTGATAGCCAATGTGCGGCGGCTGACCAGACATACCAACGCCACAACCAATTCAATTCCGCCTACCATCAAAAACACATATTTATGTGGCAACGTTAAAATTGGGTCTGGGAGGGTTATTATTTTTGAGTGTCCAAAAGCACTCAATATCTTGGCAGCCGCAGTGCTTAAAAGCAACGAACCTGCTGTAACAATAAACGCTCTTATCAAATTCACTCTCATTTCAGTTAGCCATGCGGATTAAACAGGGGATGCTCTTAATTATCTAATTGCCAGCTACAATGAACACGCTTATGCCCAAATGCGTCCAACATCGAGAAACCTATTGGCACATCTCGAATGTAGAAAACAAGCATTGCTTCTGCTTGATGCCTTTCATACACCTCGGATGCACACCGCCTGCGCCACCGCATTGTTCGGCGGTATCCTCTACAACATACGAACATGATCGACCATCAAGCGCCCCTCTTCAATCTCGCTTTCCTCTTGCTGCACCAACTCCCGAAACACCTTCCCAAGAATGCCTTCCGCCAGTATTTCCGAGTCAAGACGACATGATATTTAGATTCCCATTTAGTGTGATACACTCTTTCGCACGTAATCAGTTACAGGTTGATGTATTACACACTGCTGCAACTACTGGATAGACTTGGCCACTAACCCCAAAGTATGAACAAGTTTGGCAATCGGAGCCAATTTCCAAAGTGCATGCTTTTAGCGTCACCGAAAACTTCCAACTCAAGACGTGGCCTTGATAACTTGTTCCTGCCACTGACTGGTTGGTTGTCGTGCAATTAATATTAGGATCTGGGTCATCCGGTGCGACACATGAACAGACGGGCCACGTTGTTTTAAAACACGTAGGAGGTCCAATTTCGCCGCCCCCCTTTCCATTTGATGGCGCCGACCCATTACATGCTGCATGAATCGAATACGCTGCCAGCCCTACCAGCGCTAGGATGACACTTCCTTTGATTATCCAGCCTATTTTGTATTTATTTATTAATGACATACTATTTCCTTTGGTTTGTTTTTTATTCACTGCAAATGTCAAGCTTCACATTACTCTCGAAAAGCAAGTCCCCAGACGCTCAAAGTGCCAACATTGATATTTATCATGGATTTTCCTTTCCGGGTGGAGTACGAGGTTGGTCACAAGTCTTTGCCCTCAACCTCTTGATTAAAAGATAAACCGGTGGAAGAACAGCCAGAAGAAGTAAAACTGCAAGGATCCAATATTGGGACAGCCCTTTGGGAAGGGGCTTGACCGGAACAACTCCCTTTAAGTGCTTGTAGATTGTCTGTAGTTTTTCATTGCTTCTCAACACCCACAGATTGTTCTCGCATGCATAACCGATGGGACGACCTTGCAATTCGTCACTGAAACGATAATCATCAATATGGGTGCCCGTTGTAATCGGTGGCAACAAATATGCCGTTCCAGAATACCGTTCGCAGGAAATGACCGAAACGTTATCCCACGCAAATGGAGGGACATCATCCCGATTTGTAATAAAATGAGTCTGTAGATAGGTTGTGAACACAGCATTTCTCGGCAATCCAAGTTCTGGAAATGCTATTTCCCCCTTTTCGAATGAGGCGGTTATAAAACCCTTATCATTAGGCGGGTCATACTTGACTTTTTTTCCATCCGGTCCAACTTCAAAGCCGGGGTGATAATAGCGAATGCACTGGATGGAGCTAATATCATTTGAGAACGGATGCAATTCTGTCTCATAAACCTCAAAGGGAATGTTGTTAATTGATAAAAACTTTAATTGCCGGCTCGCTTGAATAAGACCGGTTCTATTGGTCAAAGGCAAATGATCCAACACGCAAAGCAGCCAGATAACCTGGTGAAATTCTTCAGCCCGGTAGGGAAACAATCCTTTGCCAACTTCGGCAGATGTTGCAACAACCGCATGGTTGGTGGATATGACTTGTTTCAATACATAGTGGTCAACCCCATCGGACGCAACTTGCAAAACGCCGTGGAACTCGGCATTCTCCGTAACGGGTGGCTGACTGATGGATATTGAATATGTATTACTTTTAGTATCAACGATTGCTGTAAAATCTGCCTCGGCAATCTTCCGTGGCGTGTTAGAATCGGGAGACCCCATCTTGGTATACGCTACGATCGTCCCTCGTGCGATAAACCCCTGAGAAGCGACGCTTCCTGCAACCTGGGCCGAAGCGACAAATGAATTGGCAAAAAGAACGGCAACGAAAACGCTGAAAATGTTCGGGAAAAACAATTTTTGCCAACCACTGACTTTGTTGCAAAAAAGGTTGTCGTTTTTCCCAGCTGCCAGAAACAGAAAATCAACCATTTTCGGAGAATGGGTTCCCACACCGATTCCAGATTTGCCGGATATGGCTTTCATTTGTATTCTTTGCATTCTTTCGCGGTCATTTCATGCCGGAATGGTCGCGCTGACCGGTTCCCTCCACGGGCCTTTGTCGCCGCGCGTGTCCACCCATCCTTCAGCCGTCGGATGAGGCCGCGCAACGGCTGATGGAACTCCGGCAATGATTGATGGGGGCTGGAGAATCGTTGCGCGATGCCGGGCAGCGACCGAAGGAGACCGATTGACTGCAAAAGAACCCCCTGCACTATTGCGCGATTGCCACTGACATTCAAGGATGTCACCTGACTTCTCATGGCTTGCGAAGCTGATCTGAAATGAAACGGGCTGGAATGTCAAGTTATTTTTGAAAATAATTTTTGGTTAAAAAATCAGCAGCGCAGAATGTGGCGAGAAGCAACGCGGGCATCCGATTCGGGGGATGATTTTTTTGTTTCGTCACAGAGAATTTGAGCCCAAATTGGGCGCGAATGAAAATCAATCCTCATTTGACAAAACTGCCGGTGTATCAACCGGGACGGCCGATTGAGGAAGTTGCACGCGAGCTTGGCCTGCCCGCCGCCGGCATCATCAAGGTCGCGTCGAACGAAAATCCGTTCGGCCCGTCGCCGCTCGCCGTCGCCGCGATGCAAAAAGCCATCGCCGGGGTGAATCGTTATCCCGATGGCAACGCGTTTTACCTGAAACAAAAGCTTGCCGCGAAATTGGGCGTTGAACCGGCCAATCTGGTTCTCGGCAACGGCTCGAACGAAATCATCGAGTTCGTCGGCCACGCGCTGCTGGAGGGAAGTGGCACTGCCACTGCGGACGTAATCGTGTCGCAATACTGCTTCGCCGTTTATCCCATCGTCACGAAATTATTCGGCGCGAATCTGATTACAGTCCCGGCAAAAAATTACGGACACGATTTGCCGGCGATGCTTCGCGCCATCACGCCGCAGACCCGCATCGTTTTCGTGGCGAACCCGAACAATCCCACCGGCACGCTCGCGCCGCGCGAGGAAGTCATCGGGTTCGTCAATGACGTGCCCGACGACGTCCTGTTGGTGATGGACGAGGCTTACATCGAATTTTTGAACGACGCGCTGGATTTGGTTTCGCTCGTGCGGCTCGGCGCGCGGAAGAATCTGATTCTGATGCGGACGTTCTCGAAGATTTACGGGCTGGCCGGACTGCGCATCGGCTACGGCGTCGGGAATCCCGAATTCATCGCCGCGCTGGAAAAAATCCGCCAGCCATTCAATATCAACCTGCTCGCGCAGACCGCGGCGCTCGCGGCGCTGGATGACACCGTGCACGTCCGCAAAACACGGCAGAACAATTTTGCCGGGCTGGAATTTTTGGAGCGCGCCTTCCGCGATTTGAAGCTCGAATTCGTTCCGTCGCACGCCAATTTCATTTTGGTCCGCGTTGGCGAAGGCCAAAAAGTCTTCGAGGCGATGCAGAAGCAAGGCGTGATTGTGCGTCCGATGGACGGCTATCAATTGCCGGAGTGGATCCGCATCTCCATCGGCACGCCAAAGGAAAATGAGCGGTGCCTCGGGGCGTTAAAAACCACGCTTGGTCGAGGCTAGGCACTCTGGCTATTGCGCCTGCAATCGATAGAACCGTTGCGGGACCACGGGCGTGACGGTGTTCGTAAACGAGAAGCTGCCGCCGGTTCCGAACGAATTCGTTGCCAACACCGTCCAGTTGGTCAGGGGCGCCGCCACGTTGGTGGAAGTCAGCACATAGCAGGGCATGCCCGACGTGCCATTCGTGCCGCAAATGACCAGATTCGTTCCCGACCACAACGTGACGCTGCTGATACAGGGCTGCGGAGCAGCAGCCACCGTGAGGGTGCCGCTGCCGGCCAGGGCAGTCGTGTTCCACCGCAGGCCGCTGCCCGGCGTGGCGGGCACAATCCCCGCAAAAGTGCCGAGGTAATTCTCCGCGTCGAAAAGCTTGAAGCTGTCGCCTGCCGCCAGCGGGGCGGCGCTGATATTTGTGATGCGGAGAGTGCCGCCGTAGATCAGCGAAGTGACGCCGACAATCTGGTCGTTGATTCCTGCGGCTTTGTTCAACTCCATGGCTGCCGTGCTGCCGGACTGGAATGTCAGGTTGCCTGAGAAGGTGAGATGGCCCACCGTGTTCGAGCCCGGCGCCACCGTCGCGCCAGCGCCGACGACCACGTTGGGGGCAACGATCATGCCGTTGCCGCTCAAAGTCTGTCCATTGGCGAGCTTCAGCGTTTGGTCCGCCCGCCCGGTCGCCCAGAACATGGCGCCGGCACTGACGCTAATATTCGTGCTGCCATTGAGGACGCCATCAGGTTGGGACAATGACAGGGAGCCGCCCAAGATGAGTGTGGGTCCTTTGTAGTCGTTAGGTTTGCAAATGGTCAGAGTTCCGGCGCCCGTTTTGGTCAAGCCGGTTGTGCCGCTGATTTTGCCCGCGCCTTGGAAAACGTAATCGGAGGCCGAGTTGACGGTGACGGAGGCCGGATACAAGGTGCCGACGAGATTCACCGGGCTGTTCATGCTCGTATCGTCGAACGTGACAGCGTCGGCTTGGTGGAATGGCTCCGAGTTGTCGTTGAAGTTGGCGGAGTTGCAGACATCCCAACAATTGCTGGACCCGTCACCGGCCCAGACAAGGTCGGCACCGCTGCCGCTCACAATCAGGTTTATTTGGTGGGCTGCGGATTCATTCAGTGTCAACGTGTAGCGGGTCAGGCTCACTGCACCATTGAACGAATTCGTCTTGCTGCCTCCGTAATTGAACAGCCGATAACTGCCATTGGTGCTCAAGGCTCCCGTGGCGGTGATGGCAATCGTGGCGCCATCGGGCTGCAGGTCGCCCGCCACTTGGATCAGGTCATTGCCGGTGCCGGGCGTGGGTGCAAGCTCAAAGTAATTGGTTACACCGGCACTCAAGGAAAGGTTGTTGCTGAAGGAGAGCGTGCCGATCGCTCCCGGACCGCCGGGGGATAAGGCGGCGCCGGAAGCGGCTGCCATATTGCCGGTGACCGTGCCGCTGCCCTGCAACGTCTGGCCACCGTAGAGCGTGTAGTTGCTCACAGACGAAACATCGAATTTCGCATTGCCATTGACGGAGATGATCCCACTGATGCTGATCGAAGCGTTCGTCCCCAAGGCCAAAGTCCCGGAGTTGATGTAAGTGGAACCGGTATAGCTGTTCGTGGCCAGAAGCAGCAGGATTCCGGGGGAATTCTTCGTGAGCGAGCCGCGACCCGTGATTAAATCAACGATGGTGATGGGGTTTGTGGCGGTGACAACCAAGGAGCTGTAGTTGACGATCGGGCCATAATTGATGCTGGAGGAGCCGCCGGGGCCGATCTGCACCGTGCCGCTCCAGATGGTCATCCCGCCGCTGAACTCATTGGTGCCGGTGTTGGCAATTATCAGCGTGCTGGAACCCTGCTTGGTCAAACTCATGCCCCCGCTGAACCCGCCGAGGCCGCTGAACGTGTAGGGATGAGCATTATTGCTGACAGTGACGCCACCGGGACAAAGCGTCGTTGTCAGGTTGACGCTGCTGGCAACCGCCGTGTCATCAAACCGCACCGCATCGCCTTGGCTGTAGTTCACCGGAGTGCCGCAAAGCGTCCAGTTCGGACTGGTGGTGTCCCAGCTCGGGCTGGACGAACCATTCCATACATAATCATTCTCATAATGCACCTCCAACGAACCCGCCGGCACATCATGGTATCCAGGTTTCCCATTTTCTGGCCCGGCAGAGGTAAGGATGTTTGTCCACCCGTAAACATCGCCTATCGAGGACGCGATAGCATACATAAAGTTTGTATCCTGAGCGAGCTCACAACTATAGAAATGAATGGAATGCACCCAACCATCTAGTTTTTTCTGGAAGTCTTTTGGTGTCATATCACTTCCCGCGTTCGTGCTGACTACCTGGTTTCCAATTGCGAGACCACGACCGCTAACATGTCCATTGTTGTTAGTATAGGGAGCAACACCGTGCGCATCGAGACTGACTTCGACTCGATAATTGTTATTCAGAACGAATGCGTTCGATATTGCGTTTACTGTCGCCGTTATATTGGTAACCCATTGGGGATGCTTGCCCGCGGCCTGGAGCGTATCGTAGGCATTCGTCATTGCCCCATTGTCGGTAGGATCTTGGCTCACCAGATAAAGGTTGCAATCTTTGCGCGGGTATACCCTGCCTGGGAACGCCTCTGCCTCACCGACAAAAAAATCGTCCACCTGGTCGAGATAGATGTGCGTGAATTGCACCCCGTTGGTCGCAGCGCGAATTTCCACAAAATACTGGCCTGAAGCCCGATAATCCACAGTGATGGTCTCGGGCGTGACATCGGCTAGATAATCGGTGCCAGGCTGGAGGTAAAAGAATTCCGAATAGTTGGTCACGTTAATATTTGCCAAATCGTCTGGCGTATATTCCCCCTCCGAACTCGTGGGCGCAGGATTTGGATTCAGGACCGGCAGAATTCTGACGCTCAAAAGAGTGCCGCCCATATCGTTACTGGTATAGGTTTGAATCACATTTGTTCCCGAGCCTACGGTCAGGATGTGAGTATCATAAAAGCCGTTCGTGATGAGCGAAGGCGGAAGGAAAAGGTCGTCAGGCGATACATTGGCGGCATCGGATGCAACTGAGAATAGCAGGACATTGCCAACTATGAGGGCACTGATACCAAATCGGAAGTATTGGCTATATGTGAGTTTCATGCGTTTTCTTTTTAAGATGGGTTTTCTCGTTTGGATTGTTCACTGCGTTGGTAAGATTTCGGGGTGTTCTTGACGTGACAGCAAGGTAACGCCGCGCGAGGTATGCAGCCACGCGGGGCGCTTCGTCAGGAAGTGTCGGTCTTGGACTTTCCGGGTTCGACTTCCAGTGTGCATTGTTTTGATCAACCACTCCACTTGCGCCGCTGCCTCCGCCGCTGCCGCCGCGGGAGAATGAGCGCTGTCTCGGCGCGCTGAAAAGTTCCTTGAGGCAGGATTGACAGAATGGTTCAGAATCGTTCAAAGCAAGATTGCATTCTGGCCATTCTGTGTTCTGTCCAAGCTCCAACAAATCAATAATTCGCCCTGACGCGATAGAACCGCACCGGGTCGCTGCCGGTGACGGTGTTGGTGATTCGCATTGTTCCCGGCGCGAAAACGACGTTGCTGGCGGCAACGGACCAGGTATCCGAAAGCAAGTTGGTTTTCCACAGGAGATCATGACCACAACCCGGAATACCGGTGAGACTGACCACGGCGTTGGTTTTGTTGCGCACCACGATGTTGGTAAGTCGCAGAAAACCGGGGTCGGGAAAGGCGTAGGTGCTGGCGGTCCAGAAGTTAAAGAACGGGATGATGACATTCCTCGGCGTGGAGAACCAGTTGTCGTGGACGATGACCCAGTCGTTCGTTCCAATTCCCAACGATGGGCCGGGATCAAGCACGTCGCCTCCCGGAATGTAGCCTACCGCAGTCACAGCGTGGCCCAAGGCATAGTCGTCATCATACATATTCCAGACTTCGTCTTCCGCGTTTGTGACATACGGAACCGGGACCAAGCCCCACTGGTAATAAGTGCCGCCAAAATCCGATTCGGTGGTCGTTCCGACCGACGGGAGGCCGCCAGCCGGTGCTGCGCTGATGTCCCAGTGCGAATAGCACAGGATCAGCGTGTGATCCCGGTTGATCTCGAATTTCACTGCATTAAAGGAGCTGAACTGGTCTACGAGTTTTTGTGCCGCACCGCCGGTCGGATTCATGCCGGCTGCAAAATTCCTGCCTTCGGTGCCGGTATCCCAACCGCCACCGGCGACCGTGTAACGGCTGTTCAGAAAAGTTTGCAGGCCAGGGGCGATGTCCTTGAGATACGTGCCGACATGCGCCGCATTGCCGTAGTAGAAGCCGCCCATGACGCCCAACCCAACGTCATACGCAACCATACGATTGCAATCCATATACCAGCCGATGTCCGTTGTCACAGCGGGCAACGCCCCCGGCACGAACTGCGGAAGCGGGCGGGCAAACCAATCGGCCTCGTAATCCTGCCATGACGGACCCGCCGCCCATGCCGCCGTGCTGCCGGGATACGGGGTGGTATCCGCCACCGGTGCGCCGTGATGGTCGGTCCAGTGACCGGCCAGATTGGCGGCGGCCGTGGGGGCGCACCAATCGTTCCACTGGTTGTTCGGAGTGGGCAGATTCGGATCCGGTCCCGGACCACCATTGGGTGAATTGGCAGTGTATTGGTAAGGCTGGTTCCAGTCCGGCACGACGCCTTTGACGAATTTCGCCTGCGTTGGCCAAGGGACTGCCGTAATGTTGGCAACCCAAGTGCCATTGAAATTGATGGGGACGATGACATTCCTTGGAGTTGAGGACCAATTGTCATGGACGATGACCCAGTCGGTCGGTCCCATCTGAAGCGCCGGTCCTTTGTCATCCGGATCACCCGCCGGGATGTAACCGACGGCGGTCACGGCGTGGCCCAAGGCGTAGCCAGCATCGGAATAATTCCAAACTTCATTCTCCGCGTTTGTCGGATTCGGTCCCGGCGTTGACCCCCAGGTGTAGTAGGTTCCACCATTGGTGGACTCCGTCTTTATTCCGGTGGGCGCCAAGGCAAATTGGCTGGGCAAAATGTTCCAATGCCGGAAACAAAGGATGAGTGTGCGGTTGGTGTTGATTTCCGACATGATTTCGCCAAACGCGCCAGGTTCGTTCGTATGAAGCAGCGCGGGATTTCCCGACGGGTCGGTCCCCGCGGCGAATCCGGAGCCGCGCGTTCCCGTCCTCCAAAAAACGCCTCCCGAAAAACTGTAACGGTTGTTCAAATAAATTTGCAGACCGGCATGGATGTCCTTGAGATAAGTTCCGGAATGCGGCCCGTTGAGGAAAAAGCAGCCGCCCATTGTCCCCACGCCCGGAAAATCATACAGAACACCCCGGTTGGCATCCATATACCAGCCAATGTCGGTGGTCGGAGCGGGCATGGGATCTGCGACGCCCTGTGGCGGGGGGCGGTTGGTCCTGCCGTCGGCCTGATAATCATGCCACGCCGGGCCGGCGGCCCAGCCGACGGTGCTGTTGGGAAAACTTGTTGTGTCCGCCACCGGCACGCCGCGCGCATCGGCCCAGTGGCCGGCAAGGTTGGCGGCGGAAGAGGGTGCGCACCAGCCGTTCCACTGGTTAAACGCATTGGGCGCGCCTGGATCCGGCCCCGGCCCGTTCGGACTGGCGTAGCGATAGGGCTGGTTCCAGTCCGGCACCAAGCCGCTGACAAACGTGGCTGCCGCAGACATGCTTGTGGTCATCATCATTAGGATGGCCGCAATGAAAACCGCCGGACTCCAGTCTGCGCCGGGCAATTGACTTCTGTTTGTGGTTGAATTTTGCATGACATTACTCCTTCCAATTTCGTGATAGTTTGTTGACTGAAGGGAATTGAAATTTGAGAGCAATTTGGGGGGGATGAAATCCTGGCCGATTTCCGGCCTCGAGGTATTGTTTCCCCCCTTGGATTGGGTGCCGCTCAATGACTCGGCGCCAAATCCGTATAGACTCCTTATGGTCAGACCAGACCCACAGCCCAATGATTGACACCTCTGCATACAATCACGGTGCCAAGCTCGTGTTGCTAGCCATTTGGCTCGAGCATACGGCTGGTCGCAGAACTTACATTCAACCACCTAATTTGTTCTCTGTCAAGTATAAATCATTCATTGTATTCCATTGCAAGCTGGTGAGTTAAATAGTTGTCTTGCGCCCGGACATTCGGAACACTTGCCAGACGAATATATTGAAACCATTATAGCGACGTGAAACCGACCGACCTGCGGGGCATCCTGCAATACATTCCGCAATTCCGCGACAAGACGTTCGTCCTCGCGGTGGACGGCGCCATCGTCACGGACGAAAACTTCGCGACACTGCTGCTGGACGTGGCGGTGTTGCGGTCGCTCAACATTCGCGTGGTGCTCGTCCACGGCGCGTCGGCCCAAATCAAGGCGCTCGCCGGGGAGCAAAAAATTTCCGCCTCGAACCTCGACGGCTCCGGCATCACGGACGCGGCCACGCTCCAGCTCGCGCTCAACGCCGCGAACCGGCTCACGCACGAAATCCTCGAAGGGCTTTCGGCCAACGACCTCCGCGCTGCCAGCACGAACGTCATCATCGCCCATCCAATGGGCATCATCCAGGGCGTGGACCATTTGTTCACCGGCAAGGTTGAACGCGTGGACACCGAACTGCTCCAGTCGCTGCTGTCACAGGGCGTTGTGCCAGTCATCCCGCCTCTCGGTTTCGACGGTGATGGCAAAACGTATCGCGTCAATTCCGACGGCGTGGCAGTGGCCGTGGCCGAAGCGCTGAAGGCC
>Ga0265337_1000816_pt1 | contig 16376 bp, 11 predicted proteins | sample 42122metaG_FD_192441 | JGI IMG/M metagenome (GOLD analysis project Ga0265337, IMG submission 192441) | Rhizosphere microbial communities from Carex aquatilis grown in University of Washington, Seatle, WA, United States - 4-21-22 metaG | ecosystem: Host-associated > Plants > Roots > Rhizosphere >... | reverse complement strand
TCATCGCCCCATGGACCCGTTCGGGGCGCGCGCCAAGAGCGCGCTGCGCTGAGCCGGACGCGAGGGGGAGGCACGAGCTCCGAGGTCGAAAAAGGCGATCGGCGCGAAGCCTGCCTTGTGATCGGGGCCGAAGAGGAAGAAGTTGTACAGCGTTTCAGGCAGGTTCGATCGCTCGGCCCCGGAGACACCGGCACCGAGCGGACGACGTAGGCCGTAGTCGAAGACCACGTAAACTGGCGCGAGTACGATGCGCGGCACCCACAGCGCGACGTCGCCTGGCGTCGCGGGGTCGGGCTCGCGGCGGGCAGCTTACGCTTTTCGGATTCAGTCCACGCCGCCGCCACGGTCGACAGCGCGACGGTGATGGCGGCCGCGAACGCGAGTGCGATCTTTGTCCGATGACGGTCCAATCGTGGACCCACAAAGCAACATGCGCGCCACGCGTTTCGCCACTGTTCAATGCGTGTTCAGCAGCTGCGGAAGAGGCTTCAACGAACGTCCGGCGGCGGCTACGGAGGTGCTCGGAAGCGAGCCGAGCGGGTTGGTCCAGCTGCCCAATATCTGGTCACCGTATGGGCCCTTTCGAATCACCTCGCTCGGGTTTGGCCGTGACCGCCGCGCGTCGTGCTGATCTCAGCGCATGACTTCGAACACGGCGTCGACGAAATGACGGGACGCATCGAGGTCGGGCGTCGCCTCGGTGGAGAGGAGCGTCCTGAAGTCTTTGTCTTCGCGGTAGAGCGCGGCCGTCGCGTCGCGATCCTGCTTGACGACGGCGCCGCTCAGCTCCGCTCCCGCGAACAATCCGCGTGAGCGCGTATACGCGAAGACCTCCGATTTCAGCGTGGTATCGGTCCCCACTTGACGGCCGCGACCTACAGGGCCCGCCGACGCGGACACGTCCGCGCCGATCTCGAACTTGGAGCTGAGGAGCTTCCTCATTCCCGAGTCGCTTTCGACGAGCATCAACAGATCGACCGATTCGAGGCCGATTTGAAAGCCCGCGCTTCCCCCGGAGACCGCTATCGGCGCGGGCGCGCTCCAATGTTGCGCCACGCCTCCATCTGCGAGTGCTCTACAAAGCGCAAACCCTTCGCCGTGCCTTGCCCCCACGATGAACCCACCCTTTATCATCGAGGGAACGACGACAACGCACCGAGCATCCTTCGTGACGGACTCGGGCAGCTTTCCGCGAAATTCTCGGATCAACGCCGTCGCTTCGTCCAGGCGGTCAACAACCTCGAGGCGCGCCGGAGATGGATCGGACGCGGATGCGGGCGTCTTCGCGTTCGATGAGCCCGAGCACGCGGAGCTGGCAAGCGCCGCGCCCATGGCCCCAACGATGCAGACGAGCTGCAGCGTGGATGTTACTCGTCCTCGTATCGTGCCGCGTGACGCGGTCGTTTCGTGAAGTCGCGAATTCATGGCGCGGCTTGGTGCAATGCGCGTGCCGGCGAGGCCGGCGACGATCGGCGCTGCACGCCAGGTGCTGTCGTGCAAAACCCGAGGCTGCTCGGAAGGCTCGCGACCGCACAAAGCATCGTGGCCGAACTCTGAGCAACGACCGTCGTCGCGGGTGCGATCGGTTCTCCAACGGCAGGACCACGATGTGCCGAATCTTCTCGTCAGTTCACCGTCGGGTGCGGTGGTATCGGCGGATGGATCTCGGAGACGTTCTCTTCGCTGGGGGGCGGCTCGGAGAGGGGATCGCATGGAGCGGGCGGCGGGGGCGTCAGGCGGAATGACTCTACTTGCCAGGGAGGTTTGGGCTCCACGGCAACGGCGCGCGCAACCGGGGTGTCGGCGCGTCGCGCTTTCGCGCTCGCTTCATAGATGGCGAGGCGAGCGCGATTCAAGCTGCCGAGCGGGCGGTGCGCCTTCAAAGCGTTCCACGGGTTGAACGTGGTGCGTTCTCCCAGCTCGAGGCGAGCTGGCGTCGTCGGATCTTGTGGAGGGATCGTGAGGGTCGCGACGCGGACGCGGGGATAAGCTTTTCGATCCCAGTCGCGGGTAGTGTCCTCGACATCGACCTGGTCGGGAGGTGGCGCATGAACGAAGAAGTCGAGCACGATCGGCGTGTCCACAAGGCTCTCCTTCAACGTCACGCTGAGGGCGTTGTCCGTCCCAGGAGGAGCACGGAACCGGGAGAAACGCTTCTGATCTCTCGCCTCGACGATGTACTTCGCCACCGCGTCTTCACCGAACGCGTACGGAGTCATGCTGTGGTACGTGGCCTGGAACGGGTGGTTGATACGTTGTAGGAACGCCTGCGCAAAAATCAGCGCCCGGCGCGGGTGCTCGAAGGCGAGGACCAGGGCCCCGAGCCAGCGATACGGCACCTCGACGTCGAGCAGGCCCCGGAAGACCGTGAAGTCGCGGACGTCGCGACAGAAGAACGTCGGGTTCGCGATGAGCAGAAAGTCCTGCGAGATGGCATCCGGCGATGATTGTTTGACCCCGAGTTCGTCGTCGACGGGGGAGAGGCGTTTTTCCGGTTGCGGATCGATCACCGCGTCCTCGAGCCCGCCGACGTCGAGAACCTTGATCGACACGCCGCGCCCGTCACGCTTCGAGTCGGCGCGGCGGGTGTCGGTCGTGTTCGAGGTGCGGACGAACGCATCGTAGGTTTTGAGCTTGGCAAAGAGGCCCTTCTGGTAGCGAGGTTCGAGGTTGCCGGCGACTTCGAAGGTGGCATGCATGAAGCCGTGGTGCTTCGAGTGAGCCACGCGGCGCTTCCGGTGATCGGGAGCCTGCCGCGCGTCCCGGTCCTGGAGCCTCAGGGTGAGCTCCACGACGCGGCGGATCCAGCGGTGCTCGTCCGGTACGCCCCTCTCGAACTTCGACAAGGGCAACGAGAGCCCGAGCCCGTGCTGGCGGCGCCACTCCTCGAACGCCGTTCGCAGGTCCTTGGGCGAGTCGGTCCGATGTCTCGCATAGAAGCGGACGAAATCCCCCCTCAGAGAGACGGCCTCTTCCATCTCGGTTCGGGTCAGATCGAGACGCTGCTTTTCGTCGCCGAGCAGCCCGATGTCGCGGAAGAAGAAACCGCTTTTCACCCGGCGCCCGAGAACGAACCGAACGAACTGATCGATGGTCGAGGTTCCGGCGAAGCCCTGAACGTGCTGCAAGATCTCCTGCAGCTCCGGGAGCATCTTTTCGTAGAGACCCGTGAGGACATCCTTCTGGTCGCCGTCGAATACCAGGGACATGAGGAGCACCGAGGGCGCGCGGGGCGGCTCGTCCCCGTTGCTCTGCCTCGAGGGAGCGATGAGCGTGAAGCGGAACGAATGGAGTCCGGGAACGGCGTATGATCGAATGAAAACGTCGCCTGATCCCGCTGCGGCCTCGTACTCCTCGTCGAGGCGAGCGTCCTGCCGCGCGAGAGCGTCGCTCAACGCGGGATTCATCGAGTCGGTGACGGCGAAGACGCAGGTGAGCTCCTGCATCGCGAGACCGCGTTCCGGTAGAGCGCGGAACCATCGCGCGAAGGCGCGGATCAGGATACCCGGTACCGGCTTGAGCTGCTGCATCGTCGTCATCGTCGTCGTCGTCGTCATCGATAGCTCCCCCATTGCATCGGCAAGTGCCGGTTACTTCGCGCAAGCTCCCTGAGCTCCGAGATGCCCGGCATGAAATAGTATTCCCCGCCGCGGAAGGTCACGAAGCTCGGCATGTCGACGAGCGTGAGCGGCGGCTGCTGCCCCTCGACCACGAACATCCGCGAGGGGCCGACACCGACGAGCGGATCCAGATCTCCATCGGTCGAGGCACGGTCGTTGAGCCACTGCCGCTGGATGAACTCGAATTGGTCTTCGATGCTGGCGTTCATCGCGACGAAGTACAGGCCGCGCAACGGCGCTTTCCCGTCGCCGTTCGCGGGCTTCTCGTAGGGGCGACCGCGGCGAATCAGGCGATGCCGTCCGCCCTCCTTCACATCGGGGTCGCGGTGGTTCGCGCGGCGGATGTGCGCGCCGAGCGGGCATTGGTGTCCTTTGACATCGCCTTGAAAATCGAAATCGTTCGGTTGCTGGTTCGCGTCGATCAGCGCCATTCCGTCACGACGCCGTCCGATGATGTTCGAGGCCAGGTCCTCTTCGACGAAGCCGATCCGGCGGGCTTCCTCGGTCGTGTACCGGCGAAACGCGTCGACGTTTTGCTCGAGGTCGCGAAAGACCGCGAACGTGCCGTTCCGGAACACCCGCATGAGCTCCGCTCCCAGCTCGGGGCCGTTCGATTCGTTCGGATAGCCGAGGACGAATTCGCCCGCCTTCAGGGGGATCCAACGGCCGTTCTCGTCGCGCTTTCCGTTACCTGCGAGGTTCTTCGGCTCACGGATGGCTTCGGTGCCTTCGACGACCGGGCTCGCAATATCGTCGCGGAACCCGAAATGCTCGAACCAGTGGTCATCCTTGACGATGGCCGCCCCGTGCAATTCGTGATCGAAGTCTGGCCCGATTCGACGGATGGCCTCGACCCCCGTCTTCAGGGCGCTCTCGTCCTTTGCGTGAATGGCGACCCAGAGGTGCCGGTGCGCCCATGTGTCCACCTCGGGATCTCGCAGCAGCAGCGCGCGCGCCCTCATCCCCGCGGCGAATGCCGGGAACGCAGTGCGGATTTTCCGGTCCTCGTCTCCCGCGAGAGCGGCCAGCGCCGGATACGTGAGTCCGAGGTTCACCGTGTACGGCGGCATCGCGCTTTTAGCCGCCGGCGTTACGGGAACCGCTCCCAAGAATTCCCAGCATCGAGCCAGGTTTTCCGACCTCACGTCGGCGAAGAGGTGTGCGACCAGCGGGAGCCGGTAGCCGACCAGGATGTTGCCCTGGATGTCGTCGAGTTGCAGTTTCACGCGGACCCCTCCAGGTCGCGGGCAAGGGTCGCGAGTTCGTCTTCGAGGGCGGGAGGCGGCATGCGATCCGCCGGCTCGTCAGCGAGCTGATCGAGCTTTCGCCGGAGAATCAGCGCCTTCCGCACGCCTCTGGTGTCGTCGCGATAAGCATTGAAGAACAGATTCACGCGACGGCGCTGCTGGGCGATGTACGTGTTGAGTTTCGTGAGGTCCGCCGCGCCCTGCCAGCCTTCCGTTTCGCTCCAGAGCGCGTCCATCTGGGCGGACAGGTGTTCGCTGAATCCAGCGATATAGTCGTCGGCGTCTCCGGTGAAGACGCTCACGAACAGCAGCGCACCGTTCGCCGGATTCTGGGGCTCCGGGACGCCGGCTTTCTTCAGGTCCCGATGGCGCAACGACGTCCAGAAGGCGAAATGCAGAAAGCCTTGCTCCCGAATATCGGCATCGTGATCGGGCGCTCCTGCATACACGACCCATTGGAGGAAGCGAGACCACCTCGACTTGAAGGGACTGAAGGTACAAAACGCGTCGGCGCGACCCTTGTGATTCTCCATCGTCGGAAATCTTTCGCGTAGAAAGCAGTGCAAGAGGGCCAGCCCCCGTGCTGCTCGCCGACGCAGGATGCCGACAAAACACGGCAAGGGCCATAGTCAACCTTCTTGAAGGTCGCGGGCGAGCTTCAGCGCTTGTGCGCAAGGAGGAACGTTCGTGCAAAAGGAGGCACGCAGCTCGGCATCCTGAATGGTGTCGGCGACCGCGAGAACCGCGTCGCGGGCTCGGACCGCAGCGATTTTCGCTCCCTGCGTGTCCCCGACTCGATGGAGCGCTTCCGCGTGAAGGGTCAACAGTTCGAGGTGACTCTCCAGCCCGAGCGAGGGGTGAAGGCTCCAAGTCGCTTCCACCGTGCGGAGGGACGCCGCGGCGTTTCCTTGCGCGAGCTGGGTGTGCGCGAGCACGCAGGCCGCCAGGGGCCGCAAGCGCGGTGATCCGCCTTCGCACGCCGCTGCGGCGGCCACCGATGCCTCCGGCAGGAGGGACTGCTTGAGGCGAGCCTCGGCCGTCGTAATGGGGAGCATCTGGAGAACGCTTTGGTCCGTCGTCCCTTCGAGCGGCGCGACTGCCTCGATCGCCAGCTCGGGTCTGTCCAAACGGGTATAGGCCTTGGCCAGGAAGAGACGCGCCCAGCTTTCGTTCAGGCGAAAGCTGTTCGTCGTGCAGAGGGCAATCGAGCGCAGACAGGCGGCGACCGCTTCCTCGTATCGGCCGAGGTGCATGGCGGCAACCGAGAAGTAATTCAGCGCCATGCCTTCCGCGTACCGGGCGCCAACGACTCGCAGCGCCTCGGCCGCCTTTTTCCCTTCGAGGAACGCGAACTCGAGCTGCCATTTCCCGTCGATCGGGCTCACGGCCGCGAGCGCGGCGGTCGCCGCCCCGCGGAACGCCTCGAAGATCACCTCCGTGCGCGGACTGTAGGCCGTAGCCTCCGCCGTTCGCTTCAGGATGAGCGCGGCGACGTCCCCCTTGCCGGCGAGGACGAGGCCGCCCACCAACGTGAAGAGCGCCTGGGCGTACGGCACGGACAGGTCCGATGTGAGCGGTGCTTCCTGGACGAGCTTGACGAACCCGCCGACGCGACCCGCTTGACCGTTCGTCATGGCTCCGAGGATCAGGAGCGACAGCCCGAGCCACCAGCTGGCGACGTGATCCGGCAGGAGGTCCAATGCCTTGCTCAGCATCTCGAGGTCGGCCTGACTTCTCAGCATCTCCGCATACGCTGCAGCAAGGAGAAGGTGACCGAGGTCCACTCCCGACGCACCCAGCCGGACCCCGCGATCGGCGAGGGCGAGAGTTTGTGCGATGTCGCCCGCTTCGATCGCGGTTCGCGTCGCCCGGACGCACCACGGGAGCGCCCTCGGGAGGTCGCCGGCCGCCTCGAAGTGATCGGTGAGGAGCCGGGCGTCCTTTTCACCGGTTCGCTCGAGCCAGAGGGCCGCGGCGCGGTGAGAGGCCCGCCGATCCTCCGGCGTCATCATCCCGTACGCCGCATCCCGGAAGAGCGCATGCCGGAAGCGATACTCCGGCGACCCTCCGTAACGAGAATTGGGAACCGCGAACACGAGTTCGTCGCTGACGATGCGTTCGATCGCCTCCGAGACGTCGAGCTCCTCGCCGACGATTTCGGCGACGCCTGCTTCCCACCAGGTTTCGCCGAAGGTGCTGGCCGTGCGAAGGACGCAGCGGGCGATCGGGTCGAGCTTTTCGAGGCGCGACTGCGCCATCGCAAGCACGGTATCCGGCCAGTCCAATGATCCGCTGGCGACGCTCCGGATGATCTCCTCGAGATAGAACGGATTGCCATCGGCCGTTCGAACGACCCGATCCACCACCTCCCCGTGCACGCCGTGGTCGAGAACGGTGTGCACGAGATCGCGCGCCGCGCGAGTCGTCAAACCTGGCAGCCGAATGTGCAGGGTCGCTGCCTGGCAGGCTTCCGGAAACAGCCTCTCCACCTCCGGGCGTGCAAGCGCGAGGACCATGAGCGGCCGCTTCGCTCCTGCGCCGACCGCCTCGGTCAGGAAGGCGACGCTCGGTTGATCGCCCCAGTGCAAATCCTCCAGGACGATGACCACCGGTCGTCGAGACGTTTCGTCGTCGAGCCAACCATGCAGCGTTCGCCGGACCTGCTCGCGCATGATGTCCGGATCGCTGCGCGCGGCCCGAAGGAGCGCGCTTTCTGTCCCGTCGCCGTTCAACCCGAGGATCTCAGCGAGGAATTCCAGGACTACCGCGCTCGCGCCGCTGCGGGACATGTGCTCGCGCAATCGATCGAGCTGGGTCTCGCGCGGCGTCGCCTCCAGGATTCCCGCGGAGGCCCTGACGAGCTGCTGCACGATGGACATGGCGGACCCTGCGATCACCGGATCCGAGCGGGCGAGGAGCAGCGTACGATCGCCCTGACGCTCTCTCGCGAGCCACTCGACCGCGAGCCTCGATTTCCCGATCCCGGGGGCTCCGGTCACGAGTGTCATGCGCGCCAAGGAGTCGTTCACGCATTCGTCGAGGACGTCGTCCAGCGCGCGGAGTTCCCGCTGGCGTCCGAGACAGGGGGTCGGCTTGCCCATCAGCAAGCGCGTAGGGCTGAACGCTGCGCTCGGCCCGATGAGCACATGGGTCGCGCCGAGATGCTGTACTTCAAAGCGTTGACCCAGGAGGCCCAGCGTCACCGTGTCGATGGCGACGCCCCGACCTCCCTCCGGCATGCCGGCGAGCAACTCCGCGGCCCGATCGATCGCCGCTCCCACGGGCGTTTTCCCCGAGGTGTCAGCGAGTCCGGTCGCTATCCCCAGAGCCAGGTTGGGGCACGCCTCGCGCAGCGCGAGGGCGCATCGCGCCGCCTGCGAAGCGCGGTCGTTGGCTTCTCCTAGACCGCCCAGCACCAAGAGGAGCGCGCCGCCATTCAACCAAGCAACCTCCGCGGAATGGCGATTCGACAGTTCGACGAGGAGCTCGCGAATGCGGTCCTCAGGTTCGGCCTTGAAGCCCGGAGCCTCGGGAGGCGGCGCGCCGAGAATGACACTCACGATTCTCTGCTCAGAGAGCGTCGGGAAGGAGGCGCTTCGCCCCGCGGGCGAAACCGCGCGCTCAGCGGGCCCGAGTGCCGCGATCAATCCGAGAACGGCGCCTGCGTCGCTGGGTCGATCCTCCCGCCTCTTGGCGAGGAGACGAACGACCAGTTCGTCCAGGGCCTTGCTCAATCCTGGCCGCAATGCGCTCGGTCTGCTCGGCGCCGCGCGGAGTACCTTCGCCAAAACACCGACGTTGTGAGCGCTCGCGAAGGGTTCTTCACCGGTGAGGAAGTGGAAGAGGACGCAGCCGATGGCGAACACGTCCGTGCGAGCATCGATGTCGGCGTCACACATGACCTGCTCCGGCGACATGTAGCCGAGGGTGCCGAGCAGCGTCCCGCGGTGCGTGAGCGTCGAAACACTCTCCCGCTGACGGGCAATGCCGAAGTCCAGTACCTTGACCGCATACGGGTCGCGATGCGGTAAGAAGAGATTGGCCGGCTTGATGTCACGGTGAACGATCCCGCGGGCGTGGGCACCGAGCAGCGCCTCGCAGACGCGTCGGATCACCGCGAGAGTCTCTTCGATCGTCAGTTCTTGTCGCGAAAGCCGCTCCGAGAGGTCTTCTCCCTCGAGCCACTCCATCGCCAGGTAGAGCGCTCCATCCGCGGTCAGGCCGTGAGCTAGATAGTGAACGATCCCCGGATGCGAAAGCTCCGACAGTAGGCTGACTTCACGTTCGAACCGCTGTCTCGATTCGCTGGGAACCCCGTCCAGCAATATCTTGATCGCGACGTGGCGGCTCGTCGCGACGTCGGTACCTTTGTAGATGGCTCCCATGCCGCCGCGGCGGACCAGGTGTTCCACTAAGAAGCGGTCCGATAGGATCTGCCCGGGCTGGAGATTCGAGCGTGACCCCGCGAAGGCATTGTCGGAGGACGAGTCGTGCTCCTCGTCGAAAGGGCGTCCCCGAGTTTGCAACGAAGCCATGACCCGCGGTGGCGCGAGCGTAGCCCCGTCGTTCGCGAAAGCCAAAGTGTGCCCACACGTGTGAGCCCCCTGCGCTTCCGGGCACCCCAATTTGCCGTTCTTTGTTGGAAAGCACGGATAACTTATGGCTGAGGATTATTGCCCCGATTCGGAGGCGCTCAAGCGGTAGGCGGAGAGCGGTCGTTTGCCGACACTCACTCCGCCGCGTACAGCGTGATTCCTTTGTGCGCGCCCCATGGGTGCTGAGGGCCGCCGACGGGGTGGTAGTGCTGCTCGTAGCGCGCGACGAAGGGTTTGCCGTCGGCTTCGGTGAGCACTTCGGTGCCGAGGGGAGCGTCGTGGTTCCAGATGAGGTCGTCGGCTTTTTGGATGAGCTCCGGGGTGAGTTCTTCCGGCATCAGGCGGCGCAGGGCCACGCTCGGTAGTTCGTCGATCTCGACGACGTGCTCGGGCGCGGGCTTCTGCTTCGCGAGTGCGGCCATTCGTGAGGTCGGCGCGCGCGAGAACTGCGGAGGCCGATGATGTTTCACGGCGCAAACGCCGAGGATCACCGAAGCGATACCCAACGCGAACGCGAATCGAGATGCCGGCACTCGTGGTCGTCCCATCCTGATCGAACGAAGTGGCGCGCAGTTCAGTGCTCACGTCGCTTCGCGATCGTCAAGCGAGGGCGTCGTCGTTGCATTTTTCTTCTGACACTCTCCATGCGCTCGAGTCGTCACATCGTAGGGACGGCTCACTCGATCGAAGGGCCGGTTCATCACAGGAGCAGCCGACCCACGGCGGCCCCCGTTGCCATTGCCAGCGCGCCTCCGATGGTGACTCGTGCCGCTGCTCGACCAAGCGGAGCCCCGCCGAGGTGCCCGCCCAACGCGCCGAGCGATGCGAGGCTGGCGAGAGAAGTCGCCGCGATGACGGGCACGCGCCACGGCGCGGGCGCCACCAGAAATGCTGCAATCGGCACCAGCGCGAACAACGCAAAGCTCGCGGCCGATGTACACGCGGCTTGCATCGGTCGGGCGAGAGACGTTTCGGTGATGCCGAGCTCGTCCCGCAGATGAGCCGCGACGACATCGTGCGCAGTGAGTTGCGCAGCGACCTTCTTCGCTAGCTCCTTGTCGAGCCCGCGGTTCATGTAGATCGCAGTGAGCTCGTTGAGCTCGGCGTCGTGGTGAGTGGCGAGCTCTCGCTTCTCTATCTCGATATCGGCCTGCTCCGCATCTCGCTGCGAGCTGACCGACACGTATTCGCCGCAGGCCATGGACATCGCTCCGGCAACGAGCCCGGAGATACCCGAGACGAGAATCGCGTGCTGCCCCGCGGAAGACGAGGCAACGCCGATCATGAGACTCGCGATGGACACGATGGCGTCGTTCGAGCCGAGCACCGCAGCTCGGAGCCAGCCCGTGCGACCGCTACGATGGACCTCCCCGTCGCGTCTCGATCGCGAATTCATGGCTGCCTCATCAGGGTGTCGCTCTTTCCACGTCTCCGTATCGCCGAACGGCTCGAGCGCGTCCACGCCTGCGCGCGAACCTGAAGAAACAGCGAACGCGCTCCTGCGCACCAGCTGCGCATCGCTGCAGAAAGTGCATGGGGCGATCCCAGCGGCCCGCAGGCGCACGACAGGAACGCCCCTTGGAAAGACGCGCTTCCCCGCTGCTGACCGACCAGTGAGCACTCCAGAGCGTATAGGTACAGATGTTGCGTGCGTCCTCCGCGCGCGTCGATCGGATCGACGGGCTCCTGACTACGTCCAACGGCGCCCAGGCTCGGTCGCGAGGGAGAAGGGAAACATGACCGACAAGAAGAAGCTGACGACCGCCGACGGTGCACCCGTTCCGGCCGGCGAGCGCGTCGCCGCCCCGGGCAGCGACGTCCAGAAATGAGCGCACCCGAGCGCGTGCCCGATTTCCGGCGCCTTTTCGAGGCCGCGCCGGGCTGTTACCTGGTGCTCGCGCCAGACCTCGCAATCGTGGCCGTGAGCGACGCCTACCTGCGGGCGACCATGACGAAGCGCGAAGAGATCCTCGGTCGCGGGATTTTCGACGTGTTCCCGGACAACCCGAGCGATCGCGAACCGACGGGTGTCGCAAACCTGCGCGCGTCGCTGGAGCGCGTGCGTTCCGAGAAGCGGCCCGATACGATGGCCGTGCAAAAGTACGACATTCGCCGCCCGGAATCGGAAGGCGGAGGGTTCGAAGAGCGGCATTGGAGCCCGGTGAACTCTCCCGTCCTCGATGACGCGGGTGAGGTCGCTTACATCATCCATCACGTCGAGGACGTGACGGACCTGGTCCGCCTGAGGCGCCAAGAAAATGAGCGAGGGAGGGCGATGCGAGAGCTCTCGGTTCGTTCCGATGAGTGGTCCAGCCAGCTGCTCGATACGGCCCCGGACGCGATGGTCGTCGTCGGAGGCGACCAGAGGATCGGTCTAGTGAACGTTCAGACCGAGAAGCTCTTCGGCTACACGCGATCGGAGCTGGTCGGGCAGCATCTAGATGTCCTGATCCCCGAGCGGTTCCGGCGCGCGCACGCCGGTCACCTGGATCGGTTCTTCGCTCAACCGGGTGCGCGCACGATGGGTTCGGGGTTGGAACTTTTCGGTCGGCGCAAGGACGGCACGGAGGTCCCCATCGAGGTGAGCCTCAGCCCGTTGCGTGCCGAACGCGGCGTCACGGTGTCGGCGGCGATTCGAGACATCAGCGAACGGAAACGCGCCGAAGCCGTCACCAAATTGATGGGCGACCGTTTGGCGAGCGCAGTCGAAAGCATTCAGGACGCGTTTGCACTGTTCGATCAGGACGATCGGCTGGTTCTCTGCAACAGCGTGTATCGGCGCCTCCTCGGCGAATCACTCACGGGTCCATTGGTCGGTAAATCCTACAAGGAACTCCTCGATGCCTGGATCGGCGATCTGGAGTTTCAGGAGGAGTCGTTGCGGGCGCGGTTTCTCGAGGAGCGCCTCACGCGGCGACTCGTCGATCAGACGACGACCTTCGACGTGCGGATGCGGGACGGGCGCCACCTCCGCGTCATCGATCGACGAACCGCCGAGGGAGGGATCGTCAAGACGATCTGGGATCTCACGGAGGACGTGCATCGTGCAGAGGAACTGCGCGAGGCGCGCGCCGCAGCGGAAGCGGGGAGCGCGGCCAAGAGCGACTTCCTCTCCTCGATGAGCCACGAGCTCCGAAACCCGATGAATGCGATCCTCGGCTTCGCCCAACTACTGCAGCGCGATAAGAAGAATCCGCTCATCGAGCGGCACAAGGAGCGGGTCGATCGGATCCTCGCAGGTGGCGAGCACCTCCTGCGTCTCATCGATGACATCCTGGATTTGTCGCGTATCGAGGCAGGGTCGGTGTCGATTTCCACGGAGCCCGTGAGCGTCGCGGAGGTGCTCGATGAAGTGAGGCGTACGCTCGAGCCCATCGCCGCTCGCCCAGGGATCCGAATCGAGCTCGAAGCCTCGCCTCCGGAGCTCGTTCCGGTGGCCGCGGATCGGACACGGTTCGTTCAGATCCTCATGAATTTCGGCTCAAACGCGATCAAATACAACCGACCGGGGGGGACCGTGAAATTCAACGTTTCGACTCCGAGCCGCGAGCGCGTGCGAGTCACCGTCCGCGATACGGGCATGGGCATCCCGGAAGACAAGCAGAGCAAACTCTTTCAGCCCTTCCAGAGAGCGGGACAGGAGACGGGACCGATCGAGGGGACGGGCATCGGGCTGGTCATCAGCAAGCGCCTGGCTCAGCTGATGAATGGCGAAGTCGGCTTCCGAAGCGTCTCGGGCGAGGGCTCCGAATTCTGGGTCGAGATACCCGCGCATGCTTCCCGGGCTCACACGAGCGCGCCGCAACGCGTGCGCGAGCCGGACCGAGGGCGCTTCGCAGCGGCCGGAGAGCCACGCCGACTGATTCTCTACGTCGAGGACAATCCGGCGAACGTGACGTTCATGAAGGACCTCGTCAGCACGTTCGAGAACATCGATCTCCTCACGGTGCCGACCGCGGAAATGGGTATCGAACTCGCGCGCGGACGCCGCCCCGAAGTCATCATCATGGACATCAACCTGCCCGGCATGAGCGGGGTCGACGCGCTACACGCGCTCAAGGCGATGCCCGAGACGACGGCGATCCCGGTGATCGCGCTGACGGCCGCCGCCTCGGAACGCGACAAACAGAAAGGGATTCAGGCGGGCTTCTACCGGTATCTCACCAAGCCCGTAAAGGTGGACGAGTTCGTGGCGGTGCTCGAAGAACTCCTCGCGCCGACTTGACCTTCTAAGCCTTCACGAGCGCTCCCGCCGCGCTGGCGAGCTGCTGCTCATCTAGAGGCAGGTCCACCCATCGATGGAGCAGTCGGTCTTCGCTCTGCGCGTGCGCATGGAGCTCGTCGATGAAGTCACGTACGGTTTCGAACCGGAGGCTTCGAGCGTCGATTGCGACACCGATCTCCACGAGACGCGTCCGGAGGTGCTGATGCTCTTGAACGAGAACACGCGCGTCGCGCTCGCTCACCCGGCGCAGGGAGGGAATCAAGTGCGTCTCCTCGGCTTCGAGGTGGGAAATGAGTGCCGAGCTGCACTCCGACCACACTCTGCTCTTCACTTCGTGGTCGTTTGCCGTGGAGGCCGCGAGCAGCCGCCCGAAGAGCACTTCCACCCTCTGGTGGTCCGAGGGGAAGAGGAGGCGATGCGACACGACTGCTGGCGTTCCTTTCACGTACTCAATGGGGAGCGTCAGAAGGCGTTGCAGATTCCGGACCACGCAATGCGTTTCGAACATACGGGCGCCGATCGCGATCATGGCGGCGAGGGTCCTCGATCCTGGAAGGTCGGCGTGCGCACCCCGGCGCAGGACTTGCGCCCTCGCGCAGAGACGTCGCTCACGATCGTTGCAAGCCCTGCGACGCGCGGCCTGCGCGGTCACGCAAATCGTGCGGCAACCGGGGTACGCCAGAGGGTCTTTTCGGCTCGAAATACCTCGCGGGACCTCGGAGCCCTCGCAGGTTTCCGTTGGCTTCCGACCATGTCGCGTCGTTGGCACGCGCACTGCAATCACTCCGCGCGCCCATGAGCGAAATAAAACTGATTGGGTCGACGTGTCCGCGTCTCACCGTTCGCGTCGACCTGCGGTCGCGGCAAACCATCGGCACCGAGCGCTCACACGCGGAGCTCTTCGCGCGCTGCCCGCTTCGTGGCTCCTACGATTCCGTGGACGCTTGTGCGAGTTGCCAGCACTTTGCCGGCATTCGCTTCGTGCGGCGCTCGCGGTTCGGCGCGGTGCACTGCGTCCTTTCCGAGGACGCGGTTCGCGCGTTCGTCGCGGAGGGAGCGCGGGACCAAGCTTCCGAGAGCGGCGTCGTCGCGGACGTCATGGCTCGAGACTTCGTCTGCGTCCGGTCCGATCTTTCGATCTCGACACTCGGTTCTTTGTTCATCGAACGGCGTATCGGAGGTGCACCGGTCGTGAACGAGGAAGGGCGACCGATCGGCGTCGTATCGCAAACGGATCTCGTGCGCTGGGTCTACGCGGGCCGCCCGCCCGTGTCGGTTCCGACCGTCGCAGACGTCATGACGCCCGTCGCTTTCTGCCTTCGAGCGAACGAGTCCATCGCGCGCGCAGCCGCTCTCATGGCATTCGAGAAGATCCACGACGTGCCGGTGATCTCCCCGCTGGGCGACGTCGTCGGAATGGTTTCGGCGAGCGACGTGCTCGGTTGGCTCGCGCGCAAGGGCGGATTCGTCCTCGGCGACGACGAGTAGTTCGAGCCCCGGGACGCTTTTCTGCGGGGGACTGCTTCGAGGCCTCTTCGAGCGCAGCTATTTCGCGCTCGTGCATTCCTTGCGCCCGAAGAGCGATGAAATGGCTCGAGTCCCGCGCAGGCGCGCCCGGGATCGGTGGCGCGAGTCGTGCAGTCGTTGGAGCCAATGGCAATCGCCGTCGAGAGTCCCTCCCTTTCGAATGCGGCCGTAGACGGCCCGCTCACGCCGACGTTCACGTTCGCTGCGTCCGGCAAACGCTGGCTCAAGTGGCTCGCTGCGATTGCGGCGATCGCCGCGGCATCGGCGGGAGCCTATCGCCTGTCCAAGTCCCGGCCCGAGCCCACCGTTCGCTATCAGTCGGCCGCAATCGATCACGGGCCGCTCACGGCGCGCGTGACCGCGAGTGGCGCGGTTTCGGCGATCGTCACCGTCCAAGTCGGGAGTCAGGTCTCGGGTCGCATCCAACGCCTCAACGTCGACTTCAATTCGACGGTGAAGGCGGGGGAGCTGATCGCGACGATCGAGCCTTCTTTTTTCCGCGCCGCCGAGGCGCTCGCGCGCGCGAATGAAGCCGCGGCGCGAGCGGGATTGCACAAGGCTGCTGCGAATCGCACGCTCGCCGAACGCACGTTCGTTCGCGGAACGGCGCTTCTCGCGAAAAAGTTGGTCGCGCAAGCCGATGTCGACGCGGACGAGGCGCAGTTGCTTTCGTCGCGAGCCGACGTGGAGGCAGCCCAAGCGAGCCTGCTTCAAGCCCAAGCGGCGCGAGTCCAGGCCGACCTGAACCTGAGCTACACCAACATCGTCTCGCCGATCGACGGGGTCGTCGTGTCGCGCACCGTCGACGTGGGACAAACCGTCGCCGCGTCGTTTCAAGCGCCGACCTTGTTCACCATCGCCCAGGACCTCACGAAAATGCAGGTCGATACGAACGTCGCAGAAGGCGACGTCGGGCGCCTCCACGAAGGAATGGAAGCGACGTTCACCGTCGATGCGTATCCGAACCGAACCTTCCACGGGAAGGTCAGGCAAATTCGGGACAACGCGACGACGCTGCAGAACGTCGTCACCTACGACGCCGTCATCAACGTCGACAATTCCGATCTGGCGCTCCGGCCGTCGATGACGGCCAACGCGTCGTTCGTCTACGCGCGCCGGGACGACGCCATCCGCATTCCGGCGGCGGCGCTGCGGTTCAAGC
>Ga0265337_1000812_pt1 | contig 16458 bp, 19 predicted proteins | sample 42122metaG_FD_192441 | JGI IMG/M metagenome (GOLD analysis project Ga0265337, IMG submission 192441) | Rhizosphere microbial communities from Carex aquatilis grown in University of Washington, Seatle, WA, United States - 4-21-22 metaG | ecosystem: Host-associated > Plants > Roots > Rhizosphere >... | reverse complement strand
CATCGTGCTGGATTTTGGCAGGCCGCCGAACGCGCTGTGGCGGAAGATTTATTTCACGCACCTGAAAATTTCCGTGCCGCTCATCGGCTGGCTGTTTTGCGGCAACGCGCAGGCCTACGCCTACATCCTGGAATCGCTGAAACATTATCCGGCGCAACTGGCCGTCGCGGAGAAAATGCGCGACTTGCAACTCGTGAACATCCGCGTCATCAACCTGCTCGGCGGCGCGATGGCCATCAACTACGGCGAAAAGCCGGCTTGAATTTTTTGACGGGATGAACCGGATTATCAGAACGGTGCCACCGTCGGCTGCAGCCTATCCTCATGTTGAACTAAACCGCTTCGCGGGGAGTCTTCGCAAAGTTTTCTAAAGATTAGAGGTTTCCTTGGGGGTGGGTGTTTTCGGAGAGTCGATGGCATATGACCAAACTACGCCAACAAAACGCCCACGTAGATAAGCCCCACTCCAGATATGAGCATAATAAAGAAGTTGCTCCAATTAGGTGTGGCTGACCCGGAATACATGGAAGAAATCACCCCATAAAATGCAGCCATAATACTCAATGCTCCGAAAAGTATGATGAACTGCCCCAAAATGTTTTTGGGAGCGAGGCCTTCGAGTTGTGCCTTGTCTTTATCCGCAATAATTTCAAGCTTACCTTTGCGAACTAGTGCTATACTCCACACGAATGCCGCTATAAGCACCAAGATTACCAATGCGACGATTATGATGGCAGCAATTTGCATATGCGCGAAGCCGCCTAACTAGTAATCGACGGCCCGTTGTCTAGCCTATCCTATTTCACCGTTTTAAGCGTGTTTCGCATTTTAGTTTCTGTCCAGCATGGTTTTTAAACCAAATTTCCGCCCAGTTACGTCCCAGCAAAGGCTGCAAAGTCAGTGCCCGGATTTTTCGGGCAGTTCAATCGTCATCCCCTCTTTCGCGGCATCCACTTTCATTTTGGATTTGGCTTTCGCCACGAGCTGGCGCGCGCGTTTCACGAAGCCGTCAATTTTTTTGTCGTCGTGGTCGGGGTCGTGATGGAACAGGCAGAGATGCCGGACTCCGGCTTTCAGCGCGAGCGCAACCGCGCCATCCAGGCAGCCGTGGCCCCAGCCGACATGGGTTTTGTATTCCGCGGCATCGTATTGCGCGTCAAGAATCAGCACGTCGGCGTCGCGGATGAATTCAACCTTCTCCTTGTCTTCGCCGGCGCGCGGCTCGGAGTCGGGGAAAAAAACAATCAGGCTGTCGGGCGAGAACAGCCGGTAGCCGAAACACAGGCCGGGATGATTGGAGCGTTGCGCGCGCACCTGCACCAGGCCGATGTTGAAATTGAAGTCCGTAACCTCCTCGATTTCGATGTTGCCGGGCACCTTGGCAAACGGCACCGGGAAATAAGTGCTTTCCATCTGACCGGTCAGCGCGTTGACCAGGCCTTCCTGAGTGCCGGGCGCGCCCAGAATCCGCAGCCGGCAACACGGGTTGTAAATCGGCGCGAAAAACGGCAACCCTTGGATGTGGTCCCAATGGGTGTGTGACACCAGCAAGGTGAGGTTCAGCGGCCGATCTTTGAATTCCGCCAGCAGCGCGCTTCCCAGCCCGCGCAGGCCCGTGCCGGCGTCGAGAATGATGATGTCATCGCCGCTGCGCACTTCCACGCAGGACGTGTTGCCGCCGTAGCGCACGGTGCCCGGTCCGGGTGTCGGGATGGAGCCGCGCACTCCCCAAAATTTCAGCTGCGTCACGCCCCGATGAGAACATTCCGGCGCGGAAAAGACAAATCCAAACCGGCGGCATCTTGAAAAATCTTGCGTGCACGCGATCAGCCTGTTAACCTGCAAAACTGTTTCGCTTTGCCGTTTGGGCATTTTCGAACGATTTCCGTGGGTTGGTAGCTCAGTTGGTAGAGCAGTGCCCTTTTAATTCAAAAACACCGATTTTAGCTATTTTTAGCAGCTTTTATTTTCCTTTTGCAACCATTGCAAAACCATTGATTTAATTGGTTATTATCCGCATTTCGATGTCTTCTCTTGTCGTCTCATAAAATCCAAAAATTTTCATCCGGGTTACAAGTCGGGTGCAAGTTTTAGCCGTAAAGTGCAAAATCACATCGTTCAAATTCTAACACCGCGACTGTGATTTTGCACAAGCGATTCCCGGCGTGAAATGTCGCGGGCCAGTTTGATGTCAAACGACTCGACGACAATGTTCATGTCCTGGTGCGGATATTTTTCATCAAGGTGTTCCCTAACCTGCGCCGTCACATCGTTTTTCCAAAGGTTCAAAACTTGCCGCTGGTCACGCGCGAACGTCTGCAACACTTTACTCGCATCGTGGCCGCTGTTCAAAACTTCCTTCAATTCGCCTGATTTCAACGGCAGACATTCTACAACCGCAAATTCCAAGCCCGCCGCCGTGCGACGGTGGCAGACGGAGGTGATTTTCGTCAAATCAACGGCATGTTGCCATTGCGTGCCGTCGTCGGTTTGGATGATGTGCCCTGACGATTGCAGGGCGGCTCTTGATGCGTCGTTTGCTGTCGCTGGCAGATTGGACTCGATATTGTGAATGGCATCACAGTTTGCTTTGAACTGTTTCAAATGTTCCGCGAAATGCTGGATGGCCTCGGCGTTGGCCTGCTCTTGAAGCGGTGTGGGTCTTTCGTAGTAGTTCATAATTTAACTCAAATCGGTTTGCAGAAGTTTTATCAATTCGGTTCGTGGCACGAGTAATTTGCCCCGGAGCGCACGGCAGGTTTTGATTTTGCCGCGCTGAATCAGTCGGTAGATGCTGAAATAATGCACACCCAGCATATCGGCGGCTTCCTGCACAGAATAGGCAAGCCGTTCGATTGGTGGTGTCGCGGTTTGTATTTCGTTTTCTGGAATGGTTTCCATACGTCTTTACGGATTTTTCATGGGGAATAAATTTGAGCTTTGACCGGTTTGCTCCAGTCCATTTTGGGCAGGAAATGAATCGGATGAACGCGGAGCGCCACCGCGAGGTAATACAACTGCGTCAGATCAATCCGCAGCGAGCCGTCTTCGATTTTGGAAACGGTGCTGCGTTTGGCATTTTGCCAGCCAGCATTCTCCAACCGGTCGGCCAGATAATCCTGCGTCCAGTCGAGCTCGTTACGCCGTTTGCCGACTTGTCGCCCTATAAAATTCCGCTTTTTCATCGCGAATAAAATTCTGCCGCTGTTTTTACCAGAATTCCCGGCATCAGGTTGTGATGAATTCATAACAACTTTTTGGAATTCAAAAACCGATCTCCCAAGGCATGGCAAGGCCATGCAATGGGAAGTGGGGGTCATCAAACTGACAGCAAACTGGCGTCAGTTCTCGCCAATAAAGCCTCAATTGAGGTAGAAAACAGGCAAAACTGCCTGACCCATTATTGGATAAAGGGCATTATCGCATCGGCTTTCGCCGACCTAGCCAAGTAGAAGAATCAAGACTTTCGTCCTGTCTTAAGAAACAATTAGCACAGCCGAAACAAAATGCAAGTCCGGCAGGATGAATAAATTTGGTGAGAGAATAACAACCTTTTGTCCTTCATATCTTCACCGTGATAAAGCTCCCCAGCGCAGAATCATAGAGGCAAAATTCCCGGAGCCGGGCGGCGGGTGCAATGTGGAGCGCAGCCGGATGAGGCGAGCAATACATTGACGCGCCGAACGGCGACATATCATCACGCCTCGGATTCACGCGCGGGAAATAGCGCGACTGCGGCGAATACAGGTTTGCCCGTTTCTAACGCGCCAGTCGCCGCCTCAAGATTGCCGCAGTCGCGGCGACTGCGGCCTTATAGACTTGGTCAACTTGCGCAGTCAGGATATGCACCCAACGATCCAAAACACGTTTCCGGTCTCAAGTTCGCTGGCACGCAAGAGCCGCATATTCTTGGCATAATGCTCGATGATTGCATCCTGATTGCCCGGCGGCATGAGGGAAAACCGCAGGTTGTTGCCTTCGGAGTAGTCCAAGGCGAACACATTAAAATAAAGCAACTGAGAGCCTTCAAGCCTCCCGAAGAAGATGGTGATTCTGGATCGCTTCGATATCTAGATCCATTCATCACAGAATATAACGAACCACCGAAATCCCTCATTGGTGTGCTTCCATCTCGCGGCAGGGCCTTGAGAAGGCTCGATCCCGCAAAAGATGATCACAAAAAAATCTGCGACTGGATGGAACTTCACCTCAGCAACAGGGATAGCACCCACTGTTTAGGGCGGCTCTCGTCGCAAAGGATTCAAGAACTGCGCCTGAAACAGCCTGAATTCATTTGTCGTGTTTCAGCGGGCGACGCCATTCTGATGCGACCCCTGTTGCTACACGCTGCGGGACGTTCACAAAACGACCGGCCTCGTCGAGTTTTGCACATTGAGTATGCCGGTTTCTCACTGCCGGATGAACTGCAATGGCATGAAGGCGTTTGAACGCCAAGGACAAACCAAACGCAAAATCGCAAAAAGCCTGTCACAAATCCAGTTCGGCGCACATCATTGGTAAATGCCGGATTTCGATGACATCGCGCTTCTGAAGCAGTATGCTTAAGGCGACGATTCTGCGTTCAAGGTGCTCGTGGAACGGCGCAGCGTCGGTCAAACCAGGCTTGAGCGCATGCACGGAAATGGCGCTGGGAAATCGACCCGCAAAAAGACTTGTTACCTTTTCACGTTTGGCGGCATTTAGATGTAGATGCACGCACTGGATGACACTGCTTTGTTGCACGAATTCGCCGAGCACGATTCCGGGCCGGCGTTTGCCGAACTTGTCGCACGGCACGTCAATAAGGTCTATTCCGTCGCCCTGCGATACACGCGCAATCCGCATGAGGCCGAGGAAATCACTCAGGCCGTCTTCGTCATCCTTGCGCGCAGAGCCGGAACGCTCGGAATGAAGGTCATCCTCTCCGGCTGGCTCTATCAAACCGCACGGCTGGTGGCGGTGACATACATTCGCGGTGAAGTCCGCCGCACGCGGCGTGAACAGGAGGCTTTCATGCAAACTTACCCGAATGACAATGAATCCGACGTGTGGCCGCACATCGCGCCGCTGCTGGACGACGCCATCGCCAGACTCCGCGAAAAAGACCGGCACGCCGTCGTGCTCCGGTTTTTGGACGGCAAGAGTATGAAGGAGGTCGGTGCGGCGCTGGGCGCGAGCGAGGACGCGGCGAAAATGCGCGTGAACCGCGCGCTGGAAAGGCTGCGGCATTTCTTTGCCAAACGCGGCGTGGACTCCACGGCAGCAACGATTGCCGAAACCATCTCCGCCAACTCCATTCAAGCCGCGCCCGTAGCGTTGGCTAAAACCGTGACCGCCGTGGCGTTGGCCAAAGGTGCAACAGCTTCCCTTTCAACCTTAACCCTCATCAAAGGAGCATTGAAAATTATGGCATGGACAAAAGCAAAATCGGCGGTGGTTGCTGGAGTGGTTCTGATTCTGGCAGTCGGAACAACAACGGTGATTTTGAAAAATACCAATCATCATTCGCGGGCAAAATTGCAGTGGACACCGGACGAGACACAAATCTTTCAGGCCGAAACCAGCAGACTTGTCAACCAAGCGAAAATATCTGGGTTAGCTTGTTTCCTGTTTGCCGATGCCAACCAAAATCAATGGCCGAAAAGCTTTGCGCAGTTGAAAGCCCAGCGACCGGAATGCCGTCTTGCGGACGCCAATTGGGAGTTTGTGTCTGGCGGCAACAAGAAGAATTTTGCCGACCCATCTCACACCATTTTGTTCCGGGAAAAAGAATCAAGGCCGTCTCCCGATGGTAAATTCCTCAAAATTTATGCGCTTGCTGATGGGAGCGTGCAGGAGGTGAGCTCTCCAGATGATGATTTCGCGATTGTGGAGAAAAAGTTCGGATATTTGGTTCATCAGGCAACAAATTAAGACGCTGACCACTTCCACCGCTGGTCGAAAAGTCAAATCAGCAAGCCCAAAACGAAATCGCAAAAAGCCTGTCACGATACCGAGTGAACAGGCAGGCGGAATTTCGCCCTAGAAAACCTTCATTCAGGTGTGGACTGAGATCTGTAATTCTAAATCTGTCTGGTGCGTTGCGCGATCGATGGTGGCTGAGGAACGTCATTAATTATGCATGAAAATACCTTGAACGGATGCCCTCCGGGTGCTTCACTCGAAATGCAGGTGTTGGGACAATTTAAGGCGAACGTGCTAATGCACTTCTGTCGGGCCGGGGTGCACGTGCGGCAGCTTGTTTTTCGCTGGCGCGCATTACCCTAGATCCCATCAGAAAACGTTGTGAAAAGAATAACGCGAAAAGTCGCCGGTTCCAGTCCGGACGCAGCAAAACCGAGCGCGCAGGCCCAACGGGAGGAAATGTCCGCCAACGTGGAGATAGGCATTGAGGATCTGCCCGTGTGGAAGGAGTATGTCCAACGGTTCGGCCTTGCGGAGGCGCGCAAGATTCTCCGGCGGGGACTGCTGATAAACCAAATCACCGACGGCAACCCGCAAAACTGAACCGGTTTTACAGGTTGTCCAAAGGACTTTTGACCCCCAGCCCCGGCTTTTGCATGACGTGGGTGTAAATCTGTGTCGTCGCCACATCCTTATGACCCAGCAAATCCTGCACCGTGCGGATATCCGTGCCCGACTCGATCAGGTGCGTGGCAAAACTGTGACGCAACACATGCGGGGTGACGCGCTTGTTCAAACCCGCCCGGAGCGCTGCCTTCTTAATTACGTTTTGAAACGTCGCATCCAGCACATGATGCCGCCGCAGCAGTCGCGTTCGTGGGTCGCGCATCTGCTGGCGCGAGGGAAAAAACCATTGCCACTCCCACGACTCGCCCGCCTTGGGATATTTCCGTTCCAACCCTTCCGGCAGCCACACGCCCGGCCAGCCCGCCGCCCGATCCTCCGCGTGCAAACCCCGCAACCGTTCGACATGAGCCCGCAACCGTTCCACCAATACATCCGGCAACACCGTCACCCGATCCTTGCCGCCCTTGCCTTGCCGGATGACCAACTGCCGCCGGTCCAGGTCCACGTCCTTGACCCGCAGGCTCAACAATTCCATCAAACGCAACCCGCTGCCATACATCAATTCCGCCATCAAACGCATCGTGCCCTCCAACGCACCCAGCAAACTCTGACACTCCACGCGCGACAACACCACCGGCAGCCGTTTCAACGCCCGTGCGCGGGTGAATCCGCCAAAATCCTCCAGCGGACGCCCCAGCGCTTCCCGAACCAGAAACACCACCGCGTTCAACGCCTGCCGTTGCGTCGCCAATGCAGCCCGTTGCCGCGTTGCCAAATCCGACAGAAAATTCTGCAACTCGATTTCACTGGCCGAAAGCACGTTGCCCCCGCGTTTTTCCAGCCATTCGGCAAAACGCTTGGCCCACATCCGATACGCCTGTTCCGTTCGCCACTCGTAATGCCGCGAACGAATCTCCCTGATCAGTTTTTGTTCCCACTCCGGCCCGCCCAAATCCCAAGCGGCCAGCGGCGGTTCCTTGTCACGGACAACCGGAGCCGCCCGCTGATTGCCTTTATCCATTTTGAGATTTATCGGGGACGACCGGGAAGCCTTGAAAAACCAGTTTAATGCGTCTTTCCAAGCCGCCAGTTGCAACACCCCCAAGCGCCGTCCGTTGTCAACCTGTTCCATGAACTCACGGGCTGAGGCGACGGTGGCGCGCTGGCGTGACTGCTTGCAAAAGCCTAAATACTGGCCAATCGCCCGGCGATATGTCCGGCGCTCCGAGTCCAAAAGCCGGGCTTTGGCCAAAACCTCGGCCCACTGGGGAAACCAGACGCCTTGAGCTGGTGTTGAAAGTGCCATATAACAGTCTGGCAAAAGCCAAAGTCACTTTGGCTTTAGTCGGTTTGTTATACAAGCGAAAATTGGCATCTGGGGTAGGGGGAAGAGAGGCGGAAAACGGATGCAACCCGTTGAAAAAGAGGTTGACAGATCCAGGATTCGGCCTAAAGATTGCGTAATAAGCCCAAAGAAAAGCGGCCTTTCACAGAACAGGCGACTTTGGGTTAATAATACTGTTAGGCCGCGTCAACACCCAACCACACAAAATTATGTTCACCAAGTATGACATTGAGTTCGATGAGATGGCTGCCGATTCAGTCCGCCGTCGCGCCAGGATTGCTGGTTTGTCGTGGCGTCGCGTTGTTGCTTTTTGGGCCACGTTGGCGAACATGGTTTTCGTGATTCTCGAAGATTGGCACGGCGGCAGAGATGCGGTCGCAATACTTGGCACCGCGATTTTCTTTAGCTATTATGTCAAGATGGAGTGCGATTTGCGTTTGCTCAGATTTATTGAGCGACTACAGAAAGGCGGCGATGCGAAGCCGACGGCCTAACAAATCGCTGCAGGCAACGCGGGATGGCGCTCTCAGTTCCGCTTCGCGGTTGACGCTGGTTGGTCCCGCGTGCCTGAGCTTTTGTCGTTAGGCTGCGAAACCATGCGGACCATTGCAAAGATTTCAATAGCGTTCACGGTGCTATGTGGCTTGGTGGCATTGGTCTGGTTCGTTCTGCCATTGTGGCAGATTGTGGCTGGAATGGCTGACGGGTTCATGCCATTTGTTGTTTGCTGGATGTTTGCGGTTTTTTTCGCACTGTTGGGAGCTGGTTTGTATTTTTGCTATCGGCGCACCCGATCTGGCGATATTAGCCCGGAGATGCATGCGGCACTTTGGGTTTTTGTTGCAGTATCCGGCGCGATCGGCGCTACGATGGCATTGCGGATTTTATATGTGTCATTGCCCCATTAACGCGCAGCCTAACAATTCGCTGCAGGCAACGCGGGATGGCGCTCTCAGTTCCGCTTCGCGGTTCACAGTTTTTTGTCCCGCGTGCCTGAGCTCTGGACGTTAGGCGACTATGTCGCATTATTTTCCAACTGTGAGAGGCTGGGCTGCGCTTCTGCTCCCGCTTGTAGGAGGTATCGCGTTCTTGGCGATGCTTCCGGTTCGCTTCATTGAATCTGGAGTTGGGACTTGGGTTATGGAGCCGGTTAGACCATCAGTATGGGTTTTCGGCGGAGTGCTTATCCTTTTGTGTGTCGCGGTTTGCATGGAGGCGTTCAGGCGTGGTTCCCGCATAGATAGGATAGCGCTTTTCTTTGCGGCTATTTTGACCTTTTTGTTGATACGGGGGTTTTGCGAGCTCATGCTTATGCCAGTGCGAATGTCACCGATATGAAAGAGCCGTCGCCTAACAAATCGCTGCAGGCAACGCGGGATGGCCGGTCCAGTTCCGCTTCGCGGTTCACGTCATTCGGTCCCGCGTGCCTGAGCTCTGGACGTTAGCCATCACAACGCCTATGGACGAAATCTCACCAGAAGATTACGAGCGGTTGGTTGACGAGTTCACGAAGCAGGCAGCCGCTGATTTCCGACAGGCTTCTCTGAGCGTTCAGGAGCAGCGTCAGACTTGTTGTCGTTACTTCAAGCGCGGTGAGATTGCAGATTTGTCGCGCCCGGAGCTGGTTGATTTTCTCGGCGTATCGACACCATCGGTTTTGGAGATGGCTGGTTATTCAGACGAGGATGCGCAGCGTGTTATGGAGATGATTGCGGATATTTCTGAAGACGAGATTGAGAAGGTTGCAGTATGACCTTGATGGCTAACACCTATTAAGCCCGGAGAGTCAACAGATAAAAAGCATTCCCATCGGAAAAGATTTCTTTTCCGTTTAGCGTCCAACAAACGAAGCTCTCCGGCTTAATTTCCATTCGCAGCTCGGACGCTGGGCGTCCGGCTAAACACCTATGCGGACTCAATCGAGTGAGTCAGAGTCCGGTCGTAAGACCAGACCTCGACTTACTTTCCAGGGACGCAATCAAACGCTGCCTCCCGGTCCAGAAACTCTGTGCAGTTCACCCACCCGCTATCCATTCAAGTTGCAGACGGCTGCCCACTTGGGCTCCAGTTTTTTGCGGACGTGCGGTTGGGGCGGAGTCGCCAAATTATATTTTCGTTGGTTGGTTATGATTGCGGGTTAAAACGAGCCGGGGGCGATAGCGAGTCTTTTTGCTCGCGCCCCCGGCGGTCGAATACCCCGCGGTATCGGTCGCTGGCGACCATGCCCAATCAAATCCACGGAGTCCTGCCGCGCCCAACGCCGACCGGTGGTGCTCCAGCACCAGTGAGTTTGGTCGGTGACTCGTAAGGGCATCGGTGTTGTGTCGGCTCCAGTTAGACGTCCGGTTCACGATCGCCAGGGCCAAATTAGTTTTTACTCAAGGCCGCGACCAACCGTTGGGCATCGAAGACGGTCTGGTTTTTGAGCATGAAATAGACGGCGCGGGCGAGCTTGATGGCCAGCACGGTGTTGGCCTTGAACTTGTTGCCGCCCATCCGCGCTTCGAGGCGTTGCGCCAGGGGTCCGAGGAGGGCATGATCGCGTTTGGCAATCACCGCCGCTTCGCCAAAAGCCCAGCGCAGATACGGGTTGCCCAGCTTGGCGCCGCGCAGACCCTTGATCTTGCCCGCGCTGGCCACCGTGCCTTTGACGAGGCGGCAGTAGGAGAGGAAATCTTTGACGGTGGGGAAGCGCCCGATGTCGCCAATCTCGTGCAGGATGGTCAGGCCGAGGTATTCACCGATGCCGGGCGTGGTTTGGAGCAGCGTGAAGTCGCGGTTGGAGGTTTGCTTGGTGAGCTTGAGGAGTTCCTTTTCGAGGATGGCCAGTTGCGTGTCATAATGGCCGATGAGGGCCAGATCGTTTTGCAGGGCGAACTGGCGGGCGGGATGATCTTCGTGGGCGAGCAGTTGCTTTTCCCAGGGCTCCCGGTTGTAAGGGGTCTGGCGAAGGGTCGGCCGGTTGTGGGCGAGTTGATGAGACTGGATGCGGGACAGCAGTTCGCTGCGGTTCCAGACATAGAGAATGCGCTGGCGCAGCAAGGCGCGCAGCGGACGTTTCTCGGCGGGATAGACGTAGCCCGGGGGAATCAGGTTGGAGCGCAGCAGGTGGCACAGTTTTTCGGAGTCGATGCGGTCGTTCTTGTTCTTGCCGCCATGAATGGCTTTGACGTAAAGGGCGTGGGCGAGCACGAAGGGGAGGCCGGCGGCCTGACAGGCATCGGCCAGCCAATACCAGCCGAACATGCATTCACAGCAGACGGTCAGGTCGTGCCGATAGGGGGCGACGAGCTTGAGGAAGAACTCGAAGTCGTTGTGGCGGACGTTGGTGTGGACCAGTTTTTGGCCGTCCCGATCCATAACGCAGACATACATCTGGCGGGCGTGGAGATCGATTCCGCAGTTGAACTGGGTGGTCGAGGTGTAGTATTTCATGGCGTGTAGTAGTTCATGGTTGATGGGCGTCGTTTGGACCCCTGTTGATTGTGTTCACGCGGGGAAGTGTTGGCGCACTTCCCCGCCCGTCGCCCTGATGCTAACAAAACTAACAGAGGGCTTTGAGGTGAGTATCAAATCGCTGCAGGCAACGCGGGATGGCCGGTCCAGTTCCGCTTCGCGGTTCATGTCGCGAGTCGGCGGTGGCTCTTTCTACATTATGCCCTCTGACAGGTTCCAAGAACGCGTCGTGCAGGCTGCTGAGGCGGCATTGAAGCGCCAGGGCAGCGTTGGTCCGCTGGATCTGTTTCAAGAGATGAGGCTGCTGCATCCGATCCAGTTGGAGAATTGGCGCAAAGGCAACGAGCATTATCACGCGCTGCAACCGTGGATTCAGGTCGGGCCAGACAAGCTGCAAAAGGCCATTGATTATTTCCGGCAGTGGGTGAGGGAGCGCGGCTTATGTCCTATCGAAGCTGCCTACACACGCCGTGGGCCGCGAGGGATCGAACAATTGCGAGTCACTGAAGACGGCGATCCAGAATTGGAAAAGTTCTATCGTTCGTTCGGGGAACTAGCTCGCCACCTCTAATCACTTCTGTTTGCCGCTTCCATAATGTCAACCACAACAGTTCCTCGACGCAGGCGAAATGGTTCTTGCGCGCCCGGATTTGGCCGAGTCGCTCTTTTTGATCTTCAGGTTTCAAAGAAAAGAGAACGTCCAAAGCATGAGCCAGGCGGATTGGGCAACCCATGTTTAATCCAATGCCGTCGGAACTGAAGGCATGTTGTGGATCACTCGCATCAGCAGGACGCTTCTTCACGGTGCCAAATGGCGTGCCATAAACATAGTAATGGATAAATGACGGCATTCCGCGCGGGAAACTTGCTTGCGGTTGCGCCTCCAACTCATGGATGCTGGCCTCGACATCAAAATCCAATTGAGCATTGGCAAGGAGCTTGCGAAAACGCTGCAACGCACCTGGCCCATCAGGATAGTGGCGGTCAAACAATCCTTCTAAGGGAGCGTTCATTTTGCCTTCACACTTTCACGGTATCATAGCTCAAACGTGCTGATACTTTAGTTTTCATGTCTCACCCCTACGAGTTTTGATTTATTTTGAATTGATTACCCAAGGCTGCGCTCGTTTTCACGTCGCTTGCCCCGGGCTATTTCCTTTCGCTCGCACCGGACTTCGGTTTGTTCCATTCATTCAGGAAAAGTTTCCATTCCGCGACGCCGTGGGCGTTGCGGATGAGCGCCGACACCGGCAGTTCCTTCGGGGCGTGTGGGACATAATATCACAGCCGCCGCGAACACGCCCAACGCACCGCAAGCGAGCCAATAGCCCCCCGGATCCAATGCGAACATTTTCATCCCGGCGGCGGGGCCGATGATCAGCGCCAACGCCCACGCGAGCCCGGACACCCCCATGTAACGTCCCCGCACGTGTGGCGGGGCAAGGTTGGCGAGGTATGCCGATGACATCGGCATCATCACCATTTCGCCCAAGGTAAAAATAATCATGCAACCGACCAGGGCTGAAACCGTGTGCGCAAAGGCGTTCAGGGCAAAACCGGCGCCACAGAGTAAATAGCCAACCGCCATGACCCGCCGCGCGGAAAAGCGTCGGGTGATGGCCGTGAGCGGCAGTTCAAAGAACACCACCAACGCGCCGTTCAGCGAGATAACCGCGCCGTATGTTGCGGCAGAAAATCCCAGATGCATCACGTGCAGGCCGAAAGTCGAGGCCATCTGGAAAAAGACGAGGCCAATGGCGAAATTCGCGAGCAACAATTGGTGCAGCTTGTGATCGCGGTGCAGCACATGCAGCGCTTCGCTCCAACTCGCGTTGTTATCCTGGCCGTGTCCGCCACGCGGCAGCGCGACCAAGGCCACCAGCCCGAACAACACCGACATCGTGGCATCGCCCGCGAACAGCCAGAAATATCCGAAGGCGGCCAGAAAACCGGCGGTGGCCGGGCCGAAGGCAAAACCCGCGTTGAACGCCATGCGCAACGCGGCAAAGGCCGTGACCCGCTGGCCGGAAGGAACCAGGTCGGCGAGCAGGGCGGTGCTCGCCGGACGATAAAACTCGTTCGTCAGTCCCGTCAATGCGGTCAGCACAATGATCGCGGGCAGGCTGCGCGCTTGTGACAGGAGCATCATCATTGCCGCGCCGGAGAACATCGAGAGCACGATGGTTTTGCGCCGACCCAGGTTGTCGGCCAGGTAGCCGCCCAGTAGCGATGCCGCCATGGTTCCGATACCGTAGGCGCTGATGGCGAGACCCGCTTCACCAACGGTGTGACCGCGGCTGGTGAGATACAGCGTGAGGAACGGCACCACAAACGCGCCGAACTTGTTGAGGAAGGTCCCGAAACAAAGAATCCACGCCGGACGCGGCAACGCCCGCAGGCTCGACAGCAACGTCGGCTCGCGACTCATCGGAGTTGGATGCGTGGCGTTCATGGGGAATGCATTGTATTTAATTCGGTTTGGGAGGACGAGTTTTGACACTCGCCCTCCCCATTGGGTCAAGGCTCCGCCTTGTCATTCAGGAACAGTTTCCATTCCGCGACGCCGTGAGCGTTGCGGATGAGCGCCGACACCGGCAGTTCCTTCGGCGCGCGCGGCGTCTTGAGCAGCTTCAGTCCGGCTTCGTGCGGCAGGCGGTTGCCCTTGCGGGTGTTCACCTGCTTGCTCGACCACACGAGGTTTTCCCACGTGTCCGGTCCGCCGCGCGAGCGGGGCACGACGTGATCGAGGCTGCCTTCGTCCGGACGCAGCAACGCGCCGGTGTATTGGCAGCGGTTGCCGTCGCGCTCACGGATGGTGCGGGCGCACAGCTTCGGACGCTTCTTCGGCACCTTGGCAAAGTTCACGGCCACGATGACCGTCGGAACGCGGATCGCGCCGCGCACGGTGCGCACGGCGTTGTCGCCGTCGCGGATGGGAAGCGTGATCCATTCGTCCCAAGTCACGGGGCGGAGTGCCGAGGCGTGACAAGTGGCAAGTGACATGTGACGAGATATTTCCTCCGCGCCGTCATCGAATTCGATGTCGAGCGCGGTGGCGACGTTGGTGGCCATCATGCAAAATGCCTCCTGCGGCGTGCGAATGTTGATCGCCTGCCAGTTGCGGTTGAGCACCAGCACAATCGACTTGTTCAATATGTCGGTCATAAAAACGTGTCGGGTGACGAGTGACGTGTGACATGAAATTTGTCGTCGCTCGGGATTCCTTCTCCCGTCACTTGTCACCCTTACGAGGTGTTTGTTTTTTGTTGAGTTTTCTTGAAAGGGGGTTTATCTGTAGGCGCTGAAGGACATTAGAAAATAAATTTATGAAAATTACTGTAACTACCCTGGCCCTCGCCCTGGCCCTTTCGGCCCGCGCCGCCGACACAACCATCACCATCACCGACGTTCACATTTGCTGCCAGTCTTGCGTCAAAGCCGTTGCGACGGCGGTCGCCGATGTCAAAGGCCTGACCGCCAAGGCAGATCAGGATGCAGGAACCGTGACCCTGACCGGACCGGACACCGCCACGGTTCAAAAAGGCGCGGACGCGCTCGTGGCCGCCGGCTTCTTTGGCAAGAGCAGCGACCCGGCCATCAAGCTCAGCGCCGAAACCGGCGCGAAAAACCAAACGGTGCAATCCATCAAAGTTGAGGGCCTGCATCTTTGCTGCGGCAAATGTGTCACCGTGGTGAACAATGTTCTTGGGAACGTGCCGGGGGTGACGGGCAACACGGCCGCCAAGGGTGCCAAGTCATTTGAAATCACCGGCAATTTCAATGACAAGGACGTGTTTGACGCCTTTCAAAAAGCGGGACTGACCGGCCAGGAAAAATAGTTTCGTCTTCTCCTTTCAAACGCTCCGACGCAATAGCATCGGGGCGTTTTGCTTCTATAAATAGAAACTGGCTGCCTCGCTCGGCCTTGCTCCGAGTCCTCCGGTGTCAGAGACCGGCGCACTTCTGGTTATGCAACGAGGCAATAAATGGTAGCCCGTGCTGGTAACTCTCCAGCGTCCGCAGTTTGTAGGACTGCCGCTCTGATTTTGAGCTAACGGGCCGTGGTATTCGGTCTCAACACAGGATTGACAGAGCCACCCCGGTATTGAAAAGTTCGGACACGCACAAGTCGTGTGCTGACCGGTAATTAATTCTTACGCCGTCAGCGACGCCGCGTTGAATCAATGCCATGAATTCAATCCAGGACTTTCGCAATTTCTATGCGCGCTATGTTGCCGGCTTGTATGGCAGGGCAGACGAGCGCCTGATCGCCGCTTTTGCTTCGGTCCAGCGCGAGCATTATGTCGGCACCGGGCCATGGAAGGTATGGACTTTCGGCTCCGGGTATATTGACACCGTCATTGACGATCCAAGGATATTGTATCAGGACGTGCTCATTGGCCTTGTGCCAGCACGCGGGATCAACAATGGCCAGCCAAGCTTGCACGGGCGATGCCTTGCAGTCTGCGCGCCCAAGAGCGGGGATGCCGTCCTCCACGTTGGAGCCGGAACCGGCTACTATACCGCAATCTTGGCGGAACTGGTCGGCTCCGGAGGAAATGTCGCCGCGTATGAAATTGACAAAGAACTTGCAGATCGCGCCCGTGGCAATTTGAGCCATTTGCCGAATGTGAAAGTGATCGGCACCTCCGGCTGCGAAGCGACACTCCCGAAAGCGGACGTCATCTACGTCAACGCTGGGGCCACTCAACCGATGCCGGCGTGGCTCGACGCGTTAAAGATTGGCGGTCGCCTGATCTTTCCTCTCACGCCAATCAAAGGCCACGGCTGTATGTTGCTAGTCACTAGGCAAGCCGAGGCCAAATACGCCGCCACTGCAGCGTCCGGAGCGGCCTTCACTCCGTGTGTCGGCGCCTGTGAGGAGGCCATGTCAAAGGTCCTCGTTGATGCCTTTAAGCGACAACCGGTCGCCTTGGTTAAATCCTTGCGTCGAGATAATAATCCGGATGCTTCGGCTTGGTGCGAGGGAGATGGTTGGTGGCTGTCAACCAATGAACCCGCTGCATGATCCTGTTTCGCCATCGGGCGGTCGATGCTCGACTTGCCAAAGCTGGCTGCCGGGGCTGGAATCGCACCAGCATTCGCGCCTTCAAAGGGCGCTGTCC
>Ga0265337_1000809_pt1 | contig 16482 bp, 26 predicted proteins | sample 42122metaG_FD_192441 | JGI IMG/M metagenome (GOLD analysis project Ga0265337, IMG submission 192441) | Rhizosphere microbial communities from Carex aquatilis grown in University of Washington, Seatle, WA, United States - 4-21-22 metaG | ecosystem: Host-associated > Plants > Roots > Rhizosphere >... | reverse complement strand
TTCGGGCCAAAAGGCTTGTTGCCGCAGACGGGAGCCATCGTCACGGTTTGACATTGGCCGGTGGTGTCCAACGGCGTGACCGACTGGACCTGCATTTTTGCGCGCATGACTGGGTTCATATTTCCTTTGTTACTTGGTTTCTTGGTTGTTGATGATGGCGACCGTTAAAGTTTCACACCGATGCCGGCGCCGAGAAAAACATCCGGGCCGATGATCAGCGACGAGATGCCCACGCTGAAATGCGCGCCGAGCGCGGCGGCGATATTCGCATAGACATAATTCTCCCAGCCGTGCCGTCCAGGAATCGTGATGCCATAAGCCTCCGTGCCGGAGGTGCCAGTGACGTAGCAGAGGCCCGCCGCCACGGATTGCTCGGTGCGCAGGTTGTAATTAATGATCGGGATGCGAACCGTGCCGCTGCTCTTGAGTCCGCCCACGACCGCCGCACCGCCTTTCATCCGTTCACCAATGAAGCCGGCGGCGGCGATGTAAGTATTGTCGCCGGTTGACCACCGAACCTCTCCAGCAAGGATGCAGTTTTTGAGTTGAGCTGAGCGCGTGTTGACGAAGACGCCGGCGTCAATGCTCACGCGGTCAAGCCAGGTAGCCGGCGGATTGGTCAGCGAGGATTCAATGGCGGCGAATGCCGGCATTACATTCGTCGCCAGCGCCGCATCCGAATTTGCCCAGTTCACATTCAACGCCTTCACGGCATCAACACGATTGGAAATATCCTGCGCACGAACGGCGGCGGCGGTGAGCAGTAAGAGAAATAAGGTGGTGATTTTTTTCATGGCGCGAGTTTTCAAATTGCGCCGCCATTAAACCACCGCCCCGCTTTTTGCGTTATGGGGTTACCCCTGAAAAACCCAGAGAAGATTCAAAAAACAACGATGCCTGTTTTTTGGAAGAGGCAAAAAGGTAGCTGCTACCTTTTTGAATGAATGGCAAAAAACGGGTATGCTCCCATTTTGTTATCTTCACCAATACAGCCACTTGCGAAGAACTTATTTTGGAAGTGCCACCAACTCCCGCTGCGCCGTGTCGCTGCCTTTGAGTGCGGCCTGATGCAGAAGTTCATGCGCCTTGGCCAAATCTTTGGCCACGCCATCACCATCGCGGTAACGCTCGCCCATGCGCAACAGGCCGTAAGCATCGCCGGCGGCGGCGGCGGACTGGTTTGATTTCAAAGCAGCCTGTCCGCTAACAACCTTCGCCTTTAGAAAGTTTGATGCCGTAACCGATTGCATTTGCCTCATAGCGGTTTCCTGCTCCGTCGTAAGCGGGAATGGAATAGCGGGCGGCAATGTTCCGTAAATAGAATCCCCGACCACCAGATAATCAGACCTCATGGCGATGTCTGATTTGAAAATATAGGCGAGCCATCCACTTCTGATTTTTGCACCAAAAGAATTTTGCGCGTCCACATAACCACCGCAGAGCCATTGGTGATAGCCGTAAGGAACAATCTTGGCCTCGGTGTCCCAACCGAGCGATGAGAATTTTGCATCGCCGGGTGCCTTGAGATATTGAGAGACGGATTTGGTGGCGTAATAATATATCTCCGAAAGGTCTGCCGTGCTGATCTCTTCTTTGGGTTTTGAAATCGAGACCGGCTTTGCGGGCTGGCCAGTTGGCGATTCTTCATCACACGAACAAATTAAATTGCAGGCCGTCACGATGATGACGGTGCGCACCAAACCTGAAAAATACTTATTCACATTTTTGAAAAGTTATTCCCATGGACAGCCAATGTCCAACCCTAGATGTAAAGCTATCGCGTGAAAAAAACAATTGGGAAATGGATTCAACTGGAGTTGGCTCGGGAAGAGCAACTGGAACTGGCGCTAATTTTGGAGAAACAGGCGCAAGCTATTCGCGCGGAACTTTGGGATGAACTGGAACGCGTCGGGCATGTGTCTCGAGATTGCTCCCCGCGATTTGATCCAGCCTGGAACTAGGCTGGCCCGGATCCGCCAGTCGGCGCAGTTCGGCACGCAGATCCGCGAGTTGCAGCTCAGCAGTCCGCGCGCGCCGCCGCCATATCTCCAACTCTGTTTCCACCGGCACCGCCGGCGCGTCAATGATTTTGCTCAGACCGTAAACCTCCATCAACTTATCCTTGAGCCGGTCGCTGCCGACACCTTCACGCTCAAGGTCGCTGATTGTCCCCACCCCCCAGCCAGAAAGCTTCGCCACTTCACGGAGTTTTAATCCCAAAGTTTCGCGGGCTTTTTTGTAGTCCAAACTCATTTTACGATTTCCGTAAATAATTATTGACCATATTACGGATTCCGTAATATAGTCGTCCTGTGACCTGTCACAAGACGCCCAAACTAACAGCCGGAAGCGGAAAAGGCAACCGCCTCACGCAGGGTCAGGCGGCGGAGCTTCTGGGCGTTACGCGGGAGCACTTGAATCGGGTTCTCAATGTTGTGCGCCAAAGTAGGTCTCTCACGCGCCGCTACCAAAAACTTCAAGGAGATTCCAAGTGAACGAACACGAGAACGAAATGAAGCGGCGCTGCGCCATGCAGGCCATCGGCCGTTCGCTTCTCAAGGATGTGCGCCGGCTGGATCTAAACTTCCGCGAATACCAGATCGCCGAGATGATCCTGGAACTTTCCTACGGCTGGGGTCGTGAGTGGGTGATCGTGCCCAAGCTGGATATTTTCACCGCGCTCACCGGCGTGGCCCGGCCGCACGTCTCCACCAACCTCGCCGCCATGATTGAGATGGGGCTGCTCGTGGCCGAGAAAACGGAAACCGGGATGCGCTATTCCATCACCACCGATCCCAACGCCTGGCGCTGCCGCCTGAAAGTTTCCCGCGACGCCGTGCGCGAAGCCATCACCACCCTGAAAATCTACAACGGCATGGACAACCAGCAGGCCAAGGCCGGCTGCGGCAACGAAGATACCCAAGGATGCCCCCATTTTTTTGAGCCGCTTTACAATGCCCATTTTTTTGCCCCGGTCGTTACGTCGTCGGTAACGGTTACAGCACAGGAGATGTTAAAACTATGAGCGCGCAATATCTCATCGCCTACGCCGGATTGTATTACAGAGAGGGCACATGGGAACTGGTGCCGGCGCGCTGCGCCACGATTTACACCAGTGAGGCGGAAGGTTGGCATGCCGCGTATCAGGCCGGACTTTCCCCCGACAACGCGAGCGTCATCCCCCGCGATGCCGCCCTAGCCAAGGAGGTCGCATGAGCATGACCGAACAAGGCGTCGTGATTAAAACCGCCGCCGAGTATCAGTTCCAAGCCTGCCAAAACTTGGAGGCCGAGTTTGCCGCGCGCGGCGACACCGAATCCGTGCGCCATTTCCAGCAGCGCCAGCGAGCCTTGCGGTCCGCCGCCGCCAAATCGTCAATCCCAAATCGTAAATCGTAAATGCAATGATTCATCCCCGCGTCAACCTGGTCCATGCGGAAGTCGTCGCCACCATGCGCGGCGTCGCGCGCGAGGCGGTGTATGACCTCGTGGATGGCGTGGGTAACAACGGGGAATCCTTCATCTGGGTGTTCAATGTCTGCGCCCGGCCGAATCGCGAGCGCGAGCTGCGCTTCTGGAGCCGCGAGCTGAACCAGCCCGCCGCCGTGCGCGGCCTCTTACTGGAAGAGGTCATCCGCCAGATCGTGCCGCGCCGCGACGTGGTGCCTGGTCAATTTTGCGGGCTGCCCAACTGGCAGGTGCGCGACCTGTTGCGCGTCTCGCGCCGCACCCTGCTGGATCTGCGCTCGGAACTCGGCAGCGTGCCGCACAACGGCGGTATGTATGTTCCGCGCGTGGCGCTGGAAAGCTTTTTCCGCCGCCGCTGGTGTTTCGCCGCCACGCTGGCCGCCGAGCTAGCCGCCAAAAGAAATTTATGAAAAACGTATCTTTGGAAAAATTCGCCCGCAACTTTGCCGCGCCCGCCAACACCACCTTGCGCACCGCTGTGCTGGCCGCGCTCTCCAGCGTGGAGAATGCCAAGCAGCTCTGCATGATGGCCGGCCAGATGTTGCTGGATGAAAAAGCCACGATGGACCACGGCGATTTTCAGCAGCACATTGCCAAGACTATCCCTGAGGTTCATTACGATACCTGCCGCGTTTGGATGCGCGCCGCCGGCAACATCGTCAAGGCGCTACCCGCCGTGGATTTTGTGGATGTGGAAGTGATCAGCATTTCCCAAATCCTTTCCAGCCCGGAAGAAAAACTAACGCCCGACCAGCGCATCTACAAACAGGCGTGGCTGGATTTCACCGCCGACAAATCCATCCGTCAATGCCTGGACAGCGTGACGATTTACGGCTCGCCGGCACACAACGTGGATCGCGCCGTGAACGGCAAGACCAAGGGCGGCAAGGGCAGCGAGAATGCGCCCGACCGCAAGGCGTTTGAAAAGTTCACCGCCACCAAGCTCGGCCACATCACCACCTTTCTCACCATCACCAAAAAGTCGGCGGCGAGCGGCAAGAAACAGATCGTGGGCTGGCGGCAGCTCTCGCCCGTGCAGCAGAACGCCATCGGCGCGGCTTTCACGGCCTCGCTGCAAAAATGGCCGACCTGGCTGCTGGAAATTCTCGCGGACAAGATCAAGACAGAATCCAAGCTCGGCGACGCCGAACGCCTCGCCCGATAACCAGCGCCAGCGTGACGCTGGACCCAATCATTAAAAACAAATCACCACCATGAACCCGAACCAATCTCAAGCCGACTTTGTTAACTCGCTGGATATGCGGTTGCAACTGCCGGGCGTGCGGCCGGATCTGTTCATCGGCGAGCGTGTGGGCACGGTGGCCACGCACCCTGGCACCGTGGAAACCTCCTGGACGCTGCGCGATGGCAGCGAGTTCAAACAGGTAGCCGCCATCAGCGTGGCGGTGGTTAATGGTAAGCCGTGGCTGATGAGTTTCAATAACTGACCATGAATCTTCCCCGCACCAACCCAGCTTCCGTGGCGGACGACGGCTCCGAACCCGTTGCGGAAATTTCTGCCCGCCCGGCGGGTTTCCCGGTGGCCGCATCGTCGGCGGTCGCCAGCTTTTTTGATCTCGATGAAGAAGCGTTCACTGCCGCCGAATCGGAATTGGCTTCGGCCAATGGTGGCCGTAACGCAGTTACTTTGCTCACGAACGCCGATAAGACCGCCGAGAACACGGCTGTAGCCAAGACACCGCCGAGCGGAAACGCTGAGGCGGCAGTTGCGGAACCAGGTGCGGTGGCGAGTGCCAGTAGTGAGCGCCCTTTTTATTCCATCCCCCCCGCAAAAACGCTGGTGCCGGTCCCCCACGCCACCCGCAACACCGACACCACGCTGGCCGGGGCCGAAGCCCTGGCCGGCGTATGTCGGGAGTTTGACCGGCTGATGGCGGATGGCGCGCACTCGCTCCGCACCGCCGCCGCCGCGTTGGGCCGCAGTCCGAGTTTTTTCAGCGGTGAAAATTCCTTTTATGCGCGGTTCCAGCGCCACGGCCTCGCGGGCCTCGTGCCGGCCCAGCGCGCAACCGGTTCCACCAGCATGGCCGTGCCGTCATGGTTCGTGCCGGCGGCCCGGTTCTTTTACCTGCTGACCAACCGCACCTTCAATACCGGATCCATGCCCGAGGCTGTGCGGCGCGTGATCTCGCTTCCCAATCTCCCCTTCGGTTGGACCCGCACCCACCGCGAACGGTTCCTCAAGGCAATTGGTCTTGTGGAACTGCCGGCGTGTCCAGCCGAATTGCGGGAGAACATTCTCGCCCGCCAGGCCGCTGGCAAACCACTCGTGCCGCCCACACTCGCCCGCCAGATCATCGTCAATAAATCCATCGTCCAGTTCAAACGCAGCCCGCGCGATTGGAGTCTGGATAATCAATCCGCCCCTGGCTCGCAACGCCGGTTCACCGATCAGGGCGGCGACCGCCACATCATGGCGCCGGGCGACTGGTTCGGCGGTGATGACGCCACTCCCGGCATCGCCGTGTGTGTGCCATGCAAGGAAGTCATCACGCCGGTCTCGCAAAAATTCGGCGTGCTGCTTGGCCGCTTCCAATGGCTCGCGTATCACGATGCCCGCACCGACAAGCTGCTCGCCTGGGATTATGTGGTGCGCCCGCGTGGCAGCTACCGGGCGGAAGATATTTTGAATGGCATGGGCGCGGTCGTCCGCACGCACGGCATCCCCAATCAAGGTTTCCAATTCGAGGGCGGCGCGTGGAACTCCAAGCTTGTCAAGCAGGCCATCGCGCTGCTCGGCTGCCAGCATTGGCGCACCTACTCGCCGCATCAGAAGGCCATCGAAGCCGTGTTCAACAAAGTCTGGACGCGCCTCGCCGTGCAGTTTCCGCACGCGGACATGGGGCGTTACCGAAATGAGAACGAAGCCAACTGCAAACTTTATGAAGCCTGCAAAGCCGGTCACCAGGACCCGCGCAAATACTTCCCCACGCTCGAAATCATTGTTCGCGTTTTTGAGGAGGAAGTTTCCGCTCACAATACCAAGCTCATTGTGTCCGCCCAATATGGACGCTGGGTGCCCGATGATTATTTTGCGCAAGCCGTGAAGGTGTCGCCACTCCGCGGCTTCAGCGCGGAAATGGAATGGATGTTCTCGCCCTTCGCCGCCGAGCGCACGGTCAAGGGCATGATGGTGAGCTGCCGCGTGCCGATGTTTGAAAACTTTTCCGTGCCGTTCGATTTCGGCGCGGACTGGCTGCCGCAATACGCGGGCAAAAAAGTCCGCCTCCATTTCAATCCCCGCCAGCCCAAATGCTCGGCCAAGGTGGTGCTGCTGGAAAATGCCAATGGCCAGTGCGGCACGCACCCGGGGGATATTTTGGGCGACGCCGAACTCATTGGCGAGACGGCGGGCCATATTCGCTACATCCTAAATTGGGGCGATGACGACCAGCGCGCCGGCTATCTCCAGCGCCAGCGCGTGGGCAACTTCATCCGCCGCGAGACGCGCGGCATCGGCACCGGTGGCCGCGTGGAATACAGCAAGAGCGAGGAGCGCGACGGCCTGGCCAATATTTCCCAAATTGAAAAATCTGCTGGCGGGATACTGGACTCCGGCAGTGATGATCCGGGGACGACGCGGCCCACCAGCAAACACGTTACCGCGCCGTCCGTTCATAACAACCGTTCTGCCCGGTTGGAATCGTCACCGGCAGACGCCGACGCCGACGCGGTTGACAGCCGCGCCGCGCGTCGCGCCGAACTCGCCGAACTCGAACGCCAAACCAACCACCTGTTTGTTTAATATGAAACAACAAAAATCCATTCTCGAAACCAGCCTGGGCTTGGTCGTGGTGCTGGCGCTCATCGGCCATCTGCTCGGCACGCTCATCGCGTCCGCGCAGACTTACAAACTCAATTTCACCCGCTCGCCGGATGAGACGAACGGCTCGGTGCTGGGCTACATCGCCGTGTGGACGCCCACGAACAGCTTTGCCACCAACAGCCCCGGCACCAACTGGTATGTGTTCGGCAATGCGGCCTTGGGCAGTTCCAACCTCACGATTCCCTCCACCGTGGGCAGCCCGGCTTATCTGGCGGTGCAAACGCAGGGGACAAATTACCTGCTGAGCGCGCCCACCAACCGCGTGCTGTTCGATACCGGCGCGCTCGCGCTGATCTACACCAACAACCCCGCGCCGCCGCGCCCGCCCAGCACGCCCACGCTTTCGCAGTAAACCATCAAAAAATGCACCATGAAAACGAAAATTAAAGCAGTTATAAAGCTCCTAGAAGCTGAGAGTGATCGCCATATGAATCTTGCCAATAATATCGCGATTAATTGGACTGCAACTCTCGCGCTAACACGAAAAAACCCTTTCGGCCCGGAAGCAAAAAAAAAGAAACATCTGTTCCATCTCCACTACGTTCACGCCGAATCGTTCAAGGCCGCCGCCGCGCTGATTTCTTAAAATCGTAAATCGTAAATCCTCAATCATAAATTCCAAAATGCACACCAACGACACCAACATCACGAAGCTCCGGCAACTCGCCGGGGAAGTCCGAAACTACCAGTTTGAACGCGGCTGGTCTGATTCCAAGCTCTGCAAGGAGATCGCCAGCGTCGGCTCCAGCAAGACTTACAAGCGCATCCTGGACGCCGAGGATGAGTTGGACGAGCTGAACATCGAGAACCAGCTCCGCAACTATCAGAGCGCCGTGGAGATCATCGCCAGTTTCCGCCAGAAGGATCGCCCGGCGGAACCGGAATATGCGGACTTCGCTAATGTGCAGCGCGCCGAGATTGCCGTCCGCCGCGCCATGCAGGAAGACGAGGAATGCGTCGCGCGCCTGGTCATCATCGAAGGTCACACCAGCACTGGCAAGGATGCCGTGCGCCGGCACCTGCTGAACAAGTTCCCCAACAACACCGTCACGGTGGAGGCGAACGATCTCTGGAAAAGTTCGCCCACGCCCGGCCATACCGCGCTGTATGAGGCACTGAACATCGTGCGCCAGGGCGACAAGAACCAGAAGCCGCCGCGCCACCCCAGCGGCCTGCTCGCGGAGATCATCGCCGAATTGAAGGAACGCAAACTCATCCTCATCATCAACGAGGCGCACCATCTGGGCATTCCCGGCCTGAACATGGTCAAGACCCTGCTCAACACCACTCCCACCATCGTGGTGCTAGAGTGCATCCCGATCCTGCTCACGCGGCTGCTCGGCAGCAATTACGAGGAGGCCATCCAACTCACCGGCAACCGGCTCTGCGAGCGCGTGCTGCTGCCGTGTCCGCCGGCCGAGGAAATCCTGCTGATGCTGGATCGTCGCGGCGTGAAATTTGAGAACGTGGAAACCCGCAACGCCACTGCCAAACAACTGGAGACCGACGCTCCGACGTATGGCAACTGGCGCTTCGTCATCCAAGTCACCCGCAAACTCTACGAGGCCAGCAAGCGGGCACCGGTGGCCCAAGCCGTGGTCAGCAAGGCCATGGCGGAAGTGAAATCCATGCGCACCCGCATCATCAAGCAAAAGGAGGCATAAGAATATGAGCATCCTGGAAGCCATCTCTCAGACCGCCCGCGAAATTCTGAACGCCGGCGATGACAAATATCAGTTCGATGTCACCTGGCGTTATGCCAGCGGCACGAACACCGCGCGCTGCCTTGGTTGCACGGCCAGCTCCACCAGCGACGCCAAGATTGCCGCCAGCGCCGCCGCCCTCAAACACTGGCACCGGTTCCTCGGCATCAGCGGCGTGAACGGCAGCCTCTATACCCTTACCGTCAAACCCAGTGGCGTCGGCACATTCATCGCCACATTTACGAAGAAGGCGGCTCAATGAAAAACATCTATTCAGACTCCGGCGGCTACCGCGTGCAGATTGAGCGCAACGGGGTGCGGTTCGACAGCTTTGTCGGCTTCGGCACGGACCGCGCCGCCGCCCTGAAAAAGGCGGTCGCCATCCGCGATGATTTTCTGGCCAAGGCCGATGTGTTGCGCGGGCGCAGCAACACCGGTGTGGCCGGCGTAAGTGAACTCACCCACTGGACCAGCGGCAGTCCGCGCCAATGTTTTCAAGTGACCTGCGGCAGTCCGCGGCCGAACTGGATGCGCCGGTTTTTCTACCGGACATTTTCGCAACGCCAGCGCGCCCTAGACCTGGCCGTGCGCGACCGCGCCCGCCGCGCCGGCGAACCGGTGGAAAAATTATTGGAGGCCGCCCATGTCTGAAAAACTTGCCAGTGCGGCAGCGCACCCCTTCAAAAAGATGGAAGTCTGCGACACCTTCACGCCGGAACGGGTGATGATCTTCACCCGCCCGCGCGAGGATAACGACACCATCATCATTCAAACCCGTGGCGATGCTTCCTACGCCTTCCCGCGCGCCGATTTCCACCTGGACGCCGGCACCTTGAAAGTGGTGGCCGAAGTCCTGGGCTTGCCACACTCAACCAAGGCTGTCCGATGAACGAATCCGAGATGACGAATGAGGAACATAGCCGCTATCTGCGAGCGCTGCCCCGTAAAAAATTCCTGCAATGGAAAATGCGGGGCTGGGGCTTGCACCTGCCCAACCGTTACAACACCCGCCGCAACCGCAACCTGGCCATTCAAAAATGGTGGAACCGCCAGAACATCCTGATGGCCAAGTGGCGCGTCAATCGCAAATCGTAAATCGTAAATATGAGCGCCCCCCTCGACAACCGCCAGAAGCGCATCCTCTCGCAGCTCGCCCGCCGGGCGTTCAACCGTGAGCTGGCGCTGGCGCGTGGCCGGGGCGAGAAGCTAGCGGATCTGAATGAGGCAGAGTTCCGTCATCAGCACGTCGCGACGGCGTGCGGCAAGCTCGGGCTGCGCTGTTGTTCCCAGGACGATTACGGGGCGGTCAAAGCTCACTTTCTAGACTTGCTTGGCGAGCATGGCGCGGCCTTCAAGGCCGTCCATCACGGCGAGGGGAATGCCCGGCGCGTGGCGGAGTTCAAGCTCGTGCAGACGTGTGAAGTGGCTGGGCTGGCTCTCACCTACGCCGCGAAAATCTGCCAGAACCAGTTCAAGTGCAGTTTGGAGGATGCCACCGAGAAACAGCTTTGGTGCCTCACCTTCACCGTTAAAAACCGTGGCCGCAAAGTCACTTTTGGAAAGGAAGTCGCCGCATGAAGCCAATTGATTTCAGCTTGCAGACGTTTGAAGACCTGAAAGCCAGGTTGAATGAAAATCGTCTCGCTGTGCATCGCGCCTGGCTCGCGCACGGCCCGGGCACCACCCGCGATGTCGCCGCGAAGGCGAACATTGACCTGCTTTCCTTCCGCCCGCGCTCTACGGAACTTTATCAGATGGGCCTGCTCACCCTGGTGGATTCGGTTGACCTGGTTATTCCTGATTATTCTGGAATGGACGCTACCATTGTCACCATCCCCGCCGGCAGCCATGAAGGTTTGTATGTCGCCCGCACGATAGCGGAGTGGGAAAATTTTGTGGCCGCGAAGCGGCTGCCCGCCACCGGCCAGCTCGCCCTCGCAATCAAGACCGCCATCGTCCTCTTCATAGCCTGCCTGTCATTCTCCGCCTCGGCTATGGATCGGTGGTCCGCGCTTTCGCAGATTGAATCCGGCGACAACGACCGGGCGCATGGCCGTTTCGGCGAAGTATCGCGCTACCAGATCCGCCGGCTGGAATGGCGCCGGGCCACCGCGCAGCCGTTGAGCGCCGCCACCCATCGCGCCATCGCGCTGGCCGTGGCCCAGGGTATCCAGGGCGAACGCATCGGTCAGTTTGAAGTGAACCACCGCCGCGCGCCGTCCGCCGTGGAATTTTACCTGCTCTGGAACCAGCCAGCCAATGTGGATCACCCCACGCCCGCCGGACTGGAAGAAGCCCGGCGCTTTGAAAATCTCGTGAACAAAAAATAACCAGAAAAATATATGTCAAAAACCCGCATCAAAGTAAACTTGCCGCTCATCGCCACCCGCACCGAAGCCGAGTCGGTGATGAACGATCTTTCACTCACCGCCAACAATCGCCGCAAGCTCGCCGCGCGCATGGACGCCGCCGTCCTGAAAATCCAAGATGAAGTCGCGCCCGGACTCGCTGAATGCGACGCGGATATTAAAACTAAATCAGACGCCCTGCGCGCGTGGGCGGAATCCAATCCGACCGAGTTTGGCAAAAAGAAAAGCATAGAGTTTCTCGCCGGCACGCTCGGTTTCCGCACCGGCACACCCAAGCTGGCGCTGCTCTCGCGGGCGTGGAATTGGGACAAGGTGCTGGAAGCGCTTAAGGCGCGGCCACTGTTCAAATCTTTTATCCGCACCAAGGAAGAGGTGGACAAGGAGGCGCTCATCACCGCCTACACCATAGCCAAGGCGGATCTGTCCGTCATCGGCGCGAAGGTCGTGCAGGATGAATCATTCTTTGTGGAACCGAATCTCACGGACGCGGAGGCGAAGCTGTAACGCTCCGCTTGAGCCAAGCGGGGCCAACGACGCCCAAAAAACAAAATGACCGCCGTCCCCGCTTTGGCTCCGAGCGGTTGTTAAGCGGCGAATATAGACATGAACAAAATCTGTAAATTTGCACTCTTGGTTTTCGTGCTCGAACTGTGTGCCGGAATCGAGTGTGCCTGCAAGCACAACTGGAAGATGGCTGGAGTCTGGACGCTCTACTCGATGTCCAACCTCTTGCTGGCTTTCGTGAACGAATAAAATCTATGAATGAAAAATGGAAAATGTGCCCGCGATGCCAGACTCAAAATCTGGACTGGAGCAAGTGTATAAAATGCGGATGCAATCTGAATCCGCCCGGCCCACCAAACCCGCCGAGAGCAAAATGGCAAGAGCCAAGCGGACTCGTGGGGCATAATAATCTGAAGCCGCTTAACGATCAAGCTCACGCATGAGTGCCGCCAATAAGACATCCAAAGCGCCCAGGAGATCGGCGCGGACCTCATTGCGTGCAGCGCTTGGTTCGGCTGCCGACTCCGGTGGAATGATCCTCAACCACTGCCGGCGGTGCAACGGCTGGGGCGTCATCTGGGGCAAGGCTGGCATTCCTAACGAGACGCGAATCTGCGACCTATGCCGCGGAAATGGAATCCAGCCGAACATTCGGAGATGAGCCATGCGCGACCAAATGACATCCAACCGCGATAGCGGACTGACAGCGCCAACGCGCATTGGCTCCGGCGACTGGTTAGACGGCGAATAGAGACAACCAAATAAGAATATGAACTGTGAATATGTGAAACAAAACTACGGCGTGCCTGCTGAAATCGGAAGGCGCGTGACCGTGTATGGCAAACCGGGAATCATCGCGGAAGATCGCGGCCACTACATCGGCGTGAACTTCGATGCCGACAAACCTGGCGTCATCAAAAACGCGCACCCGACCAGCGAGGTGCAATATCACGACATGGGCGAGATAAGGAAGCAAACCCGCTCGCAAAAACGATACGGTGACTATCTGCGCTCTGAATCAAGCGACTCATTTGCGCGATATATTGGAGCCGTCTAACGACGGAGCTATGCCGCGTGCGGTCAACAATCCAAAAATATGAGCGAATCCAAAAATCTAGCCTGCCCGTTCTGCGGCGGACAAGCCCGTGTGATAAGCCGAGGCTACCAAGACGGCGGAAAATGGACTGACTGGGTGAGTGTGACCTGCCCAGCAACCGAGGGCGGATGTGGAGCGTCACAAGCAGCCACGACGGAAAGTGAGGCGTGGAATAACTGGAACCGAAGGGCAGGCGGTCGCCAACCAGCGATGCCCGGAACGGCAGGAACAAAGCACGTTGGCATCAGCGACTTGTTAGCCGCCGCCGACCCGTTTATTCGAGTGCTGGCCATCGCTGACAGTCTGCCGTCTGGCGCTCAAGATGGCTCGCCTCTCTACCACAACCTTCCGCGAGTGTGGCCATCCCTCGGCGACCTGCGGAAACTGATAAAGGCTGTGAAGGCGGCTAACGCAGAGGTCAGGCAAGCGGCTGGCCGCCAACCCGAAAAGGAACACAATGCTAGGAAGTAACGACTACGGATGGACGCCGAACAAGGCAAAGCGCGAAGCCGCTTTGCCTGCACCGACTGGTTCGGCGGTCTTTGGCAACATCGAAACCATGAGCGCCTCCGAGGAAAAGCTAGTGAGTGCCGGGATATGTCCGCGATGTGTCCCGCCAGAAGGTCGCCCAGCACAAATGCGACTCCTCGGAGACTTCGGGCCAATGCGAGCCTGGCAATGTGGGCGATGCACTAACGTGTGGATCACCAGTCCGCCGAACGCAGACTTGAGCGAATCGGCGCGCAAATTACCAACGACATGAGCAACACGACTGACATCCGAACGGCAGTGGCCCGCGCCGATTCGCTCCAAGGACGGGTTCGGAGAATCGGGCGATGGGTAGCCAACCGCTGCGGCCTGCTCGTGGTGACACCGGAGTTGGTGCTGGAGTGGACGCAATACGCGACGGAATACAACCGCGTGGCTGGCGACTACGACCTGAGCGATGCCCGGCTGTCCGGCCTGAACGATGGCCGCTGCCAGTCGCTCAACCACTGCTGTCAGGATGTGCGCGAACTCAATTCTCCGAACGCAGACTTGAGTGGCGCGAAATAAAAAATCTATGACAACCCCAGACGCTTCCGAAAAACCGAGCGCGCCAATCGCGTCCACTCCAAGGACGGGTTCGGCGGCTCATGCGTGTGCAAACTGCAACTCACCCGCGAAATATAAATGCTCCGAATGCGGCAAGATGTTCTGTGACGACTGCTGCGCTCTCGATGCTGACCGTGAAGTGACTGTATGCACGGAATGCTTCTGCAAGCCGCCGAACAGTTAATTCTAACAACCCGGTTGGCATAAATGAAGACCCTGACCCAAATGCTGGAAGAGGCGATGATCGAACGGAGCTGTCTGCCGAACACGCGCTCCACTTATCAGCTTTGGGTCAGGAAGTTTTATCTGCATTGCAAAAAACCGGCGTCGCTCTGGACGCCGGAAGATGTCCGCGCCTGGATGCTGTCTCTCCACGGACAGAACTATTCCAATACCACGCGCAAACAGGCGCTCTGCGCCGTCAAATTTGTTTTCGATCACGTCCTAAAATCGGAACTCGGCTGGCTGGATTTGCCGCCGATGCCGCAGGTTCGCCAGACGCTGCGCACAATCCCAACCCGTGAGGAACTCGGCCGAATTTTCGCCGGGCTGAAAGGCCAGGCAAAAATCATGGCGGCGCTGATGTATGGCGCTGGCCTGCGCGTGAATGAATGCTGCCATCTGCGCGTGCAGGATATTGATTTCGCGGCACGCACGGTGCGCGTGCATTCGGGCAAGGGGGACAAGTCCCGGCTGACGGTGCTGCCGATGTTGCTGATCCCACTGCTTCAAAAACATCTCGCGTGGCGGAAATCTTCGCACGATCTGGATGTCGCCGCCGGTTGCGGGCTGGTGGAATTGCCGGGCCGGCTGGCGGTGAAATATAAAAATGCCAACCGCGAGCTGCGCTGGCAATGGTTGTTCCCCTCCGCCGTGGTGCGCGGTCAATATCGCTGGCACGCCACGGATGAAATGGTGGCCAAGCAAATGCGCGCGGCGGTCAAAGCCGCTGGTATCACCAAGCGCGTCACGCCGCACACGCTGCGCCACGGTTTTGTGACGCACGCGCTGGAGGCGGGCAACGATCTGGCCGTGGTGCAAAAGCTCGTCGGCCACGAGGATGTGAACACCACGATGATTTACGCGCACGGTGACCGGGCGCGCGGTTTCTCGCCGTTGGATTTTGGAGCCACGGAACGTCCTGTTTTTAATGCTGCTGAAAACTTACTAAAATGAAAACTCTATCCATCCGCCAGCCCTGGGCCTGGCTCATCATCCGCCCGGACATCATCGGTGCCGAGGCCAGATCTGCTGCCATTAAATCCGGCGAGATCAAGACCATCGAAAACCGTCCGCGCCGATGCCTAAAGCGCGAGCGGATTTTTATCCACGCCAGCGCCGGCATGACCCGCGCAGAATACGCCGACACAGCGGACTGGTTGCAGGAAACCTTTGGCACAACGTTCAACCTGCCAGCCTTTGAAAAACTGGAACGCGGCGGCATCGTCGGCTCGGCGGACATCACGGATTGTATCGAAGAAAGCTGCAATCATTGGTTTGGTGGTCCGTTCGGCTGGGTGTTGGCCAATGCGCGCCCAGAGCCATTCAAACCATGTAAGGGTGCGTTAAATTTTTTCGAGGTGGAGGCATGAGCACCGAAACCCGCCAACGCATCGAATCCCTGCACACCCTCTACGGCCAGTTGACCGGGTTGATTGTCCAACTGGATATGCAGCGTGAGTCCATGTGGTATGAATGGCAGCGGCGCGGCCACGACGAGCAGGCGCTCCGCGAGGTCGTCGCGCACCTCCGGCGCGGCATCCGCGAACAGAAGCGGAACCCCGGCGCTTTGAAGTTCCGCAACCTCATCGGCTCGCCCGATTATTTTGAGGAAGATCTGGCCGAAGCTCGGGCTGCCCGCCGGGCATTCCAGGCGCGGCCCCAGGGACAACTCGCCGGCGTGCTCAAATCCACTGGCCGCCCGGTGGAACCGAAAGGGGATGCAAAATCCATCACAGAGGTGGTGAACACACCCCAATTTCAAAATTTCAAGAAGTTCGCCGACGATCTGAGATCTGGAAAGATTTGACCCATTTCAACCACCTCGGTTCAACCGCGCACGTTGCGCGGTTTTTTTATTGTCGTCGTCGCGGCTAGAAAAATCAACCCATTCTGCATGAACCCATGAATGGTAGCAGTTCAAGCCCCTGTTTTCTCCAGTCAAATCAAGCCTATTTAAGCCAAATGACCTCTGTTAAGGCTATGATTGCTTGGTCTCCAAACTTGCCTTGGTAATCCGGGTTCATCTGTGTCCCTCCGTGGTTAAATCACTTTTAACGGCATGGTTTCGGCTTAATTCCCCGCAAACTGCCCCGCCGGCGGGGCCGCCCCATTTCCAAGGTTGCCAAGCGCTGGTCAAAACGGCTTAATATATTTCGTGCCTGCGTCTGCGGGAAAGTTT
>Ga0265337_1000804_pt1 | contig 16527 bp, 17 predicted proteins | sample 42122metaG_FD_192441 | JGI IMG/M metagenome (GOLD analysis project Ga0265337, IMG submission 192441) | Rhizosphere microbial communities from Carex aquatilis grown in University of Washington, Seatle, WA, United States - 4-21-22 metaG | ecosystem: Host-associated > Plants > Roots > Rhizosphere >... | reverse complement strand
GCCCGGCCAATGCCAGGCGCTTGTAATGCGTCATGTGCATGAGCAGCCGGCCGGTCATGGTCGAGAGCGCCACGGTGGCGCCCATCAGCGGAATCAAGGCCAGGCCCGACTGGCTGGCGGACAGATGCAGCACCACCTCGAAATAAAGCGGCACGAAGATGGTCATGCCGACCAGCGTCGCCATGGCGCAGGCGCCGGCGAGCGCCGCGCAGCGCACCACCGGATTGCCGAGCACGGCGAGCGGCAGAAACGGCTCGGCGGTCGACACCAGCCGCCAGGCGAACAGGCCCCACAGGATCGCCGACGTCAGCAGCAGCGCGCCGAACGGGGCTGAGATCCAGTCGAACCAGCGCCCGCCCCAGGACAAGGCGAGGAGCAGCGCCACCGCCGCCGACGTCATCAAGAGCGCGCCGATCACGTCGAGGCGATGTTTGCGCTGATGAAACTGCACGCGCTTGAGCACGTTGGAGGTCATGCCGAGCGCGGCCAGCCCGAGCGGCAAATTGATCCAGAAAATGAGCGACCAGTCGAGATGCTCGGTGAGGAAGCCGCCGAGCACCGGCCCGCCGATCGAGGAGGTGGCGAACACCGCGCCGATATAGCCCTGGTAGCGGCCGCGCTCGCGCGGGGAAACGATGTCGGCGATGATGGTCTGCGCCAGCACCATCAGCCCGCCGCCGCCCGCCCCCTGCAGCGCGCGGCCGAGCACCAGCGCGATCATGCTCGGCGCCAGCGCGCAGATCAGCGAGCCAGCGATGAAGACGACGATGGCGATCAGCATCATCACCCGCCGGCCGTGGATGTCGGACAGCTTGCCGTAGAGCGGCGTCACCGCGGTGGCGGTGAGCAGATAGGCGGTGACCACCCAGGCCAGGTCGCCCAGATTGGAAAAGTGCCGGCCGATGGTCGGCAGCGCGGTGGCGACGATGGTCTGGTCGAGCGCGCCGAGGAACATCGCCAGCATGATGCCGAGCACGATGGCGCGCACTTCCGGATGCGTGAGCGGACGCGGCGGGGCCGGCGCCTGCGGCTTGGGTTTCTTGGGCTTGGCGACCATGGGCGCGTTTGATGCCGCGCGGGCGGCGCCTTGGCAATGGCTGGCGACGCGGGGGTGCTATGATCGGACCATGAGAACGTTCCGACCATGCTTTGCGTTCCTGACCCTGCTGGCGTTGACGGGACCGGCGGCTGCGGCCGAGCGCCTGCCCGCAGGCTTCGTCTATCTGCGCGACGTCGATCCCAGCATCGCCCAGGACATGCGCTATGCGGGGTCCGACAATTTCACCGGCCGCCCGCTGCCCGGCTACGGCGCGCCCGAATGCGTGCTGCGGCGCGACGTGGCGGAAGCGCTGAGAAGCGTGCAGGCCGATCTCGAGAAGCAATCGCTCGGTCTCAAAGTCTACGACTGCTATCGCCCGACCCGCGCGGTGCGCGCTTTCATGCGCTGGGCGCAAGAATCTGAAAAAGCCGGCGCGCGCGAAGCGCCCACCAAACGCTTTTTCCCCGCGCTGGAGAAGCGCACGCTGTTCGCCTCCGGCTACATCGCCGCGCATTCGGCGCATTCGACCGGCAGCGCGGTCGATCTCACGCTCATCCAGCGGCCCGCAGCGCCAGCGCCGCCGTTCGACCCCACCGCGGCTTACGGGCCCTGCACGGGGCCGAAGGCTGAGCGCGCGCCCGACAATAGCCTCGACATGGGCACCGGCTTCGACTGCTTCGATGCGCGCAGCCACACTTCAAGTGGCGCGATCACGCCCGCGCAGCAGCGCTGGCGCGCCCTGCTGGTCGCGGCCATGCGGGCGCGCGGCTTGCGCAATTATTTCCGCGAATGGTGGCACTTCAGTTTCGGCCCGCGCGCGGGGCCGGCTTACGATTTTCCGATTGGGGCAATAAAATAGTTCTTAGGGTTTAGAAAAATTATCGCGAAATACATTCTCGTTATGCCATCGCAGCGCTCTAAGATCTGGCCACTCTAAAGGAGTAGCAGGTTTCGAGAGCACTGTTCCGTGCAACCGGCGATACTCATTGCCGTTATTAAAATCTGTCTTGACCTTGTCGCTAACGACAAATCGATACTGTTCGTCAATCGTCACATAGCCGGCATCAAAAACACTATGAATGTCGCGACGGAGTAAAATTCCATTTGACAGTTCATGGATGCCCCCGAATGCGTAAGGTTTAATATGAGCGGCATCTAAGGCCGGAAGAACCTTGCCACCAGAGATGGCGCAAGTTCGGTGGTAAGCATCTGTTACTGCCACACGAAAAGCACCCTGGCCGAGGCGTGGCTTAACTAGCGCAGGCTCGCCGTATCGGAGCTGCGGAGGCAATCCGTACGGCGCCTGTTCAGGTTCGGATATCTGTAACTGCGAGATTTTCGATGGATTGCGCTCAACAATCCGTTCCCACAGCTGCATTCCTTCGCGATCATCGGTGGAATAGGTCTTGCCGACTACAATCGAAGGCGCCCAAGATTCTGGCTGCGGAATCCACTGATCCTCAGGAAAAAAGATCGGCTGAACGACAATTCTGCAGCCAACGATGTAATCGGCGAACGGATTTGTGACATCGTGTCGATATCTGCCTACACGTTCACGCATTTCGCTGAGGTTACTGGCTCCGTTTTTTATGCCGAATGCTTCCCAAGCAAGGGATATAGGCAAGTTTGATGAATGACTAAATACGCCGTATCCACCAATCGCATTACGGGGGGCTTTCAATCGAAAAAGAAATAACTCGCCAGGCTGAATGGCTCCAAAATTCATTGAGCCACTTGGCTGCCAGAAATTGACCTCATCTATGCCGGGCTGTGCGGCAAGAAAATCAAACCAATCATGGTCTGTATTAGCGACCCATAAGCGGACCAATTGCTCAACTCCCTATCGTTGACGCGCAATTATCGCTTTACCGTTGACCGAATGCCCTTTCTTTGAACGCTTTTCCTTCCCCCGCACCGACTTTCTTACGAACGGCGCTCCGGCTTGCGCTTAGCCCCCTTCGGCACTTTCCCCGGCCAACTCACGATGTACTCCTCCAGCTTATCGTCCGGCACGTCCTTCTCGCTCGCGCTCACGCGCCCGCGCACCGAGACGCCGGCCGCGTGCACCGTTTCCGGGTCGCCGGAGACCAGCGGGTGCCACCAGTAGATATCGCGCCCCTCGGCCACCAGGCGATAGCCACAAGTCGGCGGCAGCCAGCTGAGCCTGCGCACATTGCGCGGGGTGAGCCGCACGCAGTCCTTCACGCGCGCCTGGCGGTGGGCATAGTCGGTGCAGCGGCAGGTCTCTCCGTCCAGCAGCCTACAGCCCACGTCGGTGAACACGGTCTGGTTGGTGTCCTCGTCGATCAGCTTGTTCAGGCAGCAGCGGCCGCAGCCGTCGCACAGGCTCTCCCATTCCGTCTTCGTCATCTCGCCCATGGATTTGGTGCGCCAGAACGGGGCCGGTTCATCGGGCATTGCGGGGTTCCTTTGCGGGCCTTGTAGCCCCTGGCGGCGATTCCGTCATGGCCGAAGCCCTCTCCCCGCTCGCGGGGAGAGGTAAACCGGCCCTTTTTCACCGCAATTGGCCTTCATCTTGGCGTGTATTGACCGAAGCGGCGCCCTTGGCCCAAATCGCGCCGATCGGCTAAAATCGGCCTGCGGCGGCAAGCTGTAGCAAGCCTGGCGCCTAAGCCTTCAACGAGCGAGCAGCCTTGCGCGACCTTTTTCCGGCCGATTGGAAGCCCAAATTCAAGAAGCTGCTGCTCGGCTTCGACGCCCGCGTCGATTCCAGCCTGTTCCGCAGCTTCACCGGCTTGCGCGATCGCTATGAGAGCTTTTCCACCTTCATGGACCGCTTCCACGTCGCCGGCTGGCGGCGCGCCCTCAACGAGCTGGTCTCGGAAGCCGCCACCTTGGGCACCGCCGGCGCCATCCTGATGCTGGCGCTCGCCATTCCGGCGTTCCACGAGACCTCGGACGACGACTGGCTCAAGAAGTCGGAGCTGGCGGTGAGCTTCCTCGACCGCTACGGCAACGAGGTCGGCACCCGCGGCATCAGGCACAACGACGCGGTGCCGCTCGACCAGTTTCCCGACAACCTGATCAAGGCGGTGCTCGCCACCGAGGATCGCCGCTTCTACGAGCATTTCGGCATCGATGTGGCCGGCACGGCGCGCGCGTTTGTGGCTAATACGCGCGCCGGCGGCGTCGTGCAGGGCGGCTCCTCCTTGACGCAACAGCTCGCGAAGAACCTGTTTCTCAACAACGAGCGCACGCTCGAGCGCAAGATCAAGGAAGCCTTCCTGGCGATGTGGCTGGAAGCGCGCCTGACCAAGAACGAGATTCTCAAGCTCTATCTCGACCGCGCCTATATGGGCGGCGGCGCCTTCGGCGTCGACGCGGCGGCGCAATATTACTTCAACAAGTCGGCGCGCGACGTCAACCTCGCCGAAGCCGCGATGCTCGCCGGCCTGTTCAAGGCGCCGTCGAAATTCTCGCCCAACGTCAACCTGCCGGCCGCGCGCGCGCGCGCCAACGTAGTGCTCGACAACCTGGTCGAAGCCGGCTTCATGACCGAAGGCCAGGTGTTCGGCGCCCGCCGCAATCCAGCGACGCCGGTCGACCGCCGCGACGACCGCGCGCCCAATTATTATCTCGATTGGGCCTTCGACGAGATGAAGAAGCTGGTCGACACCTTCCCGAAGTCGATGACCGAGCGCGTTTTCGTGGTGCGCATCGCGCTCGACGTCAATCTGCAGCGCGCGGCGGAAAATGCCGTCGAGAATTCGCTGCGCCAATACGGCCAGGAATATCACGCCGGACAGGCCGCGGCCGTGCTCATGGATGTCGACGGCTCGGTGCGCGCGATGGTGGGCGGACGCGACTACGGCGCCAGCCAGTTCAACCGTGCCACCGACGCGATGCGCCAGCCGGGCTCCTCGTTCAAGCCTTATGTCTACGCCACCGCGCTCGTACACGGGATGAAGCCTACGTCGATCGTGGTCGACGGGCCGGTCTGCATCGGTAATTGGTGCCCGCACAATTACGGCCATGGCTATGGCGGCTCCATGACGCTGATCAACGCGCTCACCCATTCGATCAATACCATCGCTGTGAAGCTCTCGATCACCATCGGCGACGGCAACGCAAGGCTCGGCCGCGCGCGCATCATCAAGACCGCGCACGACATGGGCATCCGCACGCCGTTGCCGGACACGCCGTCGTTGCCGATCGGCGCCGACGCGGTGACCCTGCTCGATCACACCGGCGGCTACGCCACCTTCCCCAATCTCGGCATGAAGATGACCCCGCACGCCGTTCTCGAGGTGCGCACCGGCGACGGCAAGCTGATCTGGCGCTTCGATCGCGACGGTCCGAAACCGCCCCGGGTGCTGCCGGATCGCGTGGCCGCCGACATGATCAAGATGATGAACAGCGTGGTCGAGAACGGCACCGGCCGGCGCGCGCGGCTCGATGGCATTACCGCCGCCGGCAAGACCGGCACGACCAACGCTTATCGCGACGCCTGGTTCATGGGCTACACCGGCAATTTCGTCTGCGGCGTCTGGTTCGGCAATGACGACTACCAATCGACCAATCGCATGACCGGCGGCGCGTTGCCGGCGATGACGTGGCACAACATCATGGACTATGCGCATCAGGGCATCGAGATCAAACAGCTGCCCGGAATTCCCGTGCCGCCGGCGCGCCAGGAGCCGGCCGTCGCCGAAGTCAAATCAAAGACCGGCGCGCCGCCGCCACGCCCGACTGTGCTCACCAAGCGGGGAGCCGACATCCTCGTGCGCGTCGAGCGCATGATGGATGACGCCAACCGCGCCATGGGGCCGCTGCGCCCAACCGTCTCCACCAGCAAGAAGAACCAGGCCGAAGCCCCGCAAAAAGGCGACGCCCTCGCCGCTTCGTTGGAGGGACATGCGTTCGGCAGCCGGAACTGATTAGCCGCTCGCCAGCGCCCGGCGTAGTCTCCCTTTCGCGAATCAACTTACCCCTCACCGCCAGCGGATCGAAACGTGCGGCTGCTTCTCGGATCGTTGTTTGCCCTCGTTGTCGCCGCCGTTGTCGGCCTCGGCGCGACTTATCTCGCGCTCACCCGCGGCGCCGCCTTCGGCCCTTTGACGATCGGCAGTTGGACGGCCTGGCCGAAAACCGGCACCGCCGACGCCGACCCTTACGCGCGGGCGTCGATCGCGCGCATCGGCCGCTTGCCGACCGCGCTCGGCGACGGCGTCGCGTTTACCGCTTCGGCCGACGATAATGGCCGCCCGCTCGACGGGCGATGCGACGTGGTGCTCGCGGGCGTCACCCCGGCGGCCCGCTTCTGGACGCTGACGCTCTATAACGGCGACGGCGAGCTGGTGGCCAATTCGATCAAACGCTCCGGATTCACCAGCCAGGAAATCGTCCGCCACGCCGACGGCAGTTTCGAGATCGTTGCGACGCCGCGCGCAAATCCGGGCAACTGGCTGCCGACCGGTGGCGTCGTGCGTTACGTCCTGTTGCTGCGCCTGTACGACACGGCCGTCGGCGTCTCGACCAAAGCCGGCCGCGAAGTCCCGATGCCGACCGTGAACGTCAGGAGTTGCCCATGATCCGATGGCTGCTCTTGGCTCTCGGCGGCGCCTTGCTGGGCGGAATCGTGCACTTGGCGACGATCATAATCCTGCCGCGCACCGCCACGCAGGACGCCTATGCGCGGCTATCGCGCAGCGTTCCGGTCAATACCGTGGCTGCTTTGCCGGAGCCGACCGCGGAATCCGCACCGATGCCGTTCATGGATCCGGCCTTCGCCAGCGCCGTCTGCCGTTACGATCTTTCGCAAGGGCCGCTGAAACTCAGCGTCCCGGTGAGCCTCGCCTACACTTCGGTCTCATTCTATACGCGCTACGACGTGGCCTATTACGCCATCAACGACCGCGCGGCTGGCCGGCGCGTGATCGAGCTCGACCTGATGACGGTCGAACAGCACAGCCAGATGCCGGAAGATGAAGAGATCACCGCCGCCGACCGGCTGATCGTTGAATCGCCGACGCTCACCGGTCTGATCGCGATCCGCGCGCTGGCGCCGGAGCCCGGATTGATGCCGATGGCGCAAAGCGCGATCGCCAACGCCAGATGCGTGCGCGCGAACGAACCGAAACCGTCAAGATAGCAGCGTGCCTCACAAATTGAGACTGGCGAGCAACGATTAGCCTATGTCCGCCTTGCCCCAGAAAGCGGACTCTCGGCCGTATTCGCGGAATGTCCGCTAAGTACCAATAACCGACATCGCGCTTGTGATCCGAAAAATGAAAGAGGCCGCCCACTGAGGCGGCCTCTATAGAAATCAAAAGGCGCAAATGAGTAGTCGACCTTCGATTATTGTCCAAACTTATAGGCTAGGCCGACGAGAATGGTCTGCGTGCGAGTCTTAATGTCCGCGGTGAGGGTATTAGAGGTGCCACCTCCGCTCGATCCGTTCGTTAGGAGGGTCGCCTGATAACCAGCGTAACTGGTGTAGCGATATTCACCACGAAGCAACCAGTTGGGCATGACGATGGTTTCGAGGCCGCCGCCAAGAGTCCAGCCAATCACAGTCTTTGAGAAGCTGTCGGTGCGGAAAGTAGCGATATTGGGTCCGGAGCACCAGGAGAAAGCGGCAGGGCCAGCACAGCTAATGCTCGCCTCGCTATTCATCCACGACACACCGCCAGTGCCGAATAGCAGCGTGCTCGGTGTGATCAGATAGCCAAGACGAGCGCGCAAGCCGCCATCCCAACCGTCTTTCATCGCTACCGAGTCGGTCGTTGCTGTGATGAGACCGGGAATGCTGCTGGCGGAAGTCCTTTTGTTCGCCCAGGCGATGTCGGCTTCAAGGCCGACAACCCACATTTGCTGGACCCGCCAATTGTAGCCGCCATACAGCCCAAGGCGGGCAGAAGTTGAACTGAAATCATGCGGATTGTCGCGGCTTGTGAGGAGCGCAGGGGCCGCCGGAATATCAAAGCCCGTACCTGTCCAGGTGTCCTTGTTCGAGCGTCCGCCAGCGGAAGCGCCGAGATACCAGCCGGTCCACGGATCAGCGGTGATCGCCGGCGCCTTGAGCGGCATATCTGCGGCGAGGACGGCAGGCGCGCAAGCAATGCTCACTGCTGCGGCGATTAGCAACACAGTCATTATTTGACGCATTTGCGAACCCGAATTAGACCACGCGGCGCGTGGGTTAGAACTCAGTAGATAGAAGGATATTGTTGTAGTCTAGAACTACGCGAAACTTGGCACCGGAAAGTCAGCAGTGTAGCGAAAGTGCCACAGTGCCCTCAAAAGGGACCACTCCCAATTCCAAAATAAACCACTATTTCAAATCGCTATGCGATGTAGTCCGCTTTGGGTCAGAAGCGGGCATGGTGACGATTCCACGCGATGTCCGCTTTACCCCCGATAACGGACATTAGGCGGTGCATCCGCGTCGCCACTTGGCTGCCCGTTTATGAGGCAACGCCCTGATCAGCGAACAGTGACCAGGTTCTGCTCGCGCATCCATGTCGGCGCCGGGCCGCGGTAACGCGCGATCAAGCCTTGCAGGTGATTGACCGCGCGCTCGACGTCGACCGCCTGCGTCGACGGCGTCGCGATCACCAGACGCTCCAGAGCATAGTGATAAGACGCCGCGCGCTGCGTCAGTTTTGCGCGCACCAATGCGACGATCGATTCGTTCTCACGCATACGCTGCTGCGCATTTTTCAATTCCGCCTTCGACACGGCGGAAACATAGGCCAGACTCTTTTGCCGCTTCTGATCCATATCGAGCACGCGCCCGGCCGTTTCGAAGAATTGCGGCAGCTGCGTCATGTCGTTGCGCACATCGTCCATCAGGCGCGCATAGCGCACCGACGGCGAGCGTTCGTGCGGCTACAAGAAAGTCGTAACGTCGTGGCGCACACCTTCCAACTTCGCCGAGTAACGCGCCAGTGGCGAAGGGCCGTCGCCCGAGAGCAGCCACTTCGCATAAGCGGTGCGGTCGAACGCCGGCCCGCGCGCCGGCCAGTAGAGGCCATATTCGCCCGCAACGGAATACCATTGTTGCCGATCATAGGGAGGATCGACCAGCGGGTAAGCGAGATCGCGCAGGGCGCGCTCATCGTCGGTCAGTTCGAATTTCGAGGGCACCGAGCCGGTGGCATAAGGGCCGACCCAATCGTGCATGCCGTCGCTCACCAGCGTGGGACGGACTTCGCCGAAATCGCCGTTGGGGGTGCCGCAGCCGCCGAGCAGCGACAACGCCGCGAACGCCATGACGCGCCGGCGCCAGATAAGCGCCTGCGTGAGCGGCGGCGGCGGATTTCGCATTGATGGCTCGAGGCCAGTTATTTTCAGCGCGCGATACGACGGCGGCGGCGGCGACCAGGTGTATTGCCGGTATCCGGTTCGAGGCCGTTGGAGCCGTCCGGGCTACGCTCGACGCGGATCACCGGAAGAATGATGACGGTCGCGGGTTCCGTATTGGCGTCGACATATCTGCCGCCGCGCGCGCAGCCCGCTTCGTCGGGAAATCGGATCACTTCGCCCATTGCAACCCCCTTGCCGCCGCGGCGTAATGCTATGTTCGGAACCGCCGGGCCGGCGCCTTTTGGTAATTAAACGGTCTGCAAGGTTAACGGTCTGCTAACGCGCCCTGACTAATGTGAGCCGTCGTAGCCCGGTAAAGCGTAAAGTCATGGCGAAGTCCTCCGCGTATCCCCCTCTCGACAGTCTGGTCGACCTGGCATGCCGGGACGGCGTCGATATCCGCCCGACGCTGCTGCGTGTCCTCACCGACCTCTACGTGCAGAAGCCGGCCCATAGCGCCGAGGAAGAAACCCAATATGTCGAGCTCGCGCGCGGGCTGATCGATGCCGTCGATGCTGCGACCCTCGCCATAGTGGCGGCCAGGCTGTCGGCCTACCCGGCCGCACCGGCGGCGATCCTTGGCAGGCTTGTCAGCCCCTCCGCACCGCCGGCCGCGCCACCGCTCCCGCAGACCGAGGCCAAGCCAACAGTCCGGAACGACCTGTTGGAATTATTCTTTGCGGCCAACACCGAAGAACGCTGCCTGATCTTGACCAATCTCGACGTGTCGGCCGAGACGGAGGCGCGCTGGCCGGCGCCGGCCTCGAGCGAAATGATCCGCCGCCTGGAAAACGCGGCCCTGCAGCGCAACCCTAGCGAATTCAGCCGCATGCTCGAACGCGCGCTTGGCATCAGCCGCGCGCTGGCCGATCGCATCGCGCGCGACCCCTCCGGCGAACCGATCGTGGTCGCCGCCCGGGCGCTCGGCATGACCGCCGCGGTGCTCCAGCGTATTCTGCTGTTCCTCAATCCGGCGATCGGCCAATCGGTCGAGCGGGTCTACGACCTCGCCCGCCTTTACGACGAACTCGCGCCGGCCGCGGCCGAGCGCATGCTCACGATTTGGCGGCAAGTGGGCGGCCGGTCGCGTCCACCGCATGAGCCCGTGCATTGGGACGACGAACGCCGCGACGCCCGCTCGCTGTCGACGCCGGCGCGCTATCGCTCGGATCGCCGCCGCGTCGTGCAGCCCTCGCACGTCAAGACCAGCGGGAAATAGCGCCGCTAAGCCACCACATTGCCATCGAGGAAATTCCGCCCGGCGCGATCCTCGATCTCGACGATCCATACGTCGGGATCGAAACGGATCTCACGCGCAAGACGGGCCTCTATATCGGCTTCCGGCACCGGTCTATCGCCGCCAAGCACGGCTGTGAAATTGCGATCGGCCGGCTGCGCCTCGTCGAAGGTGGATTGCGCCGCCGGTCCATACAAAGTGGCGGTGCCGTCGAGCCGGCTGATCTTGATGAAAACCGCGCCGGCCTCTTCGGCGCCGCGCCGGCGCACTGCCGCGAAGGCGCCTTCGACGTTGCAGCGGCGCAGATAGGCCGCCACCCAGATGCCGGATTTCAACCGCATGATCTTAAGTAGCACGAGGCCGCGGCAAGCGCATGGTCCCGAAAAGTGGGAACCGGTTTTCGGACAAGACCATGCGCCCGAAAAAAGCGCTATTTATTCCAGCGGACGCCCGGTCATGGCGGCCAGTTCGCGCACAAACGGATCGGAGATCTGGCCGGTTACCGGGAGGCGGCGATCGCGCTCGAATTTCTCGATCGCTTCCTTCGTCTCCGCATCGTAGACGCCGGTCGGATTGATCTGTCCGTAACCGAAATCGGAAAGCGCGCGCTGGATTGCGAGCACCTGCTTGGTCGGCGCAATCAGTTCGGCGATCGGGTCGTTACGCACCGGCGCCGGCGCAGCGGCGCGGCCGCTCGGTGCCTTGGCATTGGACGTGACGATCGCGCGCAGCAAGCCTTCGCTCGCATCCGTGTTAATCTTCAACCCGGCGGCCTGCACGAAGTCGCGCGCCGCCGCGTCGGTCTTGGCGCCCCAGATGCCGTCGGCCGCGCCGTCGTAGAAGCCCTTGCGGGCGAGCTCGCGCTGGATATCGCCGATGATTTGCGCCTGGCTGCGCGCGACCGTGGCCGGCGCGACAGCCGGCGGCGCCAACGCGCGCGGGCGCGGCAGTGCGACAGCCGTCGCTTGCGTGATCGGCGGCCGTGTCGCGAAGATCGGCGCCGGATGGGGACCGCGCTGCAGGAACAGCGCGTTGATGAAAATCGCAAAGATCGCCATCGTCGCCATCAGAATGCCGACGAATTCGCGCGGGTGACGGCTGATCGCGGCGGCCAGCCTGCCGGCGCCGCCGTCGCTATCGGTCATCTGCCCGCGCCGGCTGCGGCTACGCACTTTTTTTCGCCTGCATGTTGGCGGCCGCGCTGAATTCGCGGGCACGCTCGGTGACCAATTTGATCGGCTCAACGGCGGGGCGAACGCCTTCGCAATCGATCGGCAAGCGCACCGTCACCCGCGTCCCAGCGCCCAGCCGGCTGCTTATATCCATGTCGCCGTTGTGCAGGCGCACCAGGCCTTTCACGATCGACAGGCCGAGGCCGGTGCCGTCGTGCCGCCGGTCGTAGGACGCGCGCGCCTGGAAGAACGCCTCGCCCAGATGCGGCAGATCGGCCTCGCCGATGCCGACGCCGTTGTCCTCGACCGCGACCACGAGCTTGGCACCGTCGCAAAGCGCGCTCACGCTGACGCGGCCGCCGCGCGGCGTGAACTTGATGGCATTGGAAATGAGGTTGATCAGGATCTGATTGACCGCTCGCCGGTCGGCCACGATTTCTGGCAGATCGGCGCCGATACGCGTCTTGAGCTCGACGCCCGCCTCTTGCGCCTTGAGCACCAGGATATCGCAGCAGCTTCGGATCGCCGGCGCCGGCGCGAACGGTTCCAACGTGATCTCGAAATTGCCGCTCTCCATCTTCGACATGTCGAGAATGCCGTTGACCACCGACAGCAGATGACGGCCGGAATCGTTGATCAGCCTGGCATATTCGGCCTCGCGCGCCGGATCGAGATCGATCTGTTCGTTGCTCAACATGTCGGAGAAGCCGATGATCGCATTGAGCGGCGTGCGTAGCTCATGGCTCATGGTGGCGAGGAAGCGGCTTTTCGCGTTGTTGATGCGCTCCGACTCCTTGCGGGCAATCTCGAGCGCGCGCTCCTGCACCTTGCGCTCGGTCACGTCGCGCAGCACCGCGACCACTTCGCGCTCGCCGGGATTCGCGGCATCCGCGGCGGGATCGAGCGGCCGGCAACGCATTTCGATCCATGCGAAATGGCCGCCATGGGGCTCCGCGTCGTTGTTGCGGCGGATGCGGAATTCGACCGAGCAGTCCTCGCCGAGCGCGGCCGCGTCGGCCAGTGCGGTCAGATAGGCCGGCCGGTCGGTCACATGCACGCGGTCGAACAGTCCGTGACCGGCGAGCTCGCCAGAGCGCACGCCGAACAGCGGCTCGGCCGCTGGCGAGACGAACAGCACGGCGCCGTTGCGCCCGTGCCGGGTGATGACGTCGGTCATGTTGCGCGCGAGCAGGCGGTAGCGTTCCTCCTCGGCATTGAGCAGCCCGGCGCTGGTGCGCGTGAGCTGTTCGGCGCCGAGCGCGAGACCGGTGGCGTAGAGCGCGGCGGAGATGATCGCGAGCGCGGCCGGCGCGCCCTGCGCATTCGCCAAAACATTTGCCGGCGGCTGCAGGTCGAACGCGCTCAAGCTCAGCAATAATCCGGCGGCGGCGAGCGCGAAGATCGAGGCCAGCGCCACCACGCGCCGCGAGGCGGAGAGCGCGGCTTCCAGCGGCACGACCACCAGCCAGATCGCGGCGAATGAGCCGATGCCGCCGGTGCACCAGGCCACCACCGCCACCAGGCCGGTGAGCGAGAGCGAGGACATCACGTGCGCGCTTTCGTAACGGCCGGTGCGCGAGAGGAAATAAGCGATCAGGATCGGCGCCACCAGCCAGCCGAAGACGCCGAGTTCGAGCGCGCTCGGCACCCCGCGCAAGGCGATATAGACCGGGAAGCTGGCCAGCGCGGCAAAGCTGCCGAGCAGGCGCGGCGCGATGAAGGCGCGGTGGCGCGCCGCCGTCAGCGCGTCCTGCTGCGCCGACGGGTGCACCAAGGCGTCGACGTAATTCCACACTGGCGTGAGGAGACTCACGGTTCCTGTCTCACGTCTTGTACCAACAGACGCGCCCCTTTTTGGTAACGGAAATCGTAGCCAGGGCCGCTTAAGCGAACGCTAAAGCAGGGCCGATACGGGGCCCGTTACTGGCCCTTTGGCCCATTCCGGGCCAAGGTGCGGTACCATTCGCCGGGCATGGTGAAATTTCTATTGCCGCGCCGCGCCAGCACCCGCACCCGAACCAAACGTTACCGTTGCGGTAACCATGCGCGATCGATCGAAGGCGCTCATGGCATGCGCCGAATGCCGGCGCTTAAAATTTTAATCGAATCCGACTCTGTCAAATTTGACGAAAACTCGCGGCTTATTCGCATCTAGTTTGCCCAAAACCATCGCCTCAATGCCAACAACAGCTTCAAGCCTGTCTGCTACGGTTTAGTTCAAAGGCGGCGGAACAGCCGTCGGGGATAACAGGTAAAGTCATGTTCTTTTTGCTGCGGATGGCCTTCTGGCTGAGTGTCGTTTGCGTGCTGCTGCCGGGCGGCACCAAATCGACGTCGCCGGAAGCCCATATCGACGCCACGCAAGCCGTGACGCTGGCAAGCGCCGCGGTGTCCGATGCGCGCGGCTTCTGCGACCGGCAGCCCGACGCCTGCGTGACCGGCGGCAAGGTCGCGGTCGCGCTCGGCCACAAGGCCGAAGCCGGCGCGCGCACGATCTACGAATTCATCACCACCAAGCTGAACAAAAATTCGGCGCCGGGGGATCAGACGGCAGCCAAAATCGACTCCGTAACCGCGCCCGGCCAAGGGACGCTGACCGGGGCCGACATGCAGCCGGCCTGGCATGCGCCGGTTCCGCTGCCGCCGCGCCGCGAGGCACGGTCCGGCCGGCCGGCCGTTTAATCATCGCATTTATCAGCGTTTTGTCGCGGGCCACGTGTGCCCGCCGCGATCTTTTTTGGCCATCGGCGCGCCCCAGCCTATATATTGGCGGCATGACGACCATCGACGAAATCGTTGAGAATTTCACGCTGCTCGATGAGTGGGACGACCGCTATCGCTATGTCATCGAGCTCGGCCGCACGCTGGCGCCGCTGCCGGAAGGTGCCCACTCCGAGGCCAACAAGGTGCGCGGTTGCGCCAGCCAGGTCTGGCTGCTCACCCATGTGAAACCGGATGGCGCCGCCGGCCCGACGCTGAGCTTCGACGGCGACAGCGACGCCCATATCGTGCGCGGCCTGATCGCCATCGTGATTGCGCTCTATTCCGGCAAACGCGCGAAAGAAATCCTGGAGACCGACGCGCTTGACCTGTTCGACCGCATCGGCCTGCGCGAGGGCCTCACGCCGCAACGCTCGAACGGCCTGCGCTCGATGATCGAGCGCATCCGCGCCGAAGCCAAAGCGGCGCTGGCGCCGGCCTGACGCGTGCTATCATCGCGGCAATGAATTTTGAATGATCGGAGGCGGCGATGAAGTTTCGACTGGAAGCCTACGTTGAGTTTTTTGGTCTAAAGCCCGGTATTGCAGGCGTGATTGCCGCTTTGCTTATCGGCGGGCCTGTCGCTGCTCAATCCCCGAAAATCGGCGACCCTCCGGAAGCAGCGAATATGCGCCTTGTAGGCTTCAATGATCTGCAAGGACGTTCCGCCTATCAACCGACCATCCATCATCAGGGCGATCGTTGGATCGCCTATATCGGGCACCATGGCGGCACCGATGCCATCGCAAAGCCGATCAATCCCAAGACCGGACAACCCGAATTTAATGGGACTTCGATTGTCGACGTCACCGATCCTGCTCATCCGGTATATTTGCACCATATTCCGGGCCAAGAGGGAACTTACGAGGCCGGCGGCGCGCAAATGACGCGCGTCTGCGACGGCAAGGATCTTCCGAAAGGAGATCCAAGAGCGGTCTATCTGCTGCGCACCTTTGGCGGCGCGGCGCACGAGATCTGGAACGTCGCCGATCCGGCGAATCCGAAACTGGTCGTCCGCCTCGAAGGCCTCAAGGATACCCATAAGAGTTGGTGGGAGTGCGATACCGGCATCGCCTTTCTGGTGTCCGGCGTTCCGAGTTGGCGCATTCGCCGCATGACCGAGGTCTATGATCTCAGCGATCCGGCAAAGCCGGCTAAAATTCGTGAATTCGGTTTGCCGGGCCAGGAGCCGGGCTCAACGGGTCGCGTGCCAACTGAATTGCACGGCATGATCTCGACCGGACCGGCCAGTAACCGTGTCTATTTTGGCTACGGCACCAACAAAGGCGGTATTTTGCAGATCGTCGATCGCGGCAAACTGATCAGTGGCCCGAAAGAACCCACGCCAGACAACTTGCGCGCTCCGGTCATCGGCGAAATGGAAATGTCGCCGCTCAACGGTGCGCACACAACATATCCGCTCGGAAAAATGACCATTCCCAATTTTTCCAGCGATAAGTTTGCCAGCCAGCGCAACATGGTGATGATTGTCGATGAATCGCTGGTCAACGAGTGCCAGGTTGGCGAAGCGCGGCAAATGGTGTGGTTCGTCGATGCGACCGTCGAGACAAAGCCAATGGTCGTGGCGAGCTATTCAGTGTCGGAAGCGAGCGGGAATTTTTGCGAGCGGGGCGGGCGATTCGGGTCGCATTCATCCAATGAGAGCATGGCGCCGGTTTTCTTCCGCAAGCTCGCTTTTGTAACTTGGTTCAATGCAGGGGTGCGTGCCATCGATATCCGTGATCCCTACCATCCCAAGGAAGTTGGTTACTTCATACCCGCGATCACGGCGGCGACAGACAAGCGTTGCATCAAGGTGAATGGGCAGGACGCCTGCAAGGTCGCGATACAGAGCAACAATGTCGAAACCGACGACCGCGGCTATATCTATGTGGTCGATCGGGCGAACACCGGACTTCATATTCTCGAAGTGACCGGACCGGCGCGCGAAATTGCAGGTCTGCCTGCGAACTAACGCGCGATTTTAAATG
>Ga0265337_1000803_pt1 | contig 16537 bp, 14 predicted proteins | sample 42122metaG_FD_192441 | JGI IMG/M metagenome (GOLD analysis project Ga0265337, IMG submission 192441) | Rhizosphere microbial communities from Carex aquatilis grown in University of Washington, Seatle, WA, United States - 4-21-22 metaG | ecosystem: Host-associated > Plants > Roots > Rhizosphere >... | reverse complement strand
CACCACCCAGGACATCACCGACACCGCCACCGTCATGCAAATCCGCGAGGCGCTCGACATCCTGGAGAAGGAGATCGACGCCATCGCCGACGCGCTGGCCGCGCTCGCCAAGAAATACCGCGACACGCCGATGGCGGGGCGCAGCAATCTGCAGCAGGCCGTGCCGATCACCTTCGGCTACAAGATGGCGACCCTGCTCGGCGCCTTCGAGCGCCACAAGCAGCGCTTGGCCGAACTCAAGCCGCGTGTCCTGGTGGGCGAATTCGGCGGCGCCGCCGGCACGCTGTCCTCGCTCGGCAAGGACGGGCTGAAGGTGCAGGCCGAACTGATGAAAGAGCTCAAGCTCGGCCAGCCCGATATTTCCTGGCACACCGTGCGCGACCGCATCGCCGAGGTCGGCTGCTTCCTCGGCCTGGTCACCGGCACCTGCGGCAAGATCGCCTTCGACGTGAAGCTGCTGATGCAGACCGAGGTGGAAGAAGTCTACGAGCCGTTCCATGAGGGCCGCGGCTCATCCTCGACTATGCCGCAGAAGCGCAACCCGATCTCGTCGGTCTACATCACCGCGCAGGCCGCCATGGTGAAACAGCTGGTCGCCGCGCTGCTGGAAGCGCAGGTCGAGGACCACGAGCGCTCCACCGGGCCGTGGGAAATCGAATGGATCGCGCTGCCGGAAATTTTCATGCTGTCGGCCGGCGCGCTGGCGCAGACGCGCTTCCTGGTGAGCGGCTTACAGGTCAACGAAAAGAAGATGCGCGAGAACCTCGACATCACCAAAGGCTTGATCATGTCGGAGGCGGTGATGATGGGGCTGGGCGCCGCGATGGGGCGCAACCGCGCGCACGATGTGGTCTACGACATCTGCCGCGCGGTGGTGAAGACCGGCCGCCCGCTCGTCGATCTGCTGGCCGAGGACAAGGAGATCAGCAAGCACGCCAGCCGCAAGCAGCTTGAGAAGATGGTCGACCCGGCGAATTATCTCGGCGTCGCCGGCGAAATGGTCGACCGCGTGCTGAAGATGCGAAAGAAGCGCTAGTCCGCCTTCGGCATCGTGCGCCAGATGGCGAGTGCCACAACAAGCGTCGCCGCGCCGATCATCGTAAACAGCGCGGGCACGGTGACGCCGTATTTCTGCATGATCGCGACGGCGACGGTCGCGCCGGTCATGAATGCCGCGTTGAGCACATTGACCGCCGCCACCGTGCGTGCGCGGTAAGCGGCGCCGGCCCAGGCCTGCACCGCGGCAAAGGCCGGCACGATGAACAGCCCGCCGGCGACCGCCAGACCGACCAGGTCAATCGCGACGCGAATCCCGAGCGCGGATGAAAACACCACGCCCGGCGCTTGCGGCGCCAGCGCGGGCGCGGCGCCATAGGTCGCTAGCCCAAGGTCGAGCGCGAACCCGCCGATCAGCACGGCGCCGGCGAGCGTGGTGTTGAGCACGATGCGCCCGCGCGCAATCGCTGCCGCCAGGCCCGAGCCGGCGCCGACCGCGATCGAGAACAGCGCGAGGTAGGCGGTGACGGTGTCCTCGTTGCCGCCGATCAGCGTCTTGATCAACGGCGGCAGCAGCGACAGCACGACGATACCGACCAGCCAGAACCAGCTCGTCACCATGGCGCCCCACCACAGCCGCGCATCCGCGCGCAGATGGCGGATCATCGCGGCGGTCGAGGCGGCAATATTGACGGAGATCTTGAGCTGCGGCGCGCCCTCGCCGGTCGGCGGAATGATCAGCGCCGAAAGCCAGCAGAGAAACGCGAAACCCATCACCAGCGCCGCGAAACCCACAACATTGCCGCCACCGCGCGCGGCAATCCCGCCGACGATGGTGCCGGTGAGGATGGCGACAAAGGTCGCGCCTTCCACCAGCGCATTGCCGGTGGGCAATTCCTCGCGCCGTAAATGATCGGGCAGGATGCCGTATTTGATCGGCCCGAACAGCGCGGCGATCACGCCGAAGCAGGCCAAGGCGCCGAACAAAATCGGCACCGACTGAACCGCGAAACCCAATACCGCCAAAGCGGCGACAAAAATCTCAAAGAATTTCAGCCATTGCGCCACCCGCGCCTTGTCGTGGCGGTCGGCGAGTTCGCCGCCGAGCGCCGACAGAAAGAAATAGGGCGCGATGAAAATGGCGCTCGCCAGCGTGATCAAGGCTTCCGCGTCGGCGGCGGCGGAGCGGAACAAAATCAGGAAGACCAGCGAGGTCTTGAGAAAATTGTCGTTGAATGCCGCAAAGAACTGGCACCAGAACAGCGGCGCAAAGCGCCTCGATAACATCAGGGGCGGCGGCATCGCCCCTATTATTGCAAAGTTCCAACGCGGCGTAGCGCCCTACCGGTAATAAAATGGGCGGCCCAAGGGCCGCTCAAGTCTTTGCTCAGACAAAACGCAACGACAACGCAACTACAGGCGGAACTTTCCTCCATGGGCGGAATCCACGACGATTGCCGCCATGCTCAAGGCAATGGCGATCGCGATGGTGATGGCAAACAAGGCGATCCACATGGCGTAGCCTCCTCGTTGGCGCAAATGCGCGCGGGAAGTCTGGCCGGGAAACGCGCGGGGCCGGTTTTGGTTCCTGGGTTCCCTGGAGCGGATGCGGATTTTTGGTGATTAATCGGCGTGCAGAAAACCTAAAAATATGCGCGATAATGACTAAAGCTGGATCGCGCCGGCGTCAGGTTCCAAGGGGGGTTCCATGGCCACAATTTTCAATGAAAGCGAGATCGCCGCCGAGCCGACGGAACGCGGGGCCGCCCGCCAGCGCCTGCTCACAGAGAAACGCGTATCGGGAACCCGCATCCTGCTCGACCGGCTGATGCTGGCGCCCGGCGGCGAAGCTAGCCTGGCGGTGCCGGCGCAAGGCCTCGCCTGGTTCCAGATGCTGCAAGGCGAGGCGATGCTGGCGCATGACAGAGAACGCCAGACGCTGACCGACGCCCATGTCGCCTTCCTGCCGCCGAGTTATGCTGCCACTATTTCATCCAGCCGCAGCGCCGTTTTGCTCTATGGCGAAATTCCCGACGCCGCCAGCCTCGATCCTTTGCTCACAAAAAATCCGCCCGCTTTCCGCGTGGTGGACTGGACGCGCGAGCCGGTGCTCGATTCAGAGCACGATGCGCGCAAGCGCATCTATCTGGTGACGCCGAAGCTGTTCGGCACCAAGGCGGTGAAAGGCGAGATGATCATTTATCCGCCCGGCACTGCCGCCGCCAACCATCATCACGTGGGCGCCGAGCATTTCATGGTTGTGCTGCGCGGGCGCGGCACCGTCTATGCGAACGAAAAGCCGTTCCCCGTGCGCAAGGGCGACGTGATCTATTATCCCGAACTCGAGCGGCACTATCTCGAAGCCGCGCCCGACGAGGAACTAGTGTTCGCGGAATTCTTCGCGCCCGGCGAATTCAAAACCGTCTGGGTAGACGAGAGCCAGATCTGCACCTGGCGGCCGACCGGCCGCGACATCCGCGGCCAGACGCCGGCGCGCGAGATCAAGGCGCATTCGTCGGCAGAAGTGCTCAGCCCACAGGATGTCTAAGTAAAAATGGTGCCGGCGGAGGGATTTGAACCCCCGACCACCCGCTTACGAAGCGGATGCTCTACCGCTGAGCTACGCCGGCCAGGCGCATGATCCCGAAAAGTGGAAACCGGTTTTCGGAATCGATCATGCGCAGATACTAAAGTCCGCAACTAGTATCGGCGCGGACCTCAGTTGGCAAGCAAGCAAAATTACCGAAATAGCTGCATAAAGCGCTGCCAGGCATCACGTGGCGGCGGCGAAGTCGGTTCCGGCACCGGATCGCTCTCCAAGGCGGAATCCGGCCCCGGATCGTCGGGGGCGTGCACCAGCGGGATCACCGGTTCCACCGGCTTCGGTTTGGCGGCGGATTTCGCCGACTTACGTGGTGGCGGTTCCGGCCTGGCTTGCGGCACCGGCGGCGCGACCGCGATCGGCTCAGCGCCCGGCCTCAGTGAAGGCGGGACGACCTCGATCACCGGACGCGTGACGCCGATCTCAGCCAGCGGCAGCTTCCATGTGAAGCCGTCGAGCCGCCCATTCGGCGACACCGGCAGCCAGCGCTCGGACACCACGCCGTCGGCGGTCCACACCGGATCGCCGGCCGCGCGCATGGCGCGGCCCATCCATTCGCGCACGCGGCCTTCGTCGCCGTGCTCGCTCTCCTCGATCTCGGCCATCAGCGTGGCGACGCGCCGCGTCGGCGCCGAGAGGTACGGCGCCAACGCCGCCCGCGCGCCGGAGAATTCGCGCCCCTCGAGCGCGGCGCGCGCCACGGCCAGCGCACCTTCGAGCTGGCCCGGCACCTTGGAAGCCAACTTCTGCATGCGGGCCAAGCGTTCGCGCGCGCTGTCGCCGAGCCGCAAATTCGCATAGGCCTCGGCAATGTCGGGATGCGGACTGATCGTCCACGCCTTTTCCAGAATCTTGCGCGCCTTGCGCGTCTCGCCCGCTTCCGCCAGCCGCCGCCCGGCCAACGCCGCCGCCGGCACCAAATCGGGTGCGAGCTTCACCGCTTCCAGCACAGCCGCTCGCGATGCATCGCGGTCGATCTCTTCCAGTGCCAGCGCGCGCGCGGTCAGCAGCACGGCACGCTGGCGGCGATAGCCGGCCTTCTCCAGCGTGCCCTTCATGGCATCGAGCGCATCAAGCGCACCGGCCCAGTCGGCGGCGGAGCAGCGATAATCGAGCACCGCCTGGCTGGCCCAAGCGGGCGCAGGCGATACCTTGCCCGCCTCCTCGGCGGCCAGCCGCGCGGCCTGCGCATCGTCGCGCCGTTGCGCTTCGATGTAGAGCCCGCGCAGGCCGAGCAGCTTGGTGTCGTCGCGCTTGGTCATCTCGCGGAAGGCGCGCTCGGCTTCGCCGCGGTCGCCGGCCATCTGCGCCGATTGCGCGGTAAGCAGCAGCGCCAGCGGATCGCCAGGCGACAGCCGCGCCGCTTCCTCGGCGGATTTGCGCGCGATGCGCAAGTCGCCGGCGCCGATCGCGATCAATCCACGCGAGATCGCCAGATAGCCTTTCATCGCGCGGCGATGCCGGAAGAACAGCGACACCTGCTCGGGCGAGCGCAGGATGAAGCGCACGATCGCCCACAGCAGCATAAGCACGAGCACCAGCGCGGCGACGGCGAGCGCCCCCACCATGAGCGAGGTTTCGATGTGGTAGCCCATCCAGGTGATGACGACCTCGCCCGGCCGGTCGGCGACCCAGGCAAAGCCGGCCGCCAGCACCGCGGCCGCCAGCAGGAACAGGATCACCCGGATCATCGCGCCCTCACCGTGGCCCGAGCGCGCGCGCCGTATCGGCGGCGTATTGACGCGCGGCCGCGAGCGCGGCCTGGCGCGCTTTGGCCCTTTCAATCCAGGCCTGCGCCGGAGCGCGCGTGGCGTCGGCGAGCTTGCCGAGATCGGCGAGCGCGGCCGCAATGTCGGCCTTGGCCGCGTCGATTTCGAGGCGCGCCAGCACCGCCGACGGATCGTCGCCGGGCGGCGCGTCGACCGGGCGGACGCGCACCAGTTTGCCAGCATTGGCCTGCAGCCGCTCGAGGAAGCCGCCTTCCGGCGCCTGCGCGCCGGAAATCTTCAGCATGGCCGGCAGCAGCGCGCGCAGCTCCTGCGCCAGCGCCGGTGGCGTCGGCACGCCGGGTGCGGCGAACGGCGTGAGCGGCGCCAAGACTTTGTCGTCGGCGCCGAGTGATTTGGCCTGCGCCAGCTCGGCTGCAAACGGCGCGCCGCTCGCCACCGCATCGCGTAAGCCCGCCGCACTCAAGGCCAGCCGCGCGGCGATGTCGGCCGAGGACGCCTTGGCGATGTCGTCGCGCGCGGCCTTGGCGGATTGTTCGAGCGCGGCCATGCGCTTTTGCAAGGCGTCGAGATCGGCCGGCGAAATTCCGGAGGAAGAATTCTTGGCAGCGTCCTGCACGCTGGCGCGCAAGTCCGTCACCGCCTTGACGGCCGCGTCGGCGCGCTCGCTCGCTTGGCTCGCAGTGGCGGCGGTATCGTCGCTGCGCCGATTGAGCGCGGTGAGCGCGATGCCGAGCGACTTCATGGCGCTATCGGCGGCGGCCAGCCGTTCCGCCACGCCAGCGTCGCCCGCCGGCAGCTTGCTGATTGTGCCTTCAATTTTGTTCAGACGCTGCGTCAGCGTGTCGATCGCTTTCGTATCGACGGAAACTTGCGCACCTGTATCGGTCGACGTCACGGTGCGCTCCGGCAGCAAGCCGGCCAGCCAGAGAGCGACCAGCACCAGCGCGACGGTCGCCGCGCCGGCGACACCGGCGGCGAGCGTTGCCAGGCTGATAGGGCCGCCAGACCGGGCCTCGGCCGGCGGTTCCTGCGCGGGAGCAGGCGGCGGATCGGACCGCGGTGGTGGCGCCGCCTCGGGCGACGGCATTTCGGTGGCGGTGAGGTCAATGGTCGGCGCCGCGCGCTTCTTGCGGCGCGGGCCAGACCCCGAGTCTTGGGGAGCGGCTTGTTGCGCGCCTGCAGGCGTTTCCGGTGTCGTGCGCTTATCGGCCATGCGTTTCCTTAGCGAATCGGCCACCTGCATGCAGGAAATAACGCAAATGGCGCAGCGGCGCCAATCAACCCTTGGCCGATTCCAGAAGCCCGAGCAGCGCCGCCTCGTCCGGCCGTTTTGCCACCGCGATGCTGCCGGCGCCGGCGCCGCTCAGCGGCTCGGCGATCGGCCGCGCCAGGCAAAAATGCCGCACCGCCAGAGCCTGTTCGATGATGCCCACCTGGCGGGCGCCGGCGATGTAGCTCTCGGCGCTGCGCCTGGAGAAATGCAGCACCGCGTCGACCTCGCCGGCCTTAAGCGCCGCGGTCAGTTCCGGTGGAAACGGCGCGGGAACCGCGCGATAGACGATCCTCATCTCCGCCGCGATGCCGTGCACAACCAACTCGGCCACCAGATCGGCGGCGCGGTCCTCGCCGGCCAGATAAAGCAAGGGCGCCGCCGCATCGGCGTGCCGCTCGGCGATCACCTGCACCAGATCGCGCACGTCGCCACCGGCCGAAGTGACGTCGGCAAACCCCGCCTGCCGCGCTGCGTCGGCGCTGCGCTGGCCGACCGCGATCAGCGGCAGCTTGACGAGCGCCGCGCGCGCCGAGTTACCGACAATGGCGCCGGGCGCATTGGCGCTGGTGATGATGACCGCACCCCAGATGCCGGAAAGGTCGGCCGCCACCGGCTCGACCCGCAGCAGCGGCGCGACCAGCACCGCGTGCCCGCGCGCGCGCAAAGCGGCGGCGGTGCGTTCGCTATCGGCCTGCGGGCGGGTGACGACCAGGCGCATGTCATTTTTTCCTGCGCATGATCTTTTCCGAAAACCGGTTTCCACTTTTCGGGATCATGCGCTAGTCAAAGAATCCGGGGCCAGCTTGCGCTTTGAGTTCGCGTCCAGCTTCGCCGCCGATCATGATCGCATCCTTGCGAAGGCCCGTTCCGGCGACGTCGTGCGCGGCGGCACCATCTGGCCGCGCGATCAGCCCGCGGAAATGAATCGTATCGCCGGAAATATCGGCGTGCCCGCCGATCGGCGTCTTGCAGGAGCCGTCGAGCACCGCGAGAAAGGCGCGCTCGCAAGCAAGCGCGGTCGAAGTGTCGGCATGATCGATACGCGCCAGCAATTCGCGCGTGCGCGCGTCGTCCTCGCGCGCCTCGATACCGATCGCTCCCTGCCCGACCGCCGGGAGAAATTCTTCCGCGCTCATGATCTTGGTCGCGTGCTCGGCCAGCCCGAGCCGCTTCAATCCGGCGAGCGCCAGGATCGTCGCATCGACTTCACCGTCCGCGAGCTTGCGCAGCCGCGTCTCCACATTGCCACGCAGCGGCACCACGCGCAGGTCACCGCGCGCACGCTTGGCGATCGCCTGCCGGCGCAGTGAGGCGGTGCCGAGCGTCGCGCCTTGCGGCAACTCGGCAAGCGAGCCCGCCTTGCGGCTGATGAACACGTCGCGCGGGTCCTCGCGCTCAAGACAAGCCGCCAGCGTCAATCCGGGTTGCGAGAAGGTCGGCATGTCCTTGGCCGAATGCACAGCCAGATCGATGCGGCCATCGAGCAGCGCTTCCTCGATCTCCTTGGTGAACAGGCCCTTGCCGCCCACGTCCGCCAGCGGCCTATCCTGGATCGCATCGCCGGAGGTGCGGATGATGACGATCTCGATCGCCGCCTCGTTCACCCCGAGCGCCACGGCCAGCCGCGCGCGCACGGTGCGCGCCTGCACCAGCGCCAACGGGCTGCCACGCGTGCCGATGCGCAAGGGGGCTGCGCCCGAGGATTGCGCCATGTAACCTCACGATGCTAGGCCGAACCGGGATCGGCCCTCGGGCAATGGACTAGCTATTATTTCGGCCGCCGTCACCTCACCCCTGCCGGGCGAGGCAAGAAATGAGGAACGAATGGTTGTCCTCGGGATCGAGACGACCTGCGACGAGACCGCCGCGGCGGTGGTGGAACGTTCCGAGGACGGCGTCGGCAAGATTCTGTCCAATATCGTGCTGTCGCAGGTCAGCGAGCACGCCGCTTTCGGCGGCGTGGTTCCCGAGATCGCCGCCCGTGCCCATGTCGAGGCGCTCGATCTCATCATTGCCAAGGCCATGGCGCAGGCCGGGCGCGACTATGACCAGATCGACGGCGTCGCCGCCGCCGCCGGCCCCGGGCTGATCGGCGGCGTGATCGTGGGGCTGACCACGGCCAAGGCGATCGCGCTGGTCAAGCGCAAGCCGCTGATCGCGATCAATCATCTCGAGGCCCATGCGCTCACCGCGCGGCTGACCGACGCCACGCCATTTCCCTATTGCCTGTTCCTCGCCTCCGGCGGCCACACCCAGATCGTCGCGGTGCGCGGCGTCGGCGACTATGTGCGGATTGGCACCACGCAGGACGATGCCATCGGCGAAGCCTTCGATAAGACTGCAAAGCTCTTAGGGCTCGGCTATCCGGGCGGGCCGCAAGTCGAGAAAGAAGCAACCCGCGGCGACGCCGCCCGCTTCGCGCTGCCGCGGCCGATGCATGGGCGCAAGGACGCGGATTTCTCGCTCTCGGGTCTCAAGACCGCGCTGCGTCTGGAAGCCGAAAAGATTGCGCCGCTGTCCGACCAGGACGTCGCCGACCTGTGCGCCTCGTTCCAACAGGCGGTCGTCGAGGTGGTGCTCGACCGGCTGCGCGCGGGCTTGCGTCTGTTCCGTGCCCACTACGGCGCACCCACCGCGCTGGTCGCCGCCGGCGGCGTCGCCGCCAATCAGGCGATTCGGAAAGTTCTGCATCGCCTCGCTTTCGAGGTCGGCACCGTGCTGGTGGCGCCGCCGCTCGAACTGTGCACCGACAACGGTGCCATGATCGCCTGGGCCGGCGCCGAGCGGCTGGCGCTGGGCCTCACCGATACGCTCGATGTCGCGCCGCGCGCGCGCTGGCCGCTCGACGAGATCGCGGCGGCGAAGGGCAAGCTGCAACGCACGGCGGCGTATAAATGACCATTCAACGCATCGCCGTGCTCGGAGGCGGCGCCTGGGGAACGGCGCTGGCGCAAAGCTGCGCGCGCGCCGGACGTGACGTCACGCTTTGGGAATTCGACGCCGGCAATGCCGAGCACCTCGCGAGCAAGCGCGAGAGCCGCTTCCTGCCGGGCGTGCGCCTTGAAGACGGCATCAAGGTGACGCGCGCGCTGGCCGAGGCGTCGCGCAGTGACGCGATCCTTCTGGTCGTTCCTGCCCAAGCGATGCGCTCGGTAATCAAATCGCTGGCGCAAACGATTTCTGCCGGTTCGCCGCTGATCGCCTGCGCGAAGGGCATCGAGCACGGCACCCACAAATTCATGACCGAGATCATTGCCGAATGCGCACCCAAAGCGATGCCGGCGATCCTGTCGGGCCCGAGCTTTGCCGCCGACGTGGCGCGCGGATTGCCGACCGCGGTGACGTTGGCCGCGGCCGACGGCAAACTGGCGGGCGTGCTGGCGCAAGCGATCGCGTCGGCGAGCTTCCGTCCCTATCATTCGACCGACGTGCGCGGCGTCGAGATCGGCGGTGCCGCCAAGAACGTGCTGGCGATCGCCGCGGGCATCGTCACCGGCCGCGGGCTCGGGGCAAGTGCCGCGGCGGCATTGACCACGCGCGGCTTCGCGGAACTCGTGCGTTTTGGCAAGGCCTACGGCGCCAAGACGGAGACGATGACTGGCCTGTCCGGGCTGGGCGATTTGATCTTGACCTGCTCGAGCCCGCAGTCGCGAAATTTTTCCTTCGGCGTCGCGCTCGGCAAAGGCGAAAAGCCGGACGGCGCCGCGCACGGCAAGTTGGCCGAAGGCGCCTTCACCGCGCCGGTGCTGTTGGAAATGGCGCGCGAGAAAAATATCGAGATGCCGATTTCGGCCGCGGTCGCCGCCGTGCTGGCGGATAAACTGAGCGTGGATAAGGCGATCGAGTCGCTGCTCACGCGCCCGATCAAGTCGGAAGAATAATATGACCTACTGGCTGATGAAATCCGAGCCCGGCGCCTGGTCGTGGGCCCAGCAAATGGCGAAGGGCGGCAAGGGCGAAGCTTGGTCGGGCGTGCGCAACCATCAGGCCAAGCTCAACCTGATGAAGATGAAAAGAGGCGACCGCGCTTTCTTCTATCATTCCGGCGCCGACAAGGCGGTGGTCGGCATCGTCGAAATCATCCGCGCGCAATATCCCGATCCGAGTGCTAAGCCGGGCGAGCCCTGGGTGGTGGTGGACGTGAAAGCGGTCGAGCCATTACCCAAGCCGGTGACGCTCGACGCGATCAAGACCGAGCCGAAGCTCAAGGCGATGGTGCTGGTCAACAACACGCGGCTGTCGGTGCAGCCGGTCACCGACGCCGAGTGGAAAATCGTATGCAAGATGGGTGGGCTGTAGCGGGAGGACCTTCATGACCTTCGCGGGCATCAATTACTGGGCGGTGCTGGTGGCGGGCGCCATCGGCTTCGCGTTCGGCGGCATCTGGTATCGCCTGCTGGCCGAGCCCTGGAAGGCGGCGCATGGCTTCAGCAGCGAGCAAATCCGCGCCCATCACGGCACCGGCATGGCGCCTTGGCCGCTCATCATTGCACTCGCCGCCGACCTGATCATGGCCTGGATGCTGGCCGGCATGATCGGCCACCTCGGCGGCGTCACGATCAAGAACGGCGTGATCTCCGCCGCCTTCATCTGGTTCGGCTTCGTCGTCACTACCCTGGTAGTCAACAACACCTTCGGCATGCGCAGCCCCAAATTGATCGCCATCGACGGCGGCCATTGGCTGGCTGTACTGGTGCTGATGGGCGCGATTATTGGGGCGTGGGGGGTCTGAAAGCGCCTGCGGTCCCGACCAAAGTGGGACCATTCGCGCCTTGTCGCGCCAGCAAGCGCCGTCGCATAATAGGGCCAACGAGAAACTAAACGGGCGCCCGCGGCTGATTCACTCGGGCGGGGAGGAAGTTCCGATGAGCGACGAGAAGATCTACGACGTTCCGGCCGACTGGCGGAAGCGCGCTTACGCTGACGACGCCAAGTATCAGGAGATGTACGCGCGCTCGATCAAGGACCCGAACGGATTCTGGGCCGAGCAGGCCAAGCGCATCGACTGGATCAAGCCGTTCAAGAAGATCAAGAACACCTCCTTCGACCCGCACAATATTTCGATCAAATGGTTCGAGGACGGCACGCTCAACGTCGCCTACAATTGCATCGACCGCCATCTCGCCAAGCGCGGCGAGCAGACCGCCATCCTGTGGGAAGGCGACGATCCCAAAAACGACAAGAAACTCACTTATAAGCAGCTGCACGCCGAAGTCTGCCGCTTCGCCAACGTGCTGAAGGCGCGCGGCGTCAAGAAGGGCGACCGCGTCACCATCTACATGCCGATGATTCCGGAAGCGGCGATCTCCATGCTCGCCTGCGCGCGTATCGGCGCCATCCACTCGGTGGTGTTCGGCGGCTTCTCGCCCGACTCGCTCGCCGGCCGCATCGAAGATTGCAAGTCGACGGTCATCGTCACCGCCGATGAAGGCGTGCGCGGCGGCCGCAAGATTCCACTGAAAGTGAATGCCGACGCCGCGGCCGACAAGGCCGGCCACGTCGCCAGCATCATCGTGGTGCGCCATACCGGCGAAAAGGTGAACATGAAACCCGGGCGCGACGTCTATTACGACGATATCGCCAAGATCGTCCCCGCCGACTGCCCGTGCGAGGAGATGAACGCGGAGGATCCGCTGTTCATTCTTTATACCTCGGGCTCCACCGGCAAGCCGAAGGGCGTGCTGCACACCACCGGCGGCTATCTGCTCTACACCGCGATCACGCATCAATACGTGTTCGACTATCACGACGGCGACATTTTCTGGTGCACCGCCGACGTCGGCTGGGTCACCGGCCACAGCTACATCGTCTATGGCCCGCTCTGCAACGGCGCCATCACCATGATGTTCGAGGGCGTGCCGAACTATCCGACCACCTCGCGCTTCTGGGAAGTGTGCGACAAGCACCAGGTCAACATTATTTACACCGCGCCGACCGCAATCCGCGCGCTGATGCAGGGCGGCGACGCGCCGGTGAAAAAGACCTCGCGCAAATCGCTGCGCCTGCTCGGCACCGTCGGCGAGCCGATCAATCCGGAAGCCTGGGAGTGGTACTACCACGTGGTCGGCGAGGACCGCTGCCCGATCGTCGACACCTGGTGGCAGACCGAGACCGGCGGCATCCTGATCACGCCGCTGCCGGGCGCCACCAAGCTCAAGCCCGGCTCGGCGACGCGGCCGTTCTTCGGTGTCATCCCGCAGATCGTCGACGCCGAGGGCAAGGAGCTTAAAGGCGCCGGCTCCGGCAATCTGTGCATCGCCGACTCGTGGCCCGGAATGATGCGCACGGTCTATGGCGACCATGAGCGTTTCGTGCAGACTTATTTCTCGACCTATATCGGCCGTTACTTCACCGGCGACGGCTGCCGGCGCGACGAAGATGGCTATTACTGGATCACCGGCCGCGTCGATGACGTGATCAACGTCGCCGGCCACCGCCTCGGCACCGCCGAAGTGGAAAGCGCGCTGGTGGCTCATCCGAAAGTGTCGGAGGCCGCCGTGGTGGGCTATCCGCACGACATCAAGGGCCAGGGCATCTATGCTTACGTGACGCTGATGACCGGCGAAAAGCCGACCGAGGAATTGCGCAAGGAGCTGGTGGCCTGGGTGCGCAAGGAGATCGGCCCGATCGCCTCGCCCGATTTGATCCAGTTCTCGCCCAGCCTGCCGAAGACGCGCTCGGGCAAGATCATGCGGCGAATCCTGCGCAAGATCGCCGAGGACGACTACGGCGCGCTCGGCGATACCTCGACGCTGGCCGAGCCGGCCGTGGTCGACGATCTGGTGCATAACCGGCAGAACAAGAAGGCCGGCGCCAAGGCGGGGGCGTAAGGCCAATCCCCCGCTCATTCCCGCGCAAGCGAGCGGACGACGAGATTACGCCTCCGCGAGTGTCTGATCCCGCTTTTGGCCGTGAGTCAGGTCGTGGATCTTGCGTGTCCGCAACACCTCGTTGCGCGCGCCCTCGTTGTGCGTGAACATTTCGAGCGTTTCGGTCTCGCCGTCCACGACCGGCGTGAGCGCCGCGTCGGTGTAATTGCGGCGATTAGGATCTTTCTGCACGATGCGCCGCATGCGGTCGAGCTCGAGCCAGTAGCCCGTCATGAACTTTATTTTTCGCGCGATCTCCCAGATCAGCTTGGGATAAAATTTCCAAACCGGTTCGATCGGCATTCCGTAGCGGCGGTCGGTGCGGGACTTGCGGCGGAAGATGCCGGCCTGTAGCGGATGCAGGTTTTCGATCGCGACTGCCTTCGAGAACATGAACAGCAACCCCTGTAGATGCGAGACGCCGAGATCGAAGGCGGCGGCGCGGCGCATGATCGTGAGCATGTGCTCCGGCGTGTAGTAGATATCCCACGCGGCGCGATAGATGCCCTCCCACTCTTGCTTCGACATGCGGGCGTGGCCGGTGACGACCTGCTCGAGGTCGTACTTGTTCATGTCAGGGTCCATCCAGACGCCCTTGCTGTCGAGCACCTTGTGATCTTCCGACCCTGGCAGCGGCGTCAGGCAGAAAAACTCGAGGATATCGAGCGGCAGCTCTTTCTTGATGATCTCGATATCCTCGCGGATCGACTGCGGCGTGTCGGCCGGGAAACCGAGGATATAGCCGGCATAGGTGACGACCTTCGCAGACTTCCAGGCGAGGATCATCTTGCGGTATTCGGTGATCTTGTTCTGGCGCTTGTTCGCCGCCATCAGGTTGGCGGGATTGATGTTCTCCAGGCCGATGAATACCTTCTTCACGCCCGCGCGCGCCGCCTTCTCGATGAAATTCGGAATCTTGTGACAAAGCGTATCGACCTGGATGACCATTTTGATGTTCAGGCCGTCGCGCTCGCGCAGTTGGATGATGCGATCGAAGATCGCCTCCCAATCCTTGTTGCGGGCGAAATTGTCGTCCGTCACGAAGAACCAATGGAAGCCGTGCTCAAGATGCCGGCGCAGCAGATGCTCGATGTCGTCCGGCGAGCGCCGGCGTGATTTGCGCCCCTGCACGTTGATGATGGTGCAGAACGAGCACTGGTACGGGCAGCCGCGGCCGGCGTCGAAGCTGGCATAGTGATTGGCGGTGCGCTTCAGATTTTCCGCTGGCAGAAACGGTGTCGGCGTCGATTCGAGCGCTGGCAACTCGGCCATGTAGTTGTAGATTCGCTCCAGTTGGCCGTGCGCGGCGTCCAGCAGTACCTTGTCGAGGCGGCCCTCTTCCGCCTCACCGGCGAACAGGCTGCAGCCCATGTCGAGCGCGGCCTGAAGATCGGCCTGGATGCCCGGCAGCATGGCAATGCAGCCGGAGACGTGGAAGCCGCCGATCACCACCGGAATGCCGGCCGCACGCAACGGCCGCGCGATGTCGAGCGAGCGCGGAAACTGGTTCGACTGCACGCCGACCAGTCCGACCATGCCGAAGCCGTCGTGGCGCTTGAACTGCGCGATGATGTCCTTGATGTTGACCCGCGTATTGGTTTCGTCCATCGCGCTGATATCGATCGCGACGTCGGAGCCGAGCACATGCCGCGCAGTGGCATCGCTTGCCAGCGAATAGACGGCGGCGAGTGAGTTCGCCGGAATCGAGGAACGCGCCCACTGGATCACATAGCCGTCGGCGTCGTAATGCGACGGCTTGATCAGCACTAGTTGAAAACGTCGCTGGTGGGTGGCGGCCGGCGCCAGCATTGATATTGCTCCCGTTGCTACGCTTTACATAAACCGTAAATTCTACATTGCGTAAACCTCGCACAGATCGCCTGCATTGGAAACCGCCATTTTGACCCGCTTTCTGCGCGCGGACAGGTTGTAGTTTCTCGAAAAGAAGCGGCCACGGAGAAAATCCGGCCTATTAATCATTTTTTACTTTACTTTGAGCTTTCGGCCGCGAATTCGTAAGCGCGGACTATAATTGCCCGCGGTTAGAGATTTTTAGGGCGAGCGCAATGTTTCGGCGTGCGGTACTATTCGTTGCGATCGTGGTCGGGACTGCGCTACCGATGGCGGCGGCGAATGCGGCCGCCCGCGATGTCGTCAGCTTCTCCGGCTTCGCGCCCGGGACCATTGTGGTGAAAACCCACGAGCGCCGGCTTTATTATGTCCTCGACGGCGGACACGCGCTGCGCTTCCCGGTCGGCGTCGGCCGTGCCGGCATGACCTGGACCGGCAACGCGCAAGTCGAAGGCAAATTTGTCCGGCCGGCTTGGGCGCCGCCTGATTCCATCCGCCACGAAAATCCGCGTCTACCCAAGGTCATTCCCGGTGGCGACGCCAACAATCCGATGGGCGCGGCCGCGCTCACCTTGCGCGGCGGCGAATATGCCATCCATGGCACCAATCGTCCGGAATTGATCGGCGGCTTCGTCTCGCACGGCTGTATCCGCATGTACAACAGCGACATCCGCGAGCTCTATCGCCTGGTCGCTATCGGCACACCGGTCGTCGTCGAGCAGTGACGGGCGCGCGTCGCGCGCCGTTCGGCGCCGAATTTCACCCGCACCAGCTTTCGCGCCGGCCGCCGGAATAGCGCCGCGCATAGCCGCCGTCGAACAGCGCCTCGGAGACATTCGGCGTGCGCGCGGTCGAGACGTCGGCATCGACCCGCCCGCCATATTTGTCCTGCCCGATGCGCGAGATGCCGACCGAGCCTTCCGCTAGCAGGCGCGCCAGCGCGTCGCGCGCGGCCAGCGCCTTCACCCGCTCGTCGTCGCAACGCGCGTGCAGTTCCGGCGCGTCGATGCCGCGCAGGCGGACGCGCGTGGTGACGTCCATACCGGGCCAGATGCGCACCCGCGCCTCGAAAGTATCGCCGTCGAGCACCCGCACGACTTCGGCCGGATGACCGCTGCGCAGCGCGGACGCCGGCAGAGCTTCCCGCGTCTGGATCGCCGCCACGGCGTCGCCGCGGCCGGCACTCCCCGGCGCGATCAGAGCGCCGGCGGTCAGC
>Ga0265337_1000796_pt1 | contig 16604 bp, 13 predicted proteins | sample 42122metaG_FD_192441 | JGI IMG/M metagenome (GOLD analysis project Ga0265337, IMG submission 192441) | Rhizosphere microbial communities from Carex aquatilis grown in University of Washington, Seatle, WA, United States - 4-21-22 metaG | ecosystem: Host-associated > Plants > Roots > Rhizosphere >... | reverse complement strand
GCTAAAGGTCATTCAGGATGCTTTGAAGCGTCCCAACGCACAATATACTATCCGCACCCATGCTATCACCCATGGGGTGCATTACCTTACCGCCCGACAGGATTTGGAGCAGCTCTCAAACAAGGGGCTTCTGCTTAGAAGAAAGCAGGGTGTGCAACTGCTCTTTACTGCCCCTGGTAATTTGCAGGACCGACTGAAGGTTCGCGCCGCCTAACTTCGCTAATCTCGTTTACGCACTTTTGTTGTCCGGGCCGTTTGATTCGGCGCGGACGATGGTCTGTGCTGCGGACCGGCCTTCGACACCTTGCGGACCATCTCTTCAAACTTCGGCCACGCATCCGGGTCCAGGTCCAAAGATTCGGGCGGAGAAGGCTTCTTCCTCGGGTTTGCGGGTTTGTTCACAGCTTTCCTGTGTATGGCGCGCAGAGTCGCTTGCGCGAAGCATGGGTTTTCGCGTGCCATTCTTAGGTCGGTCAACGAGTCGTGGCAACGCGCTCCGCTAACCGATTGGCGCACCCGATCCAGGGTTATCTGGGCCGGGGTGCAACACCCTTCCGAACGGGCTCACCTCCCGTAGGAAGGGCAACTGAGACGGGCTTGGTGAGGCAACAGGAACGACGGGGTTCGACTCCCAATATCTGCCGCTAGCAGCCGCAGGTTCCTTGCCAAGCCCTCTCTCTTTTGAATCCTTAACCGCTGCAATCCTGATTCGCTACCAATGACCTCAACGCTCCTTGTGGGTATCCACCTGTGGATAACTCAGATCAGGCTTATTCACAGGCCAAAAACGCGATTCTGCTTACTTAAGTATACAATCGCCCTTTGTGCGGATTTTAACCATAACCAAATCTACGCATTTGAATGTTTTACCGGATTTTGTAGGGCGATACCCTACAATTACTTTCAATCCGACAATGCCTTTGCCAGAATTGGGAGGCTTATATCCATCCGGTAGTCGATCCCGGTGTGGTCATCGGGGAACTCCTCGTATCTGTGGGAGACGCCGAGGCGGTCGAGCGCCTTGTGCATCCGGCGCGCGCCATAGGCGAGATTGTACTGGTCGATGTCGCCGCAATCGATGAACAGCGCCTTCAGGCGCCTAAACCCGTCATGGTGAGTATCGACCAGGACCAGCGGGTCCCATTTCGTCCAATTTGCCCAGCGCTCCTCGATCAGCTCGCAGGTCTCCATGTCGACCGGGAGCCGCACACCCATATAGGCGCCAAGGTCCGGATCGTAGGTCGCGCACATCGCGAGCATCATCAGGACATGGACCTCGTCGTCCTTCACTTTGCGCTTGGCGAAGAAGGCTTCGAGCCACGCTTGGACGTTGCCCCCTTCCTTGGCCAGCGCCCTCAGCGTCCGGGGCATGTCGTAATAATGAAGCAGCTCCCAACCCATGTCGCCGGAATGGCAGGCCGCGGCCGCCCAGAACTCCGGATAAAGCATCGGATGGACGATCGCGCCATAGCCACCGGAGCTCTTGCCGAACAGCCCGCGGCGGCCTCGACCGCCGCAGCCGAACTCGTTCTCGACGAACGGGACGGCCTCCTGCACGAGGAAATCCCCCCAGGGGCCCATGGCCGCCGAGTTGATGTATTGATTGCCGCCGAGCTTGGTGAAGCAGTCCGGAAAAGCGATGACACAAGGCGGCATCGCGCCCGATGCGATCAGCCTGTCCGCCTGTTCGGGGATGTTCTCGGAGAAATTGCGCCAATTGGTGTGTGCAGGGCCCCCGGCCGTAAAGCCGACCAAATCGACGAGCAGCGGCAGGCCCCGCCCGTCATGGCCGGCCGGAATATAGACGTCGATCAGCCGGCTTGCGGGATCGCCCAGGAAATTGCCCTGGAGCAAAACGCTCTCCAGCGTCATCCGCTTTACCGTGCCCGCAGGCGCCGAAAGGTCGCGTCGCATGGGTGTTGCTCCTTATCTTTGCCCGCCGCCTGTACGGCCGGACCGTTGGCGGTGCTCAACCCTCTTCCGGGACCTCGCACAAAATATCATGGAACTTGCCGTCGGCCCCGCGCTCGATTCTCTCGACATAGGTGAAACGCAGCGCAAAGGCATGGCCGAAAGCTCCCGCAAGCGCGGTTCTCACGACGCGGCGGTTTGGGCGGGGCTTTCCGTCGTCTCTATCTTATGAATTTGTTGCAGCCGCGCGGACTTTTCAGGCGTTTCCCAATCGCAAAGAGGTGACCTATGCGCATCGCATCCTTGGAACCCCGCTGGACGGCTGAGGACAGCGAGCGCGTGGCGGTGATCGGCGAGCATTCCGAGCCTTTGGCGCCGCCGGATTCACGCGATTTCGCGCTGTCCTTCGAGCGCTTCGGCCAGACGAAGCTGATGCTGCTCGGCGAGTCCACGCACGGAACTTCCGAATTCTATCGCGCGCGCGCAGCCATCAGCCGTCGCCTCATCGAGAGGCACGGCTTCAAGATCGTCGCCGTCGAAGCCGATTGGCCGGACGCCGCGCGGGTCGACCGCTATGTCCGGCATCTGGCGCCGGAGCCCTCGCGCCAACAGGCCTTCGCACGCTTTCCGACCTGGATGTGGCGCAATCAGGAGGTGCGCGAGTTCATCGATTGGCTGCGTGCCTATAACGAGCCGCTAAAGCCCGATGATCGCGTGGAATTCCGCGGTCTCGACGTCTACAGCCTGTCGGCGTCCATCGAGGCGGTGCTCGCCTATCTCGACAAGGTGGACCCGGCCCAAGCAGCGCTGGCGCGCGAGCGCTATGGCTGCCTGACACCCTGGCAGAGGGAGCCCGCGGACTATGGCGCAGCAGCGCTCAAGGGCCGAGCCGGCTGCGAGGAGGAAGTTTCCGCGCAATTGCAGGAGCTGTTGCAGAAGCGGCTCCATTATATCCGCAAGGACGGCGAGAATTTCTTCGATGCGGCGCAGAACGCACGCATCGTGCGCGCGGCCGAGGAATATTACCGCGTCATGTATTACGGCTCCGTCGAGTCCTGGAATCTGCGCGACCGGCATATGTTCGACACGCTGCAGCGGCTGATCGACCGGCGGGGCGGCGCACGCGCCATCGTCTGGGCGCACAATTCCCATATCGGCAATGCGTCGGCGACTGCCATGGGCTGGCAGGGCGAGTTCAACATCGGCGAGCTTGCACGCACCGCCTACGGCAACGACATGGCCGCGATCGGTTTTGGCACCGACCGCGGCACGGTCGCCGCCGCGGACGCCTGGGATCATCCGATGCGCGTGATGAACATCGTTCCGGCGCGCGCGGATTCCTATGAGGCGCTGTTCCGCCAGACCGGTGCGGCGCGATCGCTCACCGATTGGCGCTCCGCGCGAGCCGCGGAATTACGCGAGGCACTGACGGGGCCCAAGCTCGAACGCGCCATCGGCGTGATCTACCGGCCCGATACGGAATACATGAGCCATTATTTCAAGGCGGTGTTGGCGGACCAGTTCGACGCCTTCGTCTGGTTCGACGAGACTCGCGCCATTGCACCGCTGGGACCGGCCCTGATCGAAGGCGTCCCCGAAACCTATCCCTTGGGGCTTTAGCAATCCTTCCGAATCAACGCTCTTGCATCCCAAGCCCAAGAGGGGCGAGCATAGGCGCCCGGTCCCTTTGGGAGATGAAAATGCCAAGGAAAAACGGAGGAAGCGGGCCACGTTGCGTGGCCCTGGTAGGACCTTACGGCGCAGGCAAGACGACGCTGCTGGAAAGCCTTTTGTGGGTGACGGGCGCCACGCAGCGCAAGGGTACGGTAGCTGCCGGCAATACGGTCGGCGATGCCTCGCCGGAAGCCCGCGCCCGCCAGATGAGTGTGGAAACCAATTGCGCCACCACCCGCTATATGGATGAGACCTTCACGTTTTTGGATTGTCCCGGCTCGATCGAATTCCTGCAGGAAACGCTGAACATTCTTCCCGGCATCGACGCGGCCATCGTCGTCTGCGAGCCCGAAGCGAACAAGGCGGCGATGCTGCAGCCCTATCTGAAGCGGCTCGCCGATCTCAACATTCCCCACGCGCTGTTCGTCAACAAGATCGACAAGGCGACGGGCGCTCTGCGTGAAACCTTGGCCATCCTGCAGGAGGTGGCGCCGAAGCCGCTCGTGCTTCGCCAGATTCCGATCTGGCAGAACGGCATCGCCTCGGGCTTTGTCGATCTCGCGCTGGAGCGGGCCTATGTTTATCGCGAGCACGCTGCCTCCGAGTTGATCGAGATGGACGATGAGGTCAAGGCGCGCGAGATGGAAGCCCGCTTCCAGATGCTGGAAAAGCTCGCCGATTACGACGAGCACCTGATGGAGGAACTGCTCTCCGATATTCCGCCGCCGCGCGATGAAATCTTCGACGATCTCGAGCGCGATCTGCAGGCAGGTTTGATCGTGCCTGTAATGATCGGCTCGGCGGGAGGCGACAACGGTGTAAGGCGGCTGTTGAAATTCCTGCGCCATGAAGTGCCCGACGTTGCGGCCCTCTGCGCGCGCGCTGGCGTATCGGGAAACGACACCATTGCGCATGTTCTCAAGACCTATCACACCTCCCATGGCGGCAAGCTCAGCCTGGTGCGGGTGCTCACCGGGCACCTTAAGGATGGCGCCGTGCTCTATCGGCAGGATGGCGCAGATACACGCGTGGGCGGCCTCTTCACGATGCGCGGCGAGACGCAGATCAAGCTGGCCGAAGCCGGGCCGGGCGACACGGTGGCGCTTGGCCGCCTGGAAGAGGTGATGACCAGCGAAACGCTGTCGAGCGCCAAGGCGGGAGCCAAGGTCAAACTGAAGAGCGAGACGCTGACTCCGGTTTACGGACTTGCCATCCACGCCGCCGACCGCAAGGACGAAGTGAAACTCACCGGTGCGATTCACAAATTGCAGGAGGAGGATCCCTCGCTCCATTTCCGCCAGAACGCGGAGCTGCAGGAAATGTCGCTGGAGGGGCAGGGCGAAATTCACTTAAAGGTCGCGGCCGAAAAGCTCGCTTCGAAATATGGGCTGAAGATCGATACCCATCGCACGAAGGTCCCTTACAAGGAGACGATCAAAAAACCCGGCAGACAGCATGGCCGGCACAAGCGCCAATCCGGCGGTCACGGACAGTTCGGCGACGTGCATCTCGAGATCAAGCCGATGCCGCGCGGCACCGGCTTCGTTTTTGAGGACCAGATCAAGGGCGGCGTGGTGCCCCGGAATTTCATCCCGTCGGTGGAGAAGGGCATCATCGAATTTCTCAAGGAGGGTCCGCTCGGCTTCCCGGTGGTCGATCTGGCGGTCGCGCTGGTGGACGGCTCCTTTCACGCGGTGGATTCCTCCGATGCGGCCTTCCAGACGGCCGCGCGCATCGGCATGACCGAAGGCATGCCCAACTGCGCTCCGGTTCTCCTGGAGCCCATCATGCGGGTGAAGATCCATGTACCGTCCACTTCGACCGCGGACACCAACAGCGTCATCTCGACGAGGCGGGGCCGCATCCTGGGCTTCGATTCACGCGCAGGCTGGCGCGGTTGGGACACGGTGGAAGCGGAAATCCCGCAGGCCGAGCTGCACGATCTGATCGTGGAGTTGCGCTCGCTGACGCAAGGCGTGGGCACATTCGAGATGAAGTTCGACCATCTGGCCGAACTGTCGGGCAAACTTGCGGAAACCGTGGTGGCGGCACGCAAAGCCGCGGCCTGAGAAGCGGCTGGCGACCCTCTCCCCGCCGGGGAGAGGGCCAGCCCTGCTGAATGGGCGCCGCCGAGCGCGGGCGGCTGTGGAAAATTACTGCAGCTTGAAGGTCACGACGGCCGCCACCGTGGCCGGCATCTCATCGCCGGCGGGTTGTTTGTAGGCCATATTCGCCTTCATATATTGGACGGCGGCGACGTCCAGGCGAGGAAAGCCGCTCGAGCTTTCCACCACGGCAGCACTCACTGTTCCTTGTTTCGTGAGCGAAACTTTGAGCTTCACCTCCCCCTGCTCGTTCATCAATTGCGACTCGGCTGGATAGGCGCTTTCCGCCAGCCGATAGGCGCGGATGTCTTCCGGCTTCGGGCTCGGAGCGGATCCCACGTTCCGGACAAAGTTGGTGCTCGGAATATGGAACCAATTCGCGTGCGCAGGCGAAACAACAGAAGCGCATAGGAGTGCCAAAGGAAGATAGAACGCTGCTTTCGTTGACTTACGATACTGCATAGTACTCTCCAGAGTTGGTCCGCTAAAGCGGAGGGGCAGCGACCGTCTCTATTGTCGGTCTAGCCAAAAGCGAAACGGTCGCTGCAGTGCAATAAGCAAGGAGCGTGCCACGCATCAGAATTTTATGAGGCTTAAATTTCTGTTTATTTTCAGACTATTGTGCGTCTGATTAGAAACTGTGCAAATCCGGATATGCTCCGGTTTTGGGCGGGAAATGCTGCATCGCACAATATTCAGTCTTCTTTGTCTTATTCAGTCTCTATTTGCGTTCCATTGGTTGTAATGAGCTTTGCGTACGTGATCCAACGGCGAATCTGCAACGCAAATCCCGCGAACCCGCAGCAGACGGCAGAGCCTTTGGCCACCAAAACGATCAGGACGCGCAGGCGCGACATCGGGCGACCGCTGAGCGATAATCGCTGTTTTGCCTCTTCCGGTCGGGTCAGCCACCTTGCGCGCGCTTCCGAAATTTCCTCCGCTTGTGTGGGTGCTGCTTGCCGGCACGTTCCTGACGCGCACGGCCTTCTTCATGATCTGGCCGTTCCTCTCGATCATCCTCATCCGCCGGTTTCAGCTTGCCCCGTCCGACATCGGACTGATCCTTGGCGCGTCCGCTCTGGCATCGAGCGCGACGGGCTTCTATTCGGGCAATCTGTCGGACCGCTTCGGCCGCCGCGCCATCATGGTTGCGGGTTCGCTCGGCAGCATCGCCGCCTTCCTGATATTGGCGACGGCCGGCTCCGTGCCGCTTTACGCCATTGGCGCGATCCTCGTCGGTATCTGCCGCTCGGCGGTCGAGACACCGGGCACGGCGCTGATGTCGGACACCATCCCGGACCGGGCGACCCGCGAGCTTGCCTTTCACGGGCGCTATTTCCTCGCCAATGTCGGCGCGTCATTGGGACCGCTGGCGGGATTCCTGTTCGGCCTCACCACACAGCAGACGACGTTCTTCATCACGGCGCTGGCCTATGCGGTATTCGCAGCCGTGCTGGCGCACGCGTTCGGGCGTACGCCGGAAGTCCGAGCGTCCAATACCCACGAGACCGCCAGCTTCGCCAAAGCGGTCAGGACGCTGAACCAGGATCGTCCTTTCCTGATGCTGATCGTTGCGACCTTTCTCACCTATGTAGCGTATGCCCAGGTGGAATCGACGCTGGTGCAATATCTCAATCTTGACGGCCGCGGCTCGGGTGTCGCCATGGCGACAGCGGTGGTTGCGGCCAACAGCGCGACGATCATCCTGTTCCAATTTCCGCTGCTCAGGCTGCTGCGCAAATACGACTTGCACGTTCGTATCCAGGCGGGCATGGCGCTGTTCGTGGCAGGGTTCCTGATCTATGCAGCGCTTCCGCTCACCTATTTTCCCGGTTGGATTTTCGCGACCTGGATCCTGAGCCTCGGCGAAGCGATTCTCTTTCCCACATTGAATCTGCAGGCCGACCGCATGGCGCCGGGCCATCTCAAAGGCAGTTATTTCGGAGCCATCATGCTGAGCATGCTGGGCTTTGCGATTGGGCCGCCTGTCGGCGGTCTCATGCTGCAATATATCGGTGGGCCGGTGACGTTCCTGCTGACGGCCTCGATCACCGTTCTCGGTGGCGTGGGCTACTGGCAGTCCAGCCGCATGGCAGCAATGGTGGCGGCGCGTGTCTATGCTAGAGTTCGCGAATAGGTATCCGGGGAATGTCATGACCGACGTGAAATGGACAATCCGGGCGCGCGAATTCGGAAACTGCAATTGCTCCTATGGCTGCCCCTGCCAATTCAACGGTCTGCCGACTCATGGCGATTGCCGCGCGATCCTCGCATTCGAGATCAACAGCGGCAATTACGGCGACGTGAAGCTCGATGGCCTGAAGGCTGCGTCCTTATTCGCCTGGCCCGGTCCGGTCCACAAAGGCCACGGCGAGAGCATGTTCGTGATCGACAGCCGCGCCGATGAGGCCCAGCGCAACGCATTGGTGCGCATCATGTCGGGCAAGGACACCGAGCCGGGCGCCACCCATTTCAACGTCTTCGCCTCCATGACCGAGACATTTCACGATCCGGTTTTCGCGGACATCGATTTCGACGTGGACATCGCCAAGCGGCGTGCGCACATCCGCGTGGCGGGCCAGATCGAGGCGCGCGGCGAACCTATCCTGAATCCGGTGACCGGCAACGAACACCGCGTACGGATCGACATGCCGAACGGATTTGAATTCCGGCTGGCGGAAATCGGCTGCGCCTGGACGAAGACGAACGGGCCGGTGCTGCTCGATCTCTCCGATTCCTTCGGGCTGTTCTGCGAATTGAACCTGACCCAGAGCGGCGTCATCGATTGAATCATGCCCGATGCCGCCCTCGAACGCGTGCTGAAGCGCGACACCGTCATCCTGGCCGTTGCGCTGCTGACGCTGACCGCGCTCGCCTGGGCGTATCTGTTCAGGCTCTCGGCCGAGATGTCCGACGCCGCTGCGATGGCGTCGATGCCCGGCATGAACATGCCCGGCATGGTGATGGGACCGGCGCTGAAGCCCTGGGCGCTTCCCGACTTCGCCTTCACCTTTGCCATGTGGGCAGTGATGATGATCGGCATGATGACGCCTTCGGCCTCACCCATGATCCTCATCTATGCGCGGGTGGCGCAGCAGGCGAGAGATCAGGGAAAGCCCTTCGCGGCGGCCGGATGGTTCGCGGGCGGCTATCTCCTGGCCTGGACAGGGTTCGCCGGACTCGCGAGCCTCGCGCAGGGAGCCCTTACCCAGGCGGCGCTGATTACGCCCATGCTGGCGGCCGCAAGCCCCCGCTTCGGTGGCCTGGTATTGGTAGCGGCCGGCCTCTATCAATTCACGCCCATCAAGGATTCCTGCCTGGCCCAATGCCAGACGCCGCTCTCGTTTCTGCAGCGCCATGGCGGCTTTAAGCGCGATCCTTTAGGTTCCCTCCGCATGGGCCTCACCCACGGGGTCTATTGCATCGGCTGCTGCTGGGCCTTGATGCTGCTGCTGTTCGTCGGCGGAGTGATGAACGTGCTGTGGATTGCCGGCCTTTCCGTGCTGGTTTTGCTCGAAAAGGTTGTGCCGCGGGGACGAATTGTTACACGGGGCGCGGGCTTGGTCCTGATCGCCGCCGGGGCTATATATCTGCTGCATACAGGAACGTGATTTGCGGCAAGGTTCGGGCCTGCTTAGGCCGACCATGGCCCTGGCAGGGCTGGGCCGAAGGAGAGTGCAATGCTGATCAGGATCAAGCCGAGCTGGGAACTCCCAGAGCGAATGGCGACGCCGGAAGCCCTCGTCATGAACCGGCGGGGCCTGCTCAAGACGGCCGGTGTCGTTGCAGCGGCGGGCCTGCTCGCGGGCTGCAACCAGAACACCGCTCAAAACGCTGCGGGCCAAGCCGCCAAGACGGCCGCGGCGAGTGCTCCCGATCCCTCGGCCTCGCTTTATCCCTTCAAGCACAATGACGCCTTCAAGGTCGCGGATCGTCCGGTCACCTCTGAAGAGATCGTCTCCGGCTACAACAATTACTACGAGTTCGGCGTCGAGAAGGACGATCCCGTCCGCAACGCCGACCGGCTGCCTATCCGCCCCTGGGAGATCAGCTTCGAGGGCATGGTCGAAAATCCGATGAAGACGGATATCGACACGCTGCTGAAAGCCATGCCGCTGGAGGAACGCGTCTATCGCCACCGCTGCGTCGAGACCTGGGCGTTCGTCGCGCCGTGGTCTGGATTCTCGATGAAAGCGCTTGTCGATTACGTCAAGCCGATGTCGGGCGCGAAATATGTGGTGATGAAGTCCTGGATCAACACCGAAGTGGCGCCGGCCCAGAACCAGGTCTGGTACCCCTGGCCGTATACGGAAGGTCTGACGATCGAGGAAGCCACGAGCGATCTCGCTTTCCTCGTCACGGGCGCCTATGGCAAGCCGCTGCCGAAGCAGAACGGCGCGCCGTTGCGTCTTGCGACACCGTGGAAATACGGCTTCAAATCGGCCAAGGGCATCCAGCGCTTTATCTTCACCGACGAGCGGCCGCAGACCTATTGGATGGCGCTGGGTCCGAGCGAATACGGCTTCTGGGCCAATGTGAATCCAGCGGTACCGCATCCGCGCTGGAGCCAATCGACGGAAGAGGTTCTCGGCACCGGCGAGCGCGTTCCGACGCAGATCTACAACGGCTATGGCGCGAACGTGGCTTCGATCTATGCAAGCCTGGCGAGCGAACACCTGTTTATGTAATTCGCCGGTCTGACCGCGATTCTCGAAAAAATACGGCCGGGATGAAACATCCCGGCCGTGAGTGCGTTCGGAGGTCGCGGAACGGCGTAGCGGCTCCGCATCGGGGGAGGGGAACCTCCTGGTGGTTTCGTTCGGGGGAAACGAACCGTCTCTTAGATAATGTTGGAGCGGCGCATTTCCAGACCTTCGCGGCGGAAATTTCTTGATTGCTGCGCTCACACCCTTCGACAGGCTCAGAGTGAAGAAAAACTATTCTTCCTCATGGTGAGCTTGTCGAACCATGAGGTCGGAATTGGCTTCAATGCGCGCCTGCGAGAAAGCGTTCCGCTTCCAGGGCTGCCATGCAGCCCATGCCGGCCGCCGTCACCGCCTGCCGGAACACCTTGTCCTTCACGTCGCCCGCGGCAAAAACACCCTCGACACTCGTCTTGGTGGAATCGGCAGCGGTGCGAATATAGCCTTCCGCGTCCATGTCGAGCTGGCCCCGGAACACCTCGGTGGCCGGGGTGTGCCCGATGGCGATGAACAAGCCATCGGTTGCGAGCTCTTCGGCCGCGCCTGTCTTCACATTCCGCAACTTCAAGCCTGACACGATCTTCGGCTCGCCGCTGCCGACGACTTCCTCGACGACGCTGTCCCAGATGATGCGCGTCTTCGGATTCTGCTCGAAGCGCATCTGGTTGGTCTTGTCCGCGCGCAAGGAGTCGCGCCGGTGGATCAGCGTCACTTCGGTGGCGAAATTGGTCAGGAACAGCGCCTCTTCCACGGCCGTATTTCCGCCGCCCACCACGGCCACCTTCTTCCCCTTGAAGAAGAACCCGTCGCATGTGGCGCAGGCCGAGACGCCAAAGCCCTTGAACCGCTCCTCGCTGGGGATGCCCAGCCATTTCGCCTGGGCTCCGGTGGCGACGATCACCGTGTCCGCGCTGTAGCGCTTGCCCGTATCGCCGGTCAGGATGAACGGCCGCCGCGCCAGGTCGGCGCTGGAAACCAGGTCATATTCGCAGCGGGTCCCGAGATGCTCGGCCTGAGCCTGCATCTGTTCCATCAGCCAGGGACCCTGGATCGCCTCCTTGAAGCCCGGATAATTTTCCACCTCGGTGGTGATGGTGAGCTGCCCGCCCGGCTGAAGCCCGGCAACCATCACCGGTTCCAGCATCGCGCGCGCGGCATAGATAGCGGCGGTGCAGCCTGCGGGCCCGCTTCCCAGGATCAGCACTTTGGCGTGGACGATATCGGACATGCGGTTCCTTCAGGGGCAGGGCTGGCCGCCTCATATCGGAAGAAGGAACAAAAAGGTCAAGCTTTTGCGTTTCTTGCCCACACGTGTGTAGAGCGAAACATTCTTGCGGAAAGCACGTTGCGTTTGTCGCAGAGTGGTGACCACCATGGAGTTCGCATGACGCGCCACAGACTCGATCCCATCGACCGGCAGATACTCGCCGAACTCCAGGCGGACGGGCGCATGACCAATGTCGAACTGGCGCACCGGGTAAAGATCACGGCCCCGCCTTGTCTCAGACGGGTGAGGGCGCTGGAGAAGGCCGGATATATCAAGGGCTACCATGCCGAACTGGACGCACAGGCGCTCCACTTCGAAGTGACGGCCTTCGCCTTTGTCGGACTTTCCAGCCAGGCGGAAGCCGATCTCAAGGGGTTCGAGGAGCAGGTGCGGAGCTGGCCGCAGGTGCGCACCTGTCACATGCTCTCGGGCGAGGTGGATTTCATCCTGCTTTGCGTGGCGCGCGATCTGCCCGAGTTCCAGACCTTCGTGACGGAGAGGCTGACGGCGGCCAAGAACGTGGCCAGCGTCAAGACGGCGCTGGCCATCCGCACCTCGAAATTCGAGCCCGGCATTCCGCTGGAGTAACGGCCCTAACCGCCTTCGCTCTATTTTGCCGCCGAAGATTGCGGCGAAATAACATAGCCCGTGTATCGACGCGTTCTTATCCGGCCGCGTCGGGCTGCTTGGAAGGATGTGCGTCGGCAAAAGGCTTCAGCGCGTTGCAGTTCTCCACCACGGCGCGGATCTCGGGATAAGGCGACATGTCGGTCTTGAACCGCACCGCGGAGAAGACGTGCGAAACCAGATACGCGTCCGCAATCGTGGGACCCGAGCCATAACAGAAGCCGCGCCGATTTTTGTCCGTTTCCAGCATGGATTCGATGGCCTCGAACCCCGCTTTGTTCCAGAGCTGAATCCACGCGGCAACGCCGTCCGGACCCTGTTTGTATTCGTCGCGCAGGAAATTGCGGATGCGCAGATTGTTCACCGGGTGCATGTCGGATTGCACGATACCCGCGATTGCCCGCACATGGGCGCGCGCGACGGGATCCTTCGGCAGCAGCGGTGGCTCGGGGTAGACCTCTTCCAGATATTCGATGATGGCGGAAGACTGATAGAGCCGGACGCCGTCGACTTCGAGCGTGGGCACCCCGCGCATCGGGTTGACCTCTCCATAGGCGGGGGACAGATGCTCCGCCTTGTCCAGCCGGATAGGTATGTACTCGTATTGAAGCCCCTTCAGGCTGAGCACAATTCTGGTGCGGTAGGAGGTGCTGCTGGCGTGGAAATTGTAGAGCTTCATCATAGGCGTATTCCCGCAATCATCGGCCCCTTCTTGCCCCGTTGGGCGCGGCATTCAAAGCCTAAATTCCTTGTAATATGCTTTGCACTTGCAAGTCAGTCGCATTTGTGGTTCCCATGATTGCCCAAAAAACGGTCTTTGCCATGCGTAGCATCCTCGCCACCGTTCTCGCCGGAGCGCTCCTGTCGGGCGCAAGCCTCATCGTCCCCGCCGCCGGACAGCAAGCCGCGCCAAAGGCTCAGCCAAAGGCCGAAGCTGTCCTGGCCAATTATGGCGATCTCGCGCACGCGATGTATGAGGATTCCTGGACCGCCGCGAAGTCGCTGCAAACCGCGGTGAACGCCTTTTTGGCCGATCCGACCGCGGCGAAGCTAGGCGCCGCCCGTGCTGCCTGGAAGGCCGCGCGCGTGCCTTACCTGCAAACCGAAGGATTCCGCTTCGGCAACGCCGTTGTCGATGCCTGGGAAGGTGAGATCAATTCCTGGCCCTTGGACGAGGGGCTGATCGATTACGTCGCGGCGTCCTATGGCACGCAATCCGACGAGAATCCGCTCTACACCCTGAATGTCGTCGCCCATAAGCAGATCCGCATTGGCTCTAAACAGGTCGATGCCTCCGTCATCGACAAGAATCTGCTGCGCCGGCTGCAACAGGCCCAGGGCGTGGAGGCCAATGTCGCCACCGGCTATCACGCCATCGAATTCCTGCTCTGGGGTCAGGATCTGCATGGCACCGGCCCGGGCGCGGGAGAAAGACCGGCCAGCGATTACGATCTCAAAGCTTGCACCCACGGCAATTGCGACCGCCGCGCGCAATATCTGAAGGCCGCGACCGATCTTCTGGCCGACGACATGGCCGAAATGACGGCCGATTGGACGGCCGGCGGCAAGGCGCGCGCTTCGCTGAACGCCAAAGGCCCGGATGCGGGCCTGTCCGCCATCCTCACCGGCATCGGGAGTCTTTCCTATGGTGAGATGGCCGGCGAACGCATGAAGCTCGGTCTTATCCTGCACGATCCCGAAGAGGAGCAGGATTGCTTCTCCGACAACACCCACAATTCGCATTATTACGACGAGGTCGGCATCAGCGAAATCTGGAACGGCCGCTACACGCGGCTGAACGGGCAGGTCGTGCAGGGCGCAAGCTTCCGCGATTACACGATGGCGAGAAACGCCGATGCAGCCAAACGCATGGACGCGCGCATCGCCGATACGCTCGGCAAGGTGAAGCTGATCAAGGACACGGGCGATTCCGGCAAGATGGCCTATGACCAGATGATCGCGAAGGGAAACACCGCCGGCAACAAGATGGTACAGGACGCCATCGATGCGTTGATCGCCCAGACCCGCGCGGACGAAGGGGTGGTGGCGGCCTTGGGCCTGAAGATTTCGCTCGAGAAGTCGAACGCGCTCGACAACCTGCCGTCAGCGCGATGACCGTCTCTTTTTCCTCCCCTGTGTGCAGCGGAGGCGGCGTAGCATGAGCCCGAGCCCATGCGAGACGGAGAAGGCATGAACCGGCTTCAGCCCGGATTTACCCGGCGCGCGGTGCTTGCAGGTGGAAGCGCTTTCGCCGCCACGGCTGTTTCCGGCTGCGGCCGGACTGCGGTTTCGCAAGCGCCTGCGGATGCGGCGGCTGCCGGACGCCTGCCGGAACGCCGCATTGGCAATCTGCCGGTCACCCTGATTGCACAGGAACGCAAGATTGCGCTGGGTGCGGACAGCGGGTTGACGCCCGCCTGGATTTACGGCGACACGCCGTTTCCGGTCTATCGCGTGCGGCTTGGCGAAAGCGTGGATGTCTCCTTCACCAATCGCCTGAAGGAACATTCCTCCGTTCATTGGCACGGCGTGCGCGGGCCCAACGCCATGGACGGCGTTCCCTACGTCACCCAACTGCCGGTGCAGCCCGGAGAAAGCTTCTCCTACCGCCTGACGCCGCCCGATCCCGGCACGTTCTTCTTCCATCCCCATTGCAACACCGCCGAGCAGCTGGGCCGCGGCCTCGTCGGCGTGCTGATCGTCGAGGACGGCGTTCCCTTCGATGGCGATATCGTCTGTGTACTGAAGGATTGGCGGGTGGAGAAGGACGGCCGCTTCCTCCCCTTCATCACGGCGGAAGGCGCAAGCCGGGGCGGTTCCTTCGGAACGCTGCGCACCGTCAACGGCCTTGTCGCGCCGGAAATCGCCGTGCCGGCGGGCGCCAATATCCGCCTGCGCGTGCTGAACGTGGATTCCACCCGGATCGGGGACATCGGCATCATGGGCGCGGACGCATCCGTGATCGCCATCGACGGCAATGCGCTTGCCCCTTTTGCACTGGATACGTGGCGGCTGGGTCCGGCAATGCGGATGGACATCGCGCTGCGCACGCCCGATGCCGAAGGCCGGATCGTGCTCACCGATTTCTTCGCGCCCGAACCCGTGACGCTCGCTACCTTGGTGGCGCAAGGGCCGTCCAAGCGCAGCGGCGCCTTTCCCGCATTGGCGCCTGTCCCATTCGCCGAGCCCGATCTTGCCAAGGCCGAAACCCATGAGCTGAAGCTCTCGGCATCGGCTGCCGCCAGCGATTACGCCACCCTTCCGCCCATCGTGCTGCCGGACGGACGCACCATCGATCTGTTGGATACGCTGTGCTCCACCGCCAATACGCTGTGGGCCATCGACGGCAAGCCCTGGCCGCAGAACGGGCATCAGCACCTGCCGCCGCCGCTCATGAATCTCGCGCGAGGGACCGTCGTGCGGCTCCAACTCGCCAACACCACGCCGCATGTGCATCCGATGCATCTGCACGGCCACACGTTCAAGGTATTATCGGCGAGCAAGCTGAAACGCCCGCAGCATTGGGCCGATACGGTGCTGGTCTTGCCGGAGGAGCGGGTGGATATTGCCTTCGTCGCAGACAATCCAGGCAACTGGATGATCCACTGTCACATCATTGAACACCAGGACACAGGGATGATGGGATGGTTCCGCGTGACCTGAGACCGTGGCCCTTATGCTTCGGCACGCTCAGCCTGAGGAAAACCATTAGGCACCTCACCCTGAGCCTGTCGAAGGGTGAGACCGTTGCCATCCTCGCCCTCGCCGCCGTCGTCATGGCGAGCGCGGCGGTTGCCGCGCCATCTCTCGACATCGCCATCGGCAAGCGCCTGTTCGAGCGCAATTGGGTCTCGGCACCCTCCTCCACCAAATCCGACGACGGCCTGGGCCCGCTTTACGACGCAGCTTCCTGTGCCGCCTGTCACACACCGGCTGCGAGCGCCGCCAACGATGAAACGGGCCTTCCGCTCGGCACGGTCATCCGCCTCGGCAATGCGCGCGGCGAAGGGGATCCCGTCTATGGCTCGCAACTGCAACGGCGCGGCGTGGCGGGGCAGGTGCCCGAGGCCAACCCGCAGATCGAATGGGTCGACAAGGATGGTTTCCGCATCGCGCGGATCAGCCCCCGCGAGCTTGGCTATGGCCCGCTGTCGAAGGACACCAGGATCAGCCTTCGGCGCGCGCCGTCGCTGAAGGGCGCAGGGCTTCTCGCTCAAGTCCCGGAAAGTGAAATCCTGAGCCACGCGGATTCGGAAGATGCCAACCATGACGGGATTGCCGGCCGGGCGCCTTGGCTCTACGCCAACGGAAAGCGGG
>Ga0265337_1000792_pt1 | contig 16635 bp, 16 predicted proteins | sample 42122metaG_FD_192441 | JGI IMG/M metagenome (GOLD analysis project Ga0265337, IMG submission 192441) | Rhizosphere microbial communities from Carex aquatilis grown in University of Washington, Seatle, WA, United States - 4-21-22 metaG | ecosystem: Host-associated > Plants > Roots > Rhizosphere >... | reverse complement strand
TTTCGAGCGAGAAGTCCGCCTCACCTGCCAGCTGACACATCCGAACACGATCCAGGTCTATGACTATGGCCGCACGCCCGACGGGATTTTTTACTACGCGATGGAACTGCTGGCCGGCTTGAACCTTCATGACCTGATTTCCCGCTTTGGCCCGCAGCCGGAAGGGCGCGTTATCCAGATTCTCACGCAGGTCTGTGAATCGCTCGCCGAAGCCCACGCACTGGGGCTGGTGCATCGCGACATCAAGCCTTCAAATATTTTCCTCTGCGCTCGCGGCGGCGTGCTCGACTGGGTCAAGGTGCTGGATTTCGGGCTGGTGCGCGAGTTTCGCAACCCTTCCGGCACCCGCAGCGAAGAACACGAATTTGCCGGCACACCTTCATTCATGCCGCCCGAGGCGATCAAAAACTCCGCCGCCAACGACCCGCGCAGCGACCTCTACGCCGTCGGCGCCATCGGCTATTTTCTGCTGACCGGCAAATGCGTTTTTGAAGATGAAGACATTTTGGATCTGCAGAAGAAACAACTGGCCGGCGCACCGGTGCCGCCCAGCCAGCGCACGACAAATAAAATCAGCCCTGAACTCGAGCAGGCCATCCTGCGCTGTCTCGAACGCGATCCGGGGCGGCGCCCGCAATCCGCCCTCGAGTTGCGCGACCTTTTCCTCGCCAGCCCGCACGCGGCGGACTACACGCCGGAAGCCCGCGCCGCCTGGTGGGCCGAATTTCACGGACAGGAACAATCTTCCATGGAGGTCAAGACCTCAACACCAAGTCCGGTTCCCACGGTGAAGATAGATTTTGCCGGCCGGATGGGATGACGAGCCGCACACTTCGGATGATTTGCGCCTGGAAACCGGCGCGGCAAAAATCCTGAACGTCAATTTTCGACAAACTTCATCACGCGCGATTTCTCGGAACGTTTGCGCGCGGTTTCATTGAGAATTTTTTTCCGCAGTCGGAGATTTTTCGGCGTCGCCTCGACGTATTCATCCACGTCAATGTATTCCAGCGCGCGTTCGAGGCTCAACCTCAACGGCGGATTGAGCTGGATGCCCTTGCCGTCGCCCTGCGAGCGCATGTTCGTGAGCCGCTTTTCCTTCACCGGATTGACCGGAATGTCATTTTCACGCGCATTTTCGCCCACAATCATGCCGACGTAAATGGCCTCGCCCGGTTCCACCATCAGGCGTCCGCGTTCCTGCACCATGTTGAGCGCGTAACTCGTCGCCTCGCCGGAATCCATCGAGACGAGCGAGCCGTTCTTGCGCGCCGCGATTTCGCCGCAGTCCGGGCCGTATTCGTGAAAGAGATGGCTCATCACGCCCATGCCCTTGGTCGTGTTGACCAGGTCTGTTTCAAAACCAATCAATCCGCGCATCGGCACGAGCGCCTCGACGGAAACCTGGTTGCCAACGTGGTTCATGTTCGTGATCTGCGCCTTGCGGCCGGAAAGATTCTCCATGATCGTGCCGAGGCAGTCGTTCGGAATTTCAACGAACAACTTTTCAATCGGCTCCAGCGCGTTGCCGCTGGCGTCCTTTTTCCAAAGCACTTCGGGGCGGGAGACGAGCACTTCGTGGCCCTCGCGGCGCATCTGTTCGACGAGGATGGCAATCTGCATTTCACCGCGGCCGCTGACCGCGAAAACTTTCGGGTCGCTCGTCTGTGCGATGCGGAGCGCGACATTCGTGCGGATTTCCTTCACAAGCCGGTCCCAGATGTGGCGCGCGGTGACCAGCTTGCCGTCCTTGCCGGCGAGCGGGCCGTCGTTCACGGCGAATTCCATCTGGATGGTCGGCGGGTCAATCGGGATATAAGGCAGCGCCGTGCGCGCCTCGGAATCGCAAATCGTCTCGCCGATGAAAACCTCCTCAAACCCGGTGAGGCCGACGATGTCGCCCGCGTGCGCCTCCTGGACTTCGATGCGCTTCATGCCCTCGAAATGAAATATCGCCGTGATTTTGCCCTTGGAAATTTTCCCATGACCGTGGCGGCAAATTGCCGCGTCGCCGAGCTTCACCTTGCCCTCGTAAATTTTCCCGAATGCGATGCGGCCGAGGTAATCGCTGTAATCCAGATTCGCCACGAGCATTTGGAAGCCGACGCCCGCCTTCGCGCGCGGCGGCGGAATGTGCTTCACGATGGCGTCAAACAACGGCTCCATCGTGCCACTGACGTGCTCCAGTTCCGTTTTTGCATAGCCGCCCTTCGCGGAGCAATAAATGAACGGAAAATCAAGCTGCTCGTCCGTCGCGTTGAGGGACTCGAACAATTCAAACACTTCGTCGAGAACTTTTTTGGGATTCGCGTTCTCGCGGTCAATCTTGTTGATGACGACAATCGGCTTGGCGCCGGCTTCCAGCGCCTTGCGCAAAACGAAGCGCGTCTGCGCCTGCGGACCATCGGCGGCGTCCACCACCAGCAGCACGCCGTCAATCATGTTCATGATGCGCTCGACTTCGCCGCCGAAATCCGCGTGGCCGGGCGTGTCGACGATGTTGATGTGGTAATCCTTGTATTTGAACGCCGCGTTCTTGGCGCGGATGGTGATGCCCTTTTCCTTCTCCAAATCCATGGAATCCATCAGGCGCTCCTCCTGCGACTCGTGCTGGTTGGCGCGGAAGGTGCCGGATTGCTTGAGCAGGCAGTCCACGAGCGTGGTCTTGCCGTGGTCAACGTGCGCGATGATGGCGATATTTCGAATGTGCTGCATAAATTAAATTCCCATGTAGCCGCGAACTTCGGTCCGCGCGGAAAACGCAATTCAAAGAGTGCAGCTACATCCTCTTTTCAAACCGAGTTGGATAGTATGCCTTTTTAGCGGAAAAGGTCAAGCTCTTGCCTGCCCTGATAATGTCCTGATTTGAACCTTCTGAATTATCGCGCGGGAGCATCTTCGAATTGCTCGTGACCGTGCCCGGACATTCCATCGTCTGCCGCCGCGCCACAATATTAAATCTGTTTTGGCAATTATCCGGCGATTTTGTAAGCGAAGGAGACGCTGACAATCATGGAGATAATGAACATGGCCGCTATGTCTCCGAACATGAGATAAAGTGTTCCAGCCGTTGACACCAAGGCAATGACCCCTGCAATGACGCCAAGTGTCATGTCCGTTCCCCTGCCCAGCAGGCGTGCGCCCAGTCCAGTCAGTGCTCCAATGCCCGTGCCCATGAGCGGGAACCGGAAGTCGGCCAGCAGAAAGAATCCATACATGAGTCCCGCGCCCACGGCCGCGCCGAGGATGGCCCCCAGAATTCCCAGCATCATGCTGTATTCCCCCTTCGCCTTCGGCGCGGCGGCCAGCGCCGGTGACCGGACGGCAGTGATGGGCCGGGGTGCGGCAGGTAATGGCGGCACGCCGGCGGTTGCGGCCATTGGCGCTGGCGCCGCGCGATTGATGCGTAGTCCGGCGGCGGGGGCGGCGGCGATTGGTGGTGGAGGAGGCGTCATCGCGGCGATGGTTTGCACGGCGACAGCCACGGGAATGGGCGGTGATTGATCTGGAAAACATTGCGCGAGAAGATCGTTGGCCGATGCCGTCCCGTCCGTGCCGCAAACAGGACAATTGATCTTCACGGGCATCCGCCCGTGGACCGGTTCAACATCGAATTTGTATTTCTGGCCGCAATCGCAAACGACTTTCAGTTCCATAACGGCTCCTTTCCAGGTTTCTTTTGCTGCAAACGGGAAAATTCGCGCGGAGATTAATCCCGGCAAAAATGGGTGTCCACAAGTTTTTTGCAGCGACTTTCGGCTTTTGCTTTGGCGCGGCGCGGCTTAACTTGCGTGCCGCACATGGGTTTGAAATTGTTCAACACGCTCTCGCGCTCGATTCAGGAATTCGCGCCGCTCGACCCCGCCGGAAAAAAGGCCGGCATGTATTGCTGCGGGCCGACCGTCTATGACTATGCGCACATCGGCAACTGGCGCACCTTCGTCTTCGCCGACCTTGCCCGCCGTTATCTCGAATTCAAGGGATACGAGGTAAAGCACGTGATGAACATCACGGACGTGGAGGACAAAATCATCAAGGGCGTCCGTGAGGCGAAGATGACGTTGCGCGAATTCACCGGCAAGTATGAGTCAGCGTTCTTCGCGGACATGAAAACGCTGAATTGCCTTGAGCCGCATCAAAAGCCCCGCGCCACAGAACATATTCCTGAAATCATTGCGCTCATCGAAAAACTTCTGGCGCGCGGCGTCGCCTACAAAGCCGCCGATGGCTCGGTCTATTTCTCCATCGAGAAATATCGCAACTGCGGCTGCAATTACGGCCAATTGCTGAAGTTGAATTTCGATGAAATGCGCGCTGGCGAGCGTGTGGCGTCGGATGAATACGACAAGGAATCAGTCGCCGACTTCGCGCTGTGGAAGGCGCGAGTGTCGGAGGACGGGGACGTTTTTTGGAAAAGCGATTCCCTGGGTGAAGGCCGTCCCGGCTGGCATATCGAATGTTCGGCGATGAGCATGAAGGCCCTCGGAGAGACGTTTGATTTGCATCTCGGCGGGGAGGATTTGAAATTTCCGCATCACGAGGACGAAATCGCCCAGAGCGAAGGCGCAACCGGCAAACCGTTCGTCAAATACTGGCTGCACGGGGCATTTCTGCTCGTCGAAGGCAAGAAGATGAGCAAGTCGCTTGGAAATTTTTTCACGCTGCGCGATTTGATTGCGAAGGGTTTCACCGGTCGCGAAATCCGTTATTTGTTGCTCACCGCACATTACCGCGAGACGTTCAATTTCACGATGGAAGGTTTGCATGGCGCTCGGACTGCGCTGGCGCGAATTGATGAGTGCGTTGGCAAATTGCGTGAGTTGGGAGTTCCGCCTTCAGGCGGCCCAGTCGCGGAACCGCCGAAAGGCGGAACTCCAAACCTCCTCGCGGATTTCTCCGCCGCGCTCGACGACGATTTGAACATTTCCGCCGCTTGGGGCGAAGTTTTCAAGTGGGTGACCGAAACGAACAAACGCATCGCGGTAAATTCATTGAATGCGAACGATGCCGCGGCAGCTTTGGCTGCCTGGGATAAAGTTGATTCCGTTCTCGGCATTGGCACAAAATCGGAAGCGGAAATACCGGCGGAAATCCAGGCCTTGCTTGAAGCTCGACAAGCCGCCCGCAAAGCGAAAGATTTCAAAAAGTCGGACGCCATCCGCGACGAATTGAAGGCGAAAGGCTGGACCATCGAAGACACGCCGAAAGGCCCGAAGCTGAAGAAGATTTGAAAAAACACCGAACATCCAACATTGAACGCCGAACATCGAATTATTCGGGCATTGGGCGTTCAGTGTTCGAAGTTCGATGTTCAACGTTTCCAATTCCATCATGAAAGGCCTGTTCATCACGTTCGAAGGCACGGAAGGCTGCGGTAAATCCACGCAGGTGGAGCTGCTGACGCGGCGGTTGAGCGCACTCGGCCATCGCGTCCGCACGTTGCGCGAGCCGGGCGGCACGCCCATCGGCGAGGAAATCCGCCACACGCTCAAGCACAGCCGGGCCAATGATGCCATGACCGCCCAGGCCGAACTGCTTTTGATGAACGCCAGCCGCGCGCAGCTCGTCCGCGAAATCATCCGCCCTGCGCTTGAGGCCGGCGAAATCGTCGTGTCTGACCGCTTTTACGATTCCACGACGGCCTATCAAGGCTATGGCCGGCAGCTTGATTTGGAAAAGGTGAAGGCGGTCATTGATTTTGCCGTCGGCGAAACGAAGCCGAACCTGACCTTGTTCCTGCATGTCCCGGCGGAAGTCAGCGCCGAGCGGCTGCACTCGCGCCAGACAAGCCTGCCGTTTGTCCGAGACCGCATCGAAGAGGCTGACCGGAAATTTTTCGAGCGCGTCGCGCACGGATTTGGTGTCATCGCCGCCACGGAACCGCAGCGCGTCAAGTTCATCAACGGCGACCAACCGGTGGAAACCGTCTGCGCGGTCATCTGGGAAATGGTTTACCCACTGCTGCCGCGCGTGGGACGATGGTAGGCAGCATGGCTGTTTTTGTCTTCCGGCCGTTTCAACGCAGCCGTTCGACTGGCACAATCGCAGCGGCTTCGCCGGCGCGGTTGGGAGCAATGTCCCGGGGAAATTTTCTTCGCCCGTTCACACCTCATGGGATTGTGACTTTTCTCCCGGGGCCGCGGGTGTCCGGCGGAGGCAGGAGGCTGAGGTCGCAATTCCATGTAAAACTCCTTAATATTGACAATTAGCAATACTGGTGTATTTTCCGCCATGGAAACCACCGAGGCATTGATTGTGGGTGCGGGGCCCGTGGGGATGGCGACGGCACTGATGTTGGTGGAGCAAAATGTGAAGCCCGTGGTGCTGGATGCGGCGGGGGGCACCGCCGGGCACAGTTACGCCTGTGCCCTTCATGCCTGCAGCTTGAAACTGCTCGAACGTTTCGGCCTGCTGGAGGAGGTGCTGCAATGGGGGTGGCGCGTCAACACGCTGGCCTTTTACGAGGGGGCGTCCCGCCGGACCGAGGTTCATTTTTCAAAGCTGCACGCGCCGTTTCCGTTCCTCGTCGTCCTGCCGCAAAACGCGCTGGAATGGATGCTGGAGCGGACGCTCAACCGGTTGAACATCCAGGTGAACTGGCGCCATCGGCTGGCGGACCTGCAGTTGCAGGACGCCGGCATCGTCGCCACGGTGGACAGATTGGAAGACAATTCGCAGTCGGCCGTGGAAACCGAGCCGGTCTTGGAGCAGAGGCTGCAGTTCACCACCAGCCTGCTTGTCGGGGCCGACGGCAGCCATTCCGCCGTGCGCCGGTGCCTGGGCATACCTTACGCGCGGTTTGGCGAGCCGGAATATTTCATGTTCTTTGAATTTGACACGGACATCGAACTGGATCACGAAGTCCGGGTGGTGTTCGGCCAATCCACTGCGGACGTGCTGTGGCCAATCTCGCAACACCGTTGCCGCTGGAGTTTTCAGGTGGAAAAAAACGGCTTCGGGTTGGACCTCAAACGGTCAGCCGCCCGCCGCGGGCTGCCGGCGGATGAAGATAGGCAGTTTTTACAGCGACTCATTCTGGAACGGGCGCCGTGGTTCACCGGGAAAATTCAAACAATTCACTGGTTGAGTTACGCCCTGTTTGAGCGACGCCTGTCCCGCAGTTTGAGTGACGGACGTTTCTGGCTGGTCGGCGATGCCGCGCACCAGACGGGCCCGGTGGGCGTGCAGAGTTTGAATATCGGCCTGCGCGAAGCCGATGACCTGACCCGCACCCTGCGCAGCGGAGCCAAGGCCAATGCGAGTGAAGATTGGAATCAACGCTGGCAGGCGGAGTGGCATCAACTGCTCGGAATCAACGGCTCCTTGCAGCCCACCGCACACGCCGACGGCTGGGTGAGCCGGCGCGCGGAACAAATTCTTGAGTGTTGCCCCGCTTCCGGCCGCGAATTGGCGGATCTGCTGTCCCAGCTCCAGCTCGCGCGGCCTTGAATCCGGGAGCTTTACGGTTGCACCGGGCCCGGGCGAGGAAAACATTTGCCGAATCTCCGGAGCCATGTAACTTTGCTTCAGAGCATGATCGAAAAAACGATTGGTGAAATTGAGGCGAAGATTCGCGGCGCGGAAGCCGTCAGCGAAGAGCGCAAACGCGAGTTGATCCAGTTGCTCGCCCGGCTTAAAACCGAGGTCGGCGCGCTCTCCCAAACGCACGGAGAACAGGCGGAAAGCATCGCGGGATTTGCGCAGTTGTCGGCGCACGAGGCCACGCGCGGGGAGCAGAATCCGCAGTTGCGCGAGCTGTCCGTGCGCGGTTTGCAGTCTTCCGTCGAGGGTTTCGAAAAATCCAATCCCCGGCTGGTCGAGATCGTCAACCGCATCAGCAACACGCTGTCGAACCTGGGGATTTAACCGGAGGGATGACGAGGAAGAGGGATTTAATTCAGTCTTCGCGAGGCTCCAGCATCGCAATCGCCATCAACGACGAAGATTTGGCGGGTGTTTTGGTGTTGGCGATTGGCCAGAAAGGCGGCGGTGATCTCCAAACGGTTACCCGGATATTGATTAGCGCCCTCAAAAGTCCGAATCCAATCATTCGGGGCAACGCTGCTGATTTTCTGGCCGGCAAGGATGCGGGTCTGGCTGTGCCGGCGCTTATTCCCTTGCTGGATGATAGCGAGGATTACGCGTGGCGGGCGGCAGCTATTTCATTGGGCCGCTACGGTCCGGCGGCGAAGAGCGCAGTTCCCAAACTGTTATCCCTTTATACGAATCACACAGATGTTTTTGTCATGGGTGCTTTGAAAGGCATAGACATAGAAGCGGCGGGGCGGGCGGAGGAATTTCTGGTCAATAGCGGACCGTTGAATGGTGCCCGTTTTAGCTATACACGAACAAAACTAACCAACGGAATGGAACTGATTGCGGGAGGCATTGTCCATACTGAAATTCCGACCAAGACCAATCGCTGTCTCTCCAAGGCTGAGTTACTCAATCCAAAGAGTGGGCAATGGACTGAAACCGGCGAAATGCACACCGCACGATTTGATCACAGAGCAACGTTATTACCCAATGGCAAAGTGCTGATTGTCGGTGGTTCAGACATTAAAAACGACCCTGTTTCTAGTGAGGAGCTATACGACCCAACCACTGGCAACTGGACTGTGATCACAAACAAATAAACTTATGAAGTCTTGGAAAGCCAGAACTGAGATTTTTCTGTGCGTGCTGATCGCACAGATGGGGTTGTCCATTTGTCTTGCCCATGACAACACGACGATCCACCCTAAAAATCAATCCGCCTTCGGCTCCAGCTTCGCTACCGCCGCCATGATTTCATCGGCGATCTGCTGGTAAATTTCCTTGAGCCGCGCCTTCGGGCAATCCTTTGCCTCGGCGCGCAATTTTTCAAAACGCATCGGTTCGCCGTATTTCACGGCAACACGGCGTGGGCGCGGAAATTTATGATTCCGCCCGTAAGCCTCGAAGGTTCCAAATGTCCGCACCGGCACGACAGGCGCTTGCGACTTGATCACAACCAGGCCGATGCCGGAACGCGCCGGCTGCAACTTGCCGTCGCGTGTGCGCGTGCCTTCGGGAAACAAAATGATGCCGCCGCCGGCGAGCAGCCGGTCTAAAATCGCCCTCAATCCCGCCGCGCCGCCGCCGTCGCGGTCCACCGGCACGGCGTTCCACGAACGCAACAGCGCGCCGATGCCTGGAAACCGGAACAGCGATTCGCGGGCGAGGTAATTGATGCCGCGCTTCAGGCCGGAACCGACCAGCGGCGGATCGAGAAAGCTCGCGTGATTGGAGGCGAGAATGACCGCGCCCGTCTGCGGCACGCGCTCCGGATTAAAGACGCGCCAGCGAAAATAGGTCGCATACATCAACCGGAAAAAAAACCAGCCGAGGCGATACGACAAGTTCATAAGACGAAAATGGAGGATGGACGATGGAAGATGGAAAAGGCGATTTGCGAATTGTATTTGCTATTCTCCATCCTCAATCCTCCATCATCGCTTTTCCGCAAGCCGGACGCGGATTTCCTTCAAAATCAGCCCGCTGGTCTGCTCGGAGGTCAGGTTCGAATTGTTGATGACTTTCGCGCCGAGCGCGATCATCAGCGGAGCGACGGCGCGCTGGCTGTCGCGCTGGTCCCGGGCGGCAAGATTTTCCTGCACGCCGTCGGCGGCGCGGCGGCGCGAGCGCTCCTCCAGTTGCGCATCGAGATAAAACTTGAAATTGGTTTCCGGAAAAACATTCGTCCCGATGTCGCGGCCCTCCATCACGAGATTGCCGAATTCGAGGCACTCGCGCTGGCGTTTGACCATCCACTCACGCGCCTTCGGCACCGCGGCCACGTGCGGCACGGCGGCGCTGATTTCCGCCGTGCGGATTTCCTTTTCAGGATAATAACCGTCCACGAGCAGCCGCACCCTCCCGTCCAGGCATTCCAGCCTCGTTTTCCATTTGCGGCACGCGGCGGCGACGGCCCTGGCATCATGCACGTCAATCCGGTTCTTCAGGCAATGCCACGCCAGCGTGCGATACATCGAGCCGGTATCCACATAAATATAGCCGAGCGCCCTGGCGACGAGTTTCGCGTTCGTGCTCTTGCCGCTCGCACTCGTTCCATCAATCGCAATGACAATTGGATGTTTTTTCAAATCGTAATCCTGTTCGTAATCGTAATCTTAATCCGCAAACAATTCTTTGCCGCTCAATTTCCGCACCCGCCGGCCGTCTCTGATTTCCCAAATCTCCGCACCCAGGCCATGCGGCGGCGGCCCGGCAAGTTTCTGGAAGAAATTCGGGAACGTTTTTTTCACGCACGCCGGATTTTTGATCTTGATGCCGGGGACTTTCAATCCGAGAACCGCAAAACACATCGCCAGGCGATGGTCGTTGTAGGTTTCAATCTCCGCGCCATGAAGCGGCGACGGCCAAACCGTCAGCGTGTCGCCTTCCTCGGCCACCTTTGCGCCGCATTTGGCCAGTTCCGTCCGCAAGGCGACAACGCGCTCGCATTCCTGCAAACGTAGCCGGCCCAGGTCCGTGAATTTAACGGGATGATTGGCGAATGGCGCGATGACGATTGCCGTCATGATGCTGTCGCCGAGATCGGTTTGCCGGGAAATTCTCTCCGGCAGGACCCGGAAGTTGGCAAACTTCGTGTCAATCTGAAAGCCCGCCCCGAAAATCGGCCAGCGCGCCACGGCGACCGGATTCGGCTCATTGGGAACGGGATTACCCGCGATCCACCCCGCCGCCCAGAAATAACTGCCGCTGGAAGAATCGGGGTCAATCGGGAAGATGTTGTCCTTGATCCCGTATTCCGGGTGCGGGCTATCCTTCCGGCTCCAGTAAAAATAGGAATACATTTCGCGGGTCATCAGGACATACGGCGACTCCTCCGTGTTTTCCCCGACAATCTCGATCTGCCAGCCGGCGATGACCGAGCACATCAGCAAGGCGCTCGCGAACTGCGAGCTTTCCTCGATGCTCACCTGGCATCTGCCCGCGCGCGGACCGGTCCCGTGCATCACGGCGGGCAGCCGGTCGTTCGTCGAATCAATCTGGTAGCCCAGCGCGCGCAATGCCTGAAACAGGGGTGCCTGCGGGCGCTCATGCATCCGCGGCAGGCCGCTCAAGCGATAGGCACCCTGCCCCAGACAAACCAACGCAGCCAAAAAGCGCGCCACCGTGCCCCCGTTGCCGACGAACAGTTCCAGCGGTTTTTCCGCCGTGCCCGCGTTGGGAATTTTCCCGCCGAGTCCCCGGATCGTAATGCTGCGGTTGCAAAATTCCTCCAGGTCGGGTTCCACCTTGATTTGAAATCCCAGTTTCTGAAGCGCTCCAACCATCTCCTGCGTGTCTTCGCTCCAGAGCGCGCCCCGCAAAATCTTTTCGCCTTCGGAAAGCGCGGCCAGAATCAACGCGCGGTTTGTGATGCTCTTCGAGCCGGGCACGGTGACTTCCGCGCGCACCGGTTTGTCAAGCGGGACGATTTCGATGAGGTCGGGAAGCGGCATCGCTGAATTCATTCCGGCGAAGTTGAATTCGCGCACCAGTTGTCGCGTCTCGCCTTCGCGGTTTCCAAAAAGTTTGAAATGGCTTTTGCGTCGGATTTTTTCAAGACGCGCTGAAATTTGTGCAATTCGGAAATGAAGGCGTCAAGCGACCTTGCCAGGTTTTTCCGGTTGGCCAGCGCGATGTCGCGCCACATTTCTGTCGAGCCGGACGCAATGCGCGTCGTGTCGCGAAAACCGTTTGCGCACAAGGCGGACTGAAATCCAGGCGATGCCGGGGCCAGAACCAGATTCGCCAAAGCCGCAGCGACGATGTGCGGCAAATGACTGGAGCGGCTGACGAGCGCATCATGCTTTTCCGGCGCGAGTCGCAACATCCGCGCGCCGAGTGATTTCCAAAATGCCTTCACCTTGCGAACGGCCGCCGCGTTTGACCTTTTCGTCGGTGTCATGACGCAAACAGCGTTCACGAACAAATCTCCACGCGCGGCGCGCACGCCGGTTTTTTCCGCCCCTGCCATCGGATGGCTGCCGACAAAATGCGCGCCGGATTTTTGGACGAGCGATTCCAGCTCGCGCACGACGCCGGCCTTGGCGCTGCCAACATCGGTGACAATCGCGCCGCGTTTCAACGCCGGCAGAAATTGTTCCGCCAGCAAACGCATCTGCACTAGCGGTGTGCAGAGAATAATGAGATCGGCATCCGAGACGGCGGCGAGCAAATCGGTCGTGGCGAAATCCACCGCGCCGGCCTTTTCACAGTCCTTCAAACTCGCCGGACGGCGGACGAAGCCCGCGATTTCATGCGCCAGCTTGCGGCGCCTGGCGGCCAGTCCGATGGAACCGCCGAGCAGGCCGACGCCGATGATTGTTATTTTCTGAAACCGCACAGGCGAAGAATAGCGGATGGAAGATGGTGGATGGAAGATTGAAATGCGATTTTGGAACAGGCGCAGCGCCAATAATGAAAAATTTCATTCTTCGCGTCACGGCTTCAGCCACATGTCCCAAATCACCTTGAGCGTGACGAGAACAACCATCGTGAGGAAGACGGGCCGGATGAATTTCGTGCCGCGTGTCAGGATCATGCGGCTGCCGAGTCGCGCCCCGAGCCATTGGCCGCAACCCATCGCGATGCCGGCCGCGAACCACACTTTCTGCGCGAGCAGGAAAGCGATAAGCGCCGCGAGATTGCTGGCGCAGTTGAGCGCCTTGGCGTTGGCCGTCGCCTTCGCCAGATTGAAGCCCAGGCCGAGCGTGAAGGCCAGCGCCAGAAAAGTTCCCGTGCCGGGGCCGAGCAGACCGTCATAAAAACCGATGCCCAACGCAAAAATAAAATCAAACTTGATCCGCGAGACGCGCGGATGAATGTCTTTTTCACCAAGTTGCGGACGCAGCCACACAAAAACCGCGACGGCGAGCAGCAGCACGGGAACAATCTGCTTCAGCCGATGCGAATCGAACTGCTGCACCAGAACCGAGCCGGCCAGCGAACCGAGAAACGCGAGCAGACCGGCGCGGAAACAGTCACGCGCACTCAATGCGCCGGCACGGGCAAAATGAACCGTGGCGCTGGTGGAACCAAACGAAGCTTGAAGCTTGTTCGTGCCGAGGGCGATTTTCGGGTCAGGGCAAAAATTCAGCAAAACCGGCAGGGTCAGCAGACCGCCGCCGCCGGCCAGCGTGTCCACGAAGCCGGCCACCAGCCCGGTCGTAAACAACAGGCCAATCTGCCACCACCCAATCATCGGGCGATTTTCCGCGGCGTGTTTTGTTTGGCCGCTTCAAAGCAGGAGTTCAAAACTTCTTGGGTTTTCAACGCCCACATGGGCCATTCGTCGTTCAACTCGCCGGAAAATATCTGGTCCGCGAAATTTCGGATCATGTTTGCTTCCTGGGTCATTGATGGATGGCCGGCGGAATGATCGGACGGGACGGCACGATTGTTGACTTCAAACGCGGTTTCGCCGACGGCGATGGGCACCACAAAATTGGGCACGCGCAAAGCCCCTTTCACGCCGCTGATGTCTGTCCATTGGCGGGGAGCCGTGAGAAACGAGCAGTAAAAACCGGAGGAAACGCCGCCGTCGAATAGAAGCTCACCGGAAAATTCCAGCGGCACGCCGGAGGAATTGTTTCCCGCCCGTGAAATGACCCGTCCGTAAATGCGGCTTGGCATCTGCCAGTTCATCGTCCAAAGCGCGAAACGGATGCAATACCAGCCAAGATCACCGAGGCAGCCGAACGGTTCGAGCGCACCGTCCGCGCGGATGTTCCCGCGCAGAAAATCCTCCCCGCCAAGAAAGCTGAAATGCGACGTGATGCGCTTGAGGGGGCCAAGGGACGCGCCGTCGTCGAGCACGGCGCGGATTTGATCAAGACGCCGGTTGTGCATGAACATGACGCCGTCCATGAATTGCACGCGGTTCTTCCGGCAGGCGGAAATCATCGTCTCAAGGCCGGACGCGCTTGTGGCGCACGGTTTTTCGCAAAGGACGTGCTTGCCGGCTTCCGCCGCACGCACAACCCAATCCCGGCGCAGGCCGGTCGGCAACGGAATGTAGATGGCGTCCACATCTTTTGACGCGAGCAATTCCTCGTAGCTGCCGAGCGCCGCCGGTGGCGTTTCAAACGCGGCTTCCGACTGGCACTCACTGATGAATTTGCGGCTCCGTTCCTCATCGCGGCTGGCCACGGCGGTCACGATGGAATTGCCGCTGTGAAAGACTGCCTTCCAGTTTTTCCGGCCGATGTTGGCAGTGCTCAAAAATCCAATTCGCAGCTTTTTCATAAATCAAATTTGTTTCGCCGCCTCCCGCACCCGTTCCAAAATCACGTCGGCAATGTGCGGCTCCGTGCCGACGGCGGGCGAATACCAGACCAGTTTGCCGTTTCTTTCTGTCGGATTGCGCCACGCCGGCTGACCAGCAGCATGGCGTTGCCCGACAATCCGCTTCGCCTCGCCGAGCAAGACCGGAATGTCCTCCTGCGTATGCAGGCCGTCACTGATGAAAAATGGAACGACAATCATGTTCTTTGTTTGCGCGAGTGAATAGCATTCATCAATGCGCGGGCTTTCTTCGAGAAAAATCGCGCGGACGGCGGCATAAATTTTCATCGCCTGGATCAATTCCACCTGCCTTTCGACGGCCCGGCGCGAATTTTCATTCTTGTCCGTGCCGTGGCCGGCGATAAACAGCGTGATGTCCTGCGGCCTCGGCGGGCGGGGAAATGGAAATTTTTTTACGACTTCTTCGGCGCGCGACAAAACAACCCTGGTCATGCTGTCGTGCGAACCGACGGGGCGACAGTAAAAAACAGTTGATGGTTGATGGTTGATGGTTAATGGCGCAAAAGGAAGACCCAGTTCGCGCGGGATCAGTTCGCTGGCGAACCAGCCTTCGCTGATGAACAGCGGCACTATGAAAATACGCGGAGCCGAAATCTCCGCCAGAACCTTTTTGATTTGCGGCTCCTGTTTCCAGAACGCCTCGCGGACTCCGGCGAACAACTTCCGCCGGCGCAACTCCCCCGCGTGCTGGAAAACCGGCACGGCGGAATTCTCGTTCAATTCCGTGCCGTGGCCCAGCACCACCAGCGCGGCATCGGAAAAGTTTTCGTATTGCACACGAACGGGTTAGCCGAATCGCCCCCCGCCCGCAAGCCGGTGTTGCAATTTTTAAGAAACCTTTTGACAAACCGGGCGTCTTAAGGTCAAATTGTTCGCCGAATTAGCACAATAAACCAATGAAAATGACCAACACCATCAAATTGACCGCCGTTGCACTGACCGCCACAATCGGGCTGGCCATCACCGCCGCCGCCCAGAACGCCGCAGGCACACTGCCGTCGGCTTCAACCAAACAGGGCGTGACCTACGCCACTGACATCAAAACCATTCTGGATACCTCCTGTGCGAAATGCCACAGCGGTGACAAGCCCAAGGCCCGGCTCAAGCTGGACAGCCTTGAAAGCGCGCTCAAGGGCGGCAAGGACGGCCCGATTCTCAAGTCCGGTGACAGCGCCAACAGTTTCGTCGTCAAAAGCATCGCGCATTTGACCGGCGACCATGATGCCTGGATGCCGCCGCTGCAAAACCGGGCCGGCATCAAGCCGCTCACGCCGGATCAAATCGGCCTCATCCGCGCGTGGATTGACCAGGGCGCGAAGTGATTTGCTGCTGAAGAAAAAGGCGCAGTCCGACAAGGATTGCGCTTTTTTAATTTAACGGTGACAGCGGCCTGCGCTTTTGACCGCGCAATTTTTGTTCTTCTTGAAGCAACTTCAAACGCTCGTTATCCGAAGTCTCTAGCAAATTTGCTCGTTGAGCAATCTTTTGAATCTGACGGTCGAGAAACTGATTGCGAAAATAAACCACTAAACCTTCCAATTGTTCTCTCGGATTGGGCAAGGCTACCTCTCGTGAGTCTTTTACATCCGAAGCTAGTGGTCGAGTTAAACATTCAGTGACGAATGACTGTAAAATAGGCTCACCCAACGCATTTAAAAAATCGTGAAGCCCATTCCAAGTGCCTGTCTTGTAGGAATGCACACGACGAGTAAAAATTAAGCGCGTATATGAAGAAATGATCCATTCAGGATTTAAATTCTCTGACAACCATTTTGTGAAATCGTCATTTTCCAGAAGAAATTTTATAAACACAATCTCTTGCTTTGGGACTGTCCATTCAAAATCTTCCAGTTCTTCGCTAGAATCATCTATAGCTAATGAAACCTGGCTTTGTCCTTTGACTTTGCCAAATTCGATGATTACAGATTCCGCCGAGACACCAAATCTCAACGCAATTTTCCGGGCGTATTTGTCTATGAGAACCGCATTACTGGTTTTGTGGATGGCTTCGGCCATGGCGCGCAAAATAGCGAGCCGGCCCTTGTCGCTGTTGGCGTCGTGCTGCGTGCAAAGCCGGTTCAGGTAGTAATCAAAAAACCCCTCGGCGTTTTCCACCAGCTTGCGGAATGCCGCGCCGCCGTTGGCCTTGATGAAACTGTCCGGGTCGTGCGGCGCGGGCACAATGGCGACACGCACGGCGAGACCGGACGCGAGCAGATGGTCCAGCGAACGCACGGCGGCGTTTTGCCCGGCTTCGTCGGAATCGAAACACAACACCACTTCGTCAACGTAGCGTTT
>Ga0265337_1000791_pt1 | contig 16642 bp, 18 predicted proteins | sample 42122metaG_FD_192441 | JGI IMG/M metagenome (GOLD analysis project Ga0265337, IMG submission 192441) | Rhizosphere microbial communities from Carex aquatilis grown in University of Washington, Seatle, WA, United States - 4-21-22 metaG | ecosystem: Host-associated > Plants > Roots > Rhizosphere >... | reverse complement strand
CGCCAAAAGTTGTTTGTTTGTCGACTATAAATCGTAGGGGCGAGACCATCAAGCTACAAGATTTGGAAGAATTTATCCCAGCTTACCAGGGAGTTGACCTAGAGAGTGCCTATATAATTACCGGGCTCACTCCGATGGAACTATTGCAAGCAGAGAGCAGATTCGTAGAAGCATTCAGGGACAGATTCCCCGCTCTACAGGAACTGAATCCCAAACTGAGAGAGGACCTGCACCGGCTATCAAACGACGCAATATCGACTAAACAAAAATAATTTACTGCAAGTATTCGTGCAAGCGGCGGGTTTCTTTGTTCTTGCGTAGCTTCGCTAACGCTTTGGCCTCGATTTGGCGGATGCGCTCACGGGTAACACTAAATTCCTGGCCGACTTCCTCAAGCGTGTGGCTTTTACCGTCTTCCAAGCCAAAACGTAGTTTCAAAATCTTTTGTTCACGCTCTGTCAGGCTCGACAAAATTTGGCGAACTTGCTCTTTAAGCAGTTGTTCGGAGGCTGATTCGGAAGGAGTTTTTTGGTCCTCGTCCTCGATAAAATCACCCAGCACGGAATCTTCCTCGTCATCCCGAACAGAAGCGTCAAGGCTGGAAATATCCTGTTTGATCTTCATGATGTGCTCAACCTTATCGACGTCCATCTCCATGGCCGCGGCGATTTCTTCATTGGTGGGCTCGCGGTTAAGCTCCTGAGTCAGGCGCCGTTGGGTGCGCAGCAGCTTGTTGATGGTTTCAACCATGTGCACCGGGATGCGGATGGTGCGGGCTTGGTCGGCAATCGCCCGAGTAATGGCTTGGCGGATCCACCAAGTGGCGTAAGTCGAGAATTTAAACCCGCGATCGGGGTCGAATTTCTCAACCGCCCGGAGTAAACCAGTGTTGCCTTCCTGAATCAGGTCCAGTAGATCCAATCCTCGGCCGACGTAGCGTTTAGCGATCGAAACTACCAGGCGCATGTTGGCCTCGGCCATAGCGTCCTTGGCCCGCTTGTCGCCGCGCTTAACTTTTTTGGCCAACGCCAATTCTTCCACAGGGGTCAACAGCGGAATCTTACCGATTTCGCGCAGGTACAACCGAACACTATCGTCAGCAATATCGTCGATGTATGAGGTGTCCTCTTTGACGACTGCTTCCGGTTCGTCGGCGACCCATTCGTGCTCGTCGTGCAGTTCGGCAGGGCTCGGTTCAGCGGCCGCCACCATTTCGATTTCATTCTCAGCCATCTCAGCGTAAAGCCGTTCCAGAACGTCAATGTTAGCCGGCGTGTCCGGAATCAATTCAAAAATTTCGCGCTGTTCGAGCTTGCCGTCTTTCTTGCCCTGCTCTATTAACTGCGTGATTTCGCGGTCATAAGTCTTTTTGGTTCGCTTCGGACCAGTCGCCTTTTTCGGCTTGGCCTTAGCGGGCTCAATTTTTTTGGCTCTAGGCATATCGCCCCCTTCCACCTGGTTAAATTAGTTCGCCTGTTTGATCAAGAGATTTAGTTTATCAGCTTTTTTAATCAGCTTCTGCAAATCTTCGCCCTTCGCGTTTTCCATCTGCTCGGCTATCTTTTCTTTTTCGATTTTGATAAAGCGGTCAATCAGCCGCCGCTTGAGGTTGATGGCCTGTTCTTCGAGGTCAGCGAACAGTATATCAGCGTAAAGCTCCTCAAACTGTAACGTTATAATTTTAACATAATCAGCGATTGACCGCAAAGCGACGGCGGTCTTTTTATCGGCTGAGAATTTAGGGTTGTCTTTAAGAAATTCGAACAGTTCACGGGCAGAACCTTCGCTGAAATACTCCGGTTTGATATCTTTGAGAAGCCAGCGAAGCTTGGGTTGGGCCAACTGCATGGCCAGGAAGTGGTCCTGCAAACGCTGATGCTCGACAGCCACTATATCTATCTGCTCACTACTTATTTTGGGCTTCTTAAACAGCGGCTGGGGCTCGCCGGCGCCGCTGAATTTGGCTTGGACGGCTTCCAGGCTGGCATCAGTCAGTTCGGCTATCTTTTTAAGGTAATGCTCACGCTCAATCGGGTCGCGCAAGCGGCGGATGGTGGATAGTAGCGCGTCGGTAAATGTCCGCTTTCCAGCCGCCGAGGTTAAATCCAGCTCTTCGCGGTAACGATCAATCAGCCAATCCGGCGCGGAGGCCGCATCTTCAATGGCTTTTTGCCAAGCTTTCGGATCTTTTTGAACTAGTTCATCCGGATCCTTGGCGCCCTTGATACTAATGATGCGTAGATTAACCTCGGCGTTCTGGGACAGCGGAATAATTCGTTCGGTGGCGTTCACTCCAGCCCGGTCGGCATCGAAACTTAGGCGAATATCACCGGTAAAGCGTTTTAAAGCTCTCAGGTGCTGTTCGGTCATGGCTGTACCGGCACTGGCGACAACGTTCTTAATGCCGGCCTGGTGGCTAGCAATGACGTCCATGTTGCCTTCTACCACCACGACTACCCCCGACTTGCGGATAGCTTCCTTGGCCAGGTGCAGGCCAAAGACCTGCCGACTTTTGTCATAAACGATAGTTGCCGGCGTGTTGATATATTTTGGCGAGTTTGGCTCATCAGCTAACAACCGCGCCGTGAAGCCAATGATTTTACCGGATGGGTCGGTTAGTGGAATCATAATCCGGCCGCGGAACATGTCGCGGGTGCCGCCGGCACGAGCGGTAACCAGTCCAGCACGTTTCATTTCGTCAGTCGTGAAGCCTTTTTTGATCAAAAAATCGGTTAGGGCCGTGCCGTTGCTCGGCGAAAAACCCAGCCGCCATTCCAGCACGGTGTTTCTGGAAAAACGGCGTTTTTTAAGAAGATAATCAAGCGCTGGTTTATTGACAGTCAGTTGTTTTTGATAAAACCTGGCGGCTAGCTCCAGTGCGTCCAAAGTACGACTCTTAAGTTTGCTGGCGCCGGACGGTCTGGTCTGGTAATCTTCCAGCTCAACGCCAGCTTTGCGTGCCAATAACTCCAGCGCGCCCTTAAAATCGACACCCTCGACTTCCATAACGAAGCTAAAAATATCACCGCCTTTGCCGCTAGAAAAGTCGTGCCAGATCTGTTTTTCGGGACTGACGATGAAGCTCGGCGTGCGTTCGTTAGTCCACGGCGATAGACCTTTGAAATTACGGCCAGTACGCTTCAGCTGAACGTACTCACCTAAAACGTCCTCGATATTAAGCCGGCTTCTAATCTCCTGCACCGCGTCCATATCTATAGTTTATAGCTGACTAGCGCCAGCTGAAAGCTCAAGCGGCTTTAACTAGCTCGTAGCTGTGGCGAATTAAATCTTTGACCTCGTCCCAGCTCAACTGGCCAGTCAGTAATATAGTGTTCCAATGTTTTTTGTTTAAATGATAACCCGGCAGAACTGTCTCATACTTAGCGCGCAGAGTTTTGGCCAGAAGTGGATCGCATTTTAGACTGATCCGAACTGGTGTTTTGCCCTCGGCGATAATAGCGAACATTTTGTCGCCAGTTTTATAAACCGCCGCCTCCTGACCAAATGGATAACCAAGCTTTGTACCCGGAAGGCTTAAGATATATTCTTCAACCTCTTTATGCTGCACGATTCAATTCTACCAGTTGTTGTGATTAACTAGACCGCTTATTCGACAAGGGCCATAAAGCGTATAATAAAAGTACAAACCTGGGGAGGTATGTGATGGCTTCAGCTAAATTAGCGAGGGTGACCAAACAAACATTTAAAAAAACTGTTTTTGGCGGGACGGCTATATTGATAAGTTTAAGTGGCCTGCTCTCGACCGTGCCGTTTTTATTTAGCCAGAGTGCTATGGCTGCACCAACGCCGAACGTTGTATACAATGCGATCCCTAGTTCACTACCGCCGAACATGGCTAGCGTCGGCTTCGAGGCGACCCAGACGGCTGAGTTTGGCGATTATATCCATCTAGCGGGCACGGACCGCGAACTTAGGACCGTTACCGTAACAATGAGCGACTGGGCGCTCGCGGCATCACCAAACAATGTGACCTTCTGCTCAGCTAGCCAGTCAAACTGTACCCCTAATGGTTTCAACTATCCAATTACTCTTAACATCTATAATGCCGTTCCAGGTTCTCCGCTGAACACGCGCGGTACGCTAATCGCGACGCAAACTCAAACATTTAACATCCCCTGGCGTCCAGTGGCGGATTTAACTTGTCTTGGAGGCACTGCCTGGCGAGCCGGCGACGGCAACTGCTATAACGGCTACGCTTTCAATATCACATTCGACCTTGGTAGCTTGAATGCAACTCTGCCAAATGATGTGATTGTCGGGGTTGCGTACAATACGCAAGTTTGGGGCGCAAGCCCGGTTGGTATAGACGGGCCGTACGATTCGCTCAATGTCGGCGTGGAAGGCTCGGCAACAGTTGGCACTGATGACAATATAGACCGCGTCTTCTGGAACACCCAAACTGCTGCCGACTATACCGACCATGGTGCCGGTGGCGTCGGAATCTTCCGCGAGGACACAGCATGGGGAGTGCCCGCCACTTCCATAGCTGAAGGAACCATACCATTCCAGATTACAGCCGTGCCTGCTCTGGTAACTGACACAGATGGCAATCAAACGACGACTCTTTCAAATGCTGTTACACAGAGCGGTTCGGATAGTAATGGCGGAACTGTCACAGTCCAGATTCCACAAGGAACCGTTGTAACTGGTGATTCATCGTGGGATGGTACTATCAATCCACCAACGATTAGTTCGACAACTCTTCCAAGTGTTTCCGGGTTTACGCTTACACCTACATCCGTCATTGAGATTGGTTCTAGTAGTGTCGACCTAACCTTCAATAGTGCCGTTCGCATACTTTTTCCTGGAGCGGCTAATAACTTAGTAGGATTTATCCCTGTAGGTGGCGCTTTTACCCCGATAACCACGGTCTGTAACGGAGATACTCAAAGTCAAGCCAATAGTCAGCTACTTCCCGCAGGCGGTGCCTGCTACATAAACGCCGCCAATGGTACGGATTTAGTAGTTTGGACTACTCACTTTACTCAATTTGTTACCTACACCAAGACTGTGACTCCAGCTGCTCAGACAACGAAGGGCAATACATACGCAGTACAGCCTGGCGACACTATGAGCGCGATTGCCGGCAAGTTCGGCTTGACTCTCAGCCAGTTGGAAGGCTTGAATCCGCAAGCCGGCCATCCAGCGGGTAATTTTGACCTCATCTTACCTGGCGACGTGCTTAATGTAGGCGGTGCGGTTGTGACCACAAAGGCCGCGGCGGCTAGTGCAGTCCCCGGTCCATCCAGTGCTGGACAAGCCAGCTCGACATCAACGACATCTGGCGCTTCACCATTATCCGGCAATGGCTCCGTTAAAGCCGCCGAAGTCGGCACTACTGGCGCCAAAGCTACCGGTCTGAAGTGGTATTGGTGGCTAACTATCGCCGCGGCTGTTTTGGCAGTCGGAGGCCTGGGCGTCTATAACCGCAAAGCTAGCAAGGCCGCTAAAAAATAGGCTCTAGGTTCTTAACAAATCGACTAGCTTTAGCTTCCAGATACTCACAAAATTTGTTCCAGGACAAATAGAGCCTTCACGGGCTTCGCAGTGACCAATGATTTTCTCCGGCTTAATTTCTGGATAGTTTTTTGAGATAAAAGTCGCCAGTTTTCGTAAAATTTCGTCGGTCGGATCCTGATTTTCGTAATCGTTATCCAGGCAAATTGCAATTGAGCGTTTGTTGATCTCCCAATTGCCGGCATGCCAGCCAAGTTGTTTGTCTTCAAGCAGGCGCTCAAACGTCCCGTCCATGCGCATTAGCCAGTGGTAACACAAAAAGGTCTGCTGGCCGTCGCGGAAGTGCCCGGACCAAATCGGGCCTTTCTTGAGCTTGCGTTCTTCGATTACAGTCGGGTTTAAATAATACGGAGCATAGATGTTCAGTAGTTGGGTCGCTTCCATATAACTGAGTCGGTAGCCGGGCGTATGGCTGGTATGGTGGATCACGATTGTATCCACCGGTTCCCGCTGAGCATCTAAATCAGGACCAGTTTTGGCTAGGGCAACTTTATTTTCGAGCAGAGCTTTTTCAAAAAAATGCCTGGTATCTTTGATTAGCTGATTAAATTCTTCGCTATCTCTCCCCATTTTTTTCTGAGCCCGCTTGATGAATTTAGCAAGTTCGATATACCAGTTTGGTTCGACAATTTTAGTGGACCAATAGGCCTGATCGAACTCAATTTTTGGCATTTTTCTTAGGCTCAAAATCTAAGCTAGCGGAGTTGATGCAAAAACGCATGCCAGTCGGTTGGTCCGGTGCGTCGTGGAAGACATGTCCAAGGTGGCTACCGCAGTTAGCGCAGCTGGCCTCTACTCGGTGCATGCCGTGTGAGTTATCTTCGGTTAATTTTATTGCGTCAGAAGAAAAAACATCGTAAAAGCTTGGCCAGCCGGAGCCGCTATCGAATTTGTGTTCGCTCTTGAAAAGCTTAGCGCCGCAGACCGGACAGGTATAAAAGCCTTGGTCTTTGTTATGCAGAAATTTTCCGGTGAATGGCGCTTCGGTGCCCTTTTCGCGCAGGATGTGATATTGCTCGGGTGTCAGTTTTTTCTTAAGTTCGTCCTCTGATAACTTCGCCACTAAACTTTCTCCGGTGCCTCGATATTCAGTAAGTTTAGCCCATTAGCTAATACATCGCGGTAATTTTTTACTAATTTTAGGCGCATTGCTTCGCGCGGGTCCTCAATAATCCGGCTCTTTTCGTAAAAGCGGTTGAAACTTTGAGCCAGTTCATAAAGATAATTGCAGACGTGCGACGGCGCTAGTTCATTAGCGGCTTTGGCAAAGACTTCGGGATATTCACTGATTTTGCGAGCTAGACTGCGCTCGCTGTCGTCGAGCTTTGAAGCTTCTGCCTTATCAGTGGTTTCAACTTTTTCCAAGATACTGCAAGCCCGGGCGTGGGCATATTGCAGATACGGCCCGCTATTGCCTTCTAGACTGACCGACTCGGCCATGTCGTAAACGATATCCGAGCCTAATCGATGCTTCAAAAAACCGTACTTAATGGCAGCATTACGCAAAGAGTTGTTCTGTTTTTTGAACTGCTTCTTTGCGGCTTCATCGACGTCAAGCATTAGATCAACTGCACTATAAACTTCGCCCGACCGGCTACTCATTTTACCCGAGCTTAATGAAACAAAACCGTGGTAGATATGCGTTGTCATATCGGCCGTCACTGGATCGAATTCTTTCAGCGCCGCCAGCATGACCTTGAAGTATTCCGCCTGCTCATGTGCCGTGATGATTATTGAGCGGTTAGCCTTGGGATAGGCTTCTTTCTTAAGTTCCGCCAGCCCAAGGTCTTTTGTCTCGTAGGTGGGCAAGCCGGCAGATGTTATGAAAACACGGGTATGCAGGCCGGCTTTCTCGCCCTTATAGACAATAGCCCCATCGCTTTTCTCGAAAACTTTATCGAGATTCTGCTCAACCAGTTTCTCGCCCTTTTGCGCCGATTCGCTTTCCAAAAACCGTTCGGCCTGGTGGATTCCTAGGTCCTTCAAGACCTGATCAAAATAGCCGAAGCTTTTTTGCTTGCCCCAATCGTACAACTCGTTAATCTCGGAATCGCTACGATCGTAAATCTGTTGGTTAATTCGCTCGATCTCGGCCTTGGCTTTTTCATTCCGCTCGTAGGCCAAGCTCCCTTTCGAGTAATAGAGCCCGATGTTGTTTCGAATCGTGCCCCCGATTTTTTCTTTATCGAAGCTTGGATCGTTTTTCATACCCCAAATCGCTTTGGCGACATGCAGACCAACATCGCCGTGATAGCTCAGCCGCTCAACCTTAGCGCCGCTCGCCTCTAAAATCGAAGCGATTGAGTCGCCGACTATATAGCTATAGGCATGGCCGATGTGCATCTCTTTAAAAGGGTTTGGGTCGCCAAATTCGACTAAAATTTCTTGGCCTTTATTTGGTTCTGGTAGCTCCACGGCAGACATCGCGGCCTGCCATAAAGTTTCGTCCGACAGCCTGATATTTATAAAACCTGGCCCGGCGATTTCGGCTTTAATCCCGTGCCCTTTAAGCTCATCAACGATTTTGGCGGCAATTTCTTGTGGTTTTTTACCGATTTTTTTAGCTAACTGCAAAGCGACGTTAGTTGAAAAATCGCCGAATTGCTCCTCAGGCCGCGTTAGCTCAGGCTCAACCGACCCGCCAAATTGCTGGCAGGCTTTTTTGAGGGCCGCTTTTATATCTTCCGTAATCACTGCCTTAATAATACTGGTTTCGGCCTAAGTTTTATAAACTTTTTAGGGCTACGGCGCCCCGCCAAAGTGCCCAATAAGTCACCGACAAAACAACGAAGAACAGGCCAGCCAGCGAAAAAGCGTGCGGCTGGCCCAGCGGGTCGAGCACGCTACTAGAAACGTTAATGATCAACCCGCCCGGGTTGGAAACCACGTCCCAGCTGTTCCAGCGCAACACCCGGCCGAGATAAATCGCGTAGCTACTTAGTAAAATCACCGCCTCGATGACCAAAAAAGTTCGAGCTGGCGTGAGGCGCTTTTTAAACTCGTGGTGCAGTAAATACAAACTGGTATAACCGAGTATTATGCCGACGAGCGTCACGCTCATCATCAAAACGATGTCATAAAGTTCGCTAATCTCGCCGGTTGGATAGACGTGGATGAAATCAGTCACCAAATACCAGGTATTGGGCAGGAAGAATAGCCACAGCGCCGATAATCCGATGCTGGACCAGCTTTTCCAGGGGTGAGTTTTAAGCCATTCGGCCAACAGCCAGCCGAAATAAAGTCCGGCCCAAGCTAAAATCAAGTTTTCCGGAACAAAAAAGTAACGCAAAGTGTGGGTGTTAATCGCCCGGTAGACCAATAGCACTAAACATAAGAGTGTCAGCAGGCCAACCGACTCAAAATAGTGCTTGCTCGCCCGACTTCGCGGCCACCACATAGTCTTAATTATACCTTGCCAGAGAAGAAATGATACTAAATATATAAAAACATTTACATGTTTAAATCTTTTGTGTACCATGTGTTCATGACCGACGTGCAAAAAGTTGATTTGCTAAAGGCGCTAGCCGATCCGACGCGCTTAAAGCTAGTAAGATCTCTGGTTGCCTGCTCCTCTCATCAAAAGAGTTGCGGCGATTTATCGGCCAGAACCCAGCTCAGCCAGCCGGCCATGAGTCATCATTTCACCAAGTTAACCAGCGCTGGGGTTGTCGTGGAAGCCAAGCGCGGCACGCAGAAAATTTATAGTCTAAATACGCGGGTTCTAGCCGAGGCCGGTATTGACATTACTAAAATGTAAAGGAGAAACGACATGAAAGTACAAATAATCATTGGCAGTACCCGTCCAAACCGCGTCACGCCTCGTCTGGCGAAATGGGTCGCCTCGGAGGCCAAGAATATGCCCGACACCACAGTCGAGATATTAGATCTTAGCGACTATCCATTACCTTTGTTCAACGAGCCAAGCTCGCCGCAGTTCACGCCAAACCGCAAGCCAGGAACCGCAGTCGATAAATGGCTACTCAAGCTTGCCGAGGCCGACGCCTACATCTTAGTAACCCCGGAATATAACCGCTCTACCTCCGGCGTCTTGAAGAATGCGCTCGATTACGTTGACTTCCAGCTCGAGAAAAAGCCAGTTGCCTTGGTTGGCCACGGCTCGACCGGAGGCGCGCAAGCCGTTTCGCACCTGCGCGGCATCATCCCGGGCCTGTTGGCGATTAGCGTACCGCGGGCAACTTACTTTCATGGGGCCAGTGAAAATTTGGATGAGAACGGCGTTTTAAGCGCCGAGATTAGCTCCAAGCCGTACGGTCCGCACACAGCCATTAAACAGACGTTAGAAGATCTGAAGTGGTACAGCGATGCCCTAAAGGCCGGCCGTTCTGAACAGAAAAACTAGAAATCGCCCATTTGGATAAATTGCAAGGAGCTGGCGAGGAGCTCGAGCGAGGTGTATCCAAATACATTGAGTGAGCACCGGAGCCAGCAACACAGCAATTTGCCAAAAAGGCTGGCGGCGTTGCCGGCTATGCCGGGAAGCAGGTCAGCCTGCTGGGCGGTTTCTAGCGGTAATAAACCAGCCACTGCGGGCTATCGACGAGATGTTCGATACGGTAGCCGAGGTCTTTAAGGACTTTTTCGCGGCCGGGTTGGTCTAGGCCAAGAACATTCGTCGCCACGAACGGCTCGTGGACATTAAGGCCACAAAAACCAAGCGTGCCCCAGTTAATCGGGTGCAGAATCTGGTTAACGCTGGCTCGGTGAGCCCCGTCCGGTTGATAATATTCGGTCGGATGCCCGGCAGATAGTGCTAACATGGCTTGTTTGCCGCGTAGCAATCCGTTTTCATAAAATTTGCCACTGTCCCAAGCCACGCCCATGGCTAGAACACGGTCGAACCAGCCTTTCAAAATCGCGGGTACGCCCATCCACCAGACTGGCGCCACAAAAATTACCAAATCGGCGTTCTGAACCTTCTCAATTTCGCCGGCAATATCAGGCGAAAATGACATGGACAGCTTGGCGGCATGCTTTTGTTCCAGCATGTAGTTAAAATGCTCGCCGGTCGTTGTGGCGAAATCCCATTTTTGGGCCACCGGACTAAAACCTTGGCCGTACAGATCACTGACCACGACTCGGTTGCCCTTTTCACTCAAGACTTCGGTGACCGTATTCTTCATAGCCGACACTAAACTAGTCGGCTCATTGTGTGCATAGACCACCAGAACATTCATCGCGAGTTTTCCCACCACATACTACGTTTTATTGTAACGCAGTTAAGTTTTCGGTTCTGGGTTTTAGGCTGAGACGCCAAGCGGTCGGACGGCTTGGTCGTGCAGGTGGAAGATCATTTGGCTGATTTTCCAACTACCGCTAGAGGTCTTTACTAAAATGTAGTCAATCGTACCGCGGACCGTCCAGACGTAACGTTCGCCGCGGTCGGCTACGTAGTGCTTGTGCTCTACCGAAGTGCTGACTTTAGCCCGACGCGAATTTACCATCCTTACAGCCAGTCTTTTAATAAAATGACGGGTCGAGTAAAAGTAACTGCCAATTTCACGACGCCAACCGTCAATTAGGCGGTGTCTGGGCATAGCCGCCGGCGTTTCACCGGTTATTGATTTGTCATCAACAAAAGGAGTTTTGACAAAGTATTCTTCAAGTTGCTCCCACTGGCGGAGATCTTGCAGACTGGCTACGGTCGTCACGACATCTTTGATTTGCTGTTTGTCATTCATCTAGTTAATCTCCTTTTAGTAGGTTTTTGTTCACACTTCCATCATACCTCGCGGAAGCTGAGAATTCCCTAAGAAACCTAGCGGAAATCTTTTGGATCTGAGGCTTGTTCTATAAAATCGGTTGAGCCGATAAATACGGACGGCCTAGCAGAGGCAGGAACTCGGTCTAGATTGAATAGGGTCATGATGCCATTGTCTAGCAGTTTCTGCATAACGGACATCGGTGCTACTTCCCCAGCTGGCAAATGCAGGCTTACTGCATCAATCTTGCCACTGGCGGTCTGAATTATTTTATCCAGAATTGCATCGCCTTCGTCTTCCAGCCGCGCCAGAGTCAAGCCGCGCGTCGAAATTACTAAAGGAACACCTGTGGCGGCCTTGGTTCTCAGTATTTCGGCCAGTGGCAAGTCTTCAAATTTCCAGTGAGGCTCAATCTCAATTTCCTTTGGGTACGGTTTAAACAGTAGTGCGTCCGCCCAGGCATGCATCAGACAGCGCTCGCTACCCAAATCCTGGATGATTGTTTGGGCTCTAGGTAATGCCCTAACATCCTTGCAGTCGAGGACTAGATACAGTCCGCTGTCTTTGATTTGCCCGATGACCTGGTCGAAAGGTAGATTGGCCGGCGGGGGTAGTTTTTTAAATTCATAAAAAATCAGCGGATGGCCTATGAAAATCTGGCCGTTCTTGTCCATGGACATATCGACTTCCAAACTTTTGCCGGCAGCAAGTGCCCGGTCAAGAACTGGCTGATCGATGACGTGCGTGTGGAAATAAACAAAAGGTTTGTTCAGCTCAAAAATTTTTTCAACTGGGTTTTTCATGATTGATGTGGCGGAAGGGGTGGGATTTGAACCCACGGTACCATTGCTGGTACACAGTCTTTCCAGGACTGCCAATTAAACCGCTCTTGCACCCTTCCCTAGTTATTAATTTTAACAGAGGTTATTTGTTTAGTTCGGCTTTGAATTTTTCAACGATATCGACTGGCGATGGATTGACGCCGTTGAGCAAAGCCAAATAAATCGAAACGAAATCGCCATAAGCTATCGCCCAAACCAATTGCTCCAGCAAAGTCTTGCCCTGCACCGCCACGACGTACGGTGCCGGTCGACGGCCGCTGAGCAGTTTCTCGCCAACCTCGAAACGTTTTTGAACGCGCGGATGTTCGAAGTTGGAGCGCAACTCGATGATTTCATAGGGCTTACGGACCGGGTGGCTGGTCCAGCCTGATAGTTCGTTGTGGTCAAACTCCGGCAGCTCATTCCACCAGGCCACATTCTTGGCACTCTCGTTGAAATTGGTTTTCCATTTATAGGCCGCTGGCGCCATCAATGGACCACCGTAAACGGCGATTGATTTACCGGCCAGTTCTTCAGCCAGACGTTTGGCCGGATTGTCTTTAGCTGGCACAGTCGGTAGCCAGGCTTTGATGGCTTGGCTCAAAAAAACTTCGACGCCTGCGAGCTCAGTGGTTTTGTTATCCGTCAGGCCGGCAGTCTCTAAGATTATCGTCAGTGCTTTTAAGGCTGCCAAAACTGAAAAACGCGGCTGTTTGGTGTCAGGTAACGTCAGCAGCGGATAGTTTTTGGATTTGGCAATTTCGCTAAGCTTGCCGCCTTGGCTGATAACCACAATCTTAGCTTCTTTGGCCTCGGCCTCAACCAATGCCGACAAAGTTTCTTCGGTGTTGCCAGAATAACTGGAGGCGATGAATAACGTTTTTTCCGATACGTATTTCGGAATGTCGTAGCGGCGGCAAATTTCGAATGGCGCATTGACACCTGGCCAGCTACGAGCCACCAGCGCCACCAAAGCCGAGCCGCCCATGCCGGCGAAAACGACGCTTTCGTAACCGGAGCCGATTTCCGGTTTTTCAAATTGATGCTCCAACTGCTCCGGTTGGTGCTCGGCAATGCCCAAAGCGTCCTGGCCATCACGGTGATGGATATATTTAAGATCGTCTAACATAAGCTCTTACCATTGTAGCGGAAAGGCTGGCAGAGCTGGACGAATTTAGCGACGCGAACGGACTACAGCGTGGGCGCCCCCAGCGGCTAAGCTGGTCAGCAAAAAGATGGCCAGAACATCGCCAGGACCAGTGTTGGCCAGCTGGGTAGGTTGCTGGACGGTTGAGCCGCTAGCGGTTGAACCACTAGTTGATTTCTGAGTCGTGGAACTTTTAGTAGAACTTGGCGTGCTCGAACCGGTGCCTTCGCCTTTGACAGACGCGGCAGTGATAGTTCCGGTTTTTTGTTTAAGGTCGTGATGGTGAATACTGCGACCAATCAAAATACCGGCAACGATTAAAACGACTGCCAGACTAGCTAAGAATGGAATATTTACCAGTTGGCGCCAATCAAAATGGCGAGGCGGCTTTACCGGCTCAGCCTCACGGCTGACAACCTCTTCATGCTCCTCGATATGCGGACGTCGAAAACGCTCAAATACAGACATGCAAACTCCTTGATGGCTTGACTATACCACGATTTGCGTAAGTTACAAGTAGATGGACTTACATCATGTCCATGCCGCCGCCCATAGCAGGCGAGGCTGGAGGCTGTTTTTCAGGCACATCGACAACCAACGCACCCATCGTCATGGCGGTGCCGGCTATGGAAACAGCGTTCTGGATAACCTCCCTAACGACTCGAGTTGGGTCAATGACGCCCTTTTCTTTCAGGCTGACCAACAAGTCGGGGTGGTTGACATCAAAGCCCATACCACCCTTAGCATCAAGGACTTTCTCGAGCTTAACTTCGGCATTGAGCCCGGCGTTGCTCATCAACTGCTTGAAAGGTTCCAGCAGAGCATTCTTTAAGATGCCGGCGCCAGCGGCCCGCGGGCTGGTATCCTCGGCTTTGATAAGTTTGGACAAGCTTATTAAGGTCACGCCGCCGCCTGGTACGATGCCTCCTTCAAGTGCGGCCTTAACGGCGTGGACGGCATCGTCCACCCGAAATTTTTTCTCTTCGATTTCGGTTTCAGTAGCGCCGCCAACTTTAATAACGGCGACTTTGCCGGACAGCGACGCCCGGCGCTTTTCCAGCTGTTCACGGTCGTACTCGCTAGAAGCCGCTTCCACTTGCTTGTTGATTTGGGTGATACGCGCTTTGACAGCCGCGGCCGAACCCGAGCCTTCGATAATCGTCGTTTCGTCCTTGGTGACGATGACTTTACGAGCGCTGCCGAGTACTGATAGTTCGGCGTTTTCAAATGTCATGCCGGTATCGGCAGTAATTACTTCACCGCCAGTCAAAATAGCAATGTCATTCAACACATCTTTGCGGCGGTCGCCGAACGATGGCGCTTTGATAGCCACTGTATTGAAGACGCCCTTCAGGCGGTTAAGAATTAGCGTGCCAAGGGCCTCGCCGTCAACGTCCTCGGCGATAATCACCAAGTCTTTTTTGCCACTTTGAGCCAATTTTTCCAGCATCGGCAAGAACTCTTGAACTGAACTGATTTTTTGGTCGGTAATTAAGATGGCCGGCTTGTCGTAAACCGCTTCCATACGGGCCGTGTCCGTCACCATGTATGGGCTAACATAGCCTCTGTCCATGGTGAAACCTTCGACAACTTCTTTCTCCAGGTTCAAGCCCTGCCCTTCTTCGACGGTCACGACCCCGTCCTTGCCGACTTTTTCCATGACATCGGCAATCAGTGAACCGATTTGCTCATCACCGGCGCTGATGGTCGCTACTTCGGCCACCCGGCTTTTCTTAGAACCGATGTTTTCACTCAAGGAGCCAAGTTTAGATAGCACGTCCTCGGCAGCGGCTTCCAAGCCACGGCGCAGCAGCATCGGATTGTGCCCGGCAGAGATTAATTTGTTAGCTTCATTCAAGATGTGGTAGGTCAAAACCGTAACGGTCGTGGTGCCGTCGCCGGCATCGTCCTTCATTTTCTTGGCCGCTTCTTTGATTAGCTTGGCACCGACGCTGTAGCCCAATGTTTCGTCGTCCTTATCTTCTAGGTCAACGGCCTCGGCAACCGTCACGCCGTCGTGGCTGACCGTCGGACTGCCGTAGCTCTTGCTAATGACCACGTTGCGGCCTTTCGGGCCCATAGTGGTCTTAACCGCGTTATATAAAATTTCCGCTCCGCCTAAAATCCGGCGGCGGGCATCATCGTCATAAAAAACTTTCTTTGCCATTTGATTCTCCCTATTTAACAGTCGCTAAAATGTCTTCCTCTTTGACGAGGATGTATTCTTTATTACCAATCTTTACTTCGGTCGTTGAGTAGCTTTTGTAAACGATTTTGTCGCCTGGCTTTATCCTTACGGGGATGGTCTTGCCATCCTTACCAATCTTGCCGGGTCCGACTTTCAAGACTTTGGCAATTTGCGGTTTTTCAGCGGCTTTTTCCGGCAGATAAAGACCGCTAATGGTTTTAGCTATCGCCTCTTCCTGCTCGGCCACAACCCAGTCAGCCATTGGATTCAAATTCATCAATAATTCTCCCTAAATTCTTTTCACCGAACCGAACGTTCAACTGGCACTCATAATAGCCGAGTGCCAAATAGTCGTCAATAGATAGCCGCTTACGCTTGCAAAAAAACATAATGGTTGTCTGATTTTTTCACTGGGTGTATAATTTCGCCATTCCAGTCCACTATCCCCTCGTGGGAGGAGGCCGCTGTGAAGGAACCTCCGGTACCCGGAGTTGGCGACTTTGCCGTCGCCGCCAGAGGTCCGCGGATCGAAGTCACTCTGCCGATTGGCAGAGCGTCAGGCCCGTGGTTGCCTGATCTTGCTCGTGAGATGCATCGCAGGCTCAGGGGCAAGGCCACCAACGAACGGGCTCACACCCCGCCGGATCACGGCCGCGTCGCGATCATCGCTGTCCAGCCCGTTCACCTCGGTGGACACGGCAAGCGCTATCGCTCGCAGCTACGGCAGCTCGAGTACGACATCTGGAAGGCGATTCGCTCCTTCGTGCGCAAGCAGAAGGAACGGCTCCGCAAGGTGTCGTCGAGCAGACAGAAGAAGCGCCACGTCATCCGCCAGCCGGCCGTCATGTTGGCCCGGCACAGGCGAGTGACGCCGAACTTCGGCTACCGCTGAGCTTGTCCCGCACGACTATCAGACCAAGGAGGTCAATGGAGTAATCCTGAGACTGGCATGCCAGTCCTTTTAGAACTTCACAAGAGAGCCGAGTGGCCCAGTCAGGCGACTGGGCCACTCGGCCTACCGACTGGAATAACCGCCGAGCGCACCTAGTGCGCCCGGCGGTAAGTCATTTTTTGAGACTGATATACTTGGTTTTATGTCTCAAAAAATCCTGATGTGCCCACCGACCTACTTCGACATCGAGTACGAAATCAACCCGTGGATGCACCAGGACGACCAGCCGGCACAGGACTCGGCGACCAACCAATGGCAAAAACTTTATAAAATCTA